>Ga0181532_10000586_pt1 | contig 37154 bp, 37 predicted proteins | sample PEATcosm2014_Bin_33_FD_119768 | JGI IMG/M metagenome (GOLD analysis project Ga0181532, IMG submission 119768) | Peatland microbial communities from MTU Mesocosm Facility, Houghton, MI, USA - PEATcosm2014_Bin11_30_metaG | ecosystem: Environmental > Terrestrial > Soil > Wetlands > Peat | place...
CACTGCCAACGGCTCCGCTCGCCATTTCTCCGTGCAGCAAGTCAACGAAATGTTGCCAGTTCATGGACCTCACGCCTGCGCGAAGCAGACTTCCGATGGCCGGATTCTATCATCGGACTCGCACGCTCCAGCGTTACCTGCGTGATTACCGCGCACGGTAGAGGATGGCCCGCGCTTGCCCCGTCACGTGAAGCTCGAGGAGTTCAGGAAGATGACGGGACTGCACCGCCTGCCACACAGTGTCGCCCTCGAACGCAACGACATAGTCGGCATAGTGTGGGGGATCCGCGAGGGCATGCTCCCACAGACCTTCGGGATCGGCCGGCAGTTTCCAGGTACGGTGATTGCCTTCGTTGATGACATGCTCGAGTGGAATTCCCGCCTTCTGCACTGCGCCGACATGATCCCCGAGGTACATCAGAATTGTGGAATCGGAAGGCAACTTCTGCAGCCAGATCGCGAGTTGGGCTTCGAGTTGATTACGGGTACCCATGTTGACCTGAGCTTCTTTTAGGGAGACCGGGCCGAAGCGCCAGATTGAGGCATAACTCGCGATCACCAATGCGAACAGGCACAGCACACACGCAAGGCGAACCCGCGGCTTGCACAATTCGGAGCGCACGGCCAGATAGACCAGGATCGCCAGAGCCGCTGCGAACGCTGGGAGCAATTGCAATCCGTAACGAACGTTGTAGTGGGTGAAGGGCCACCAAGGTGGAATGAAGATTGGAACGCCGCCATAAGCCACTGACAGCGCATAGAAGGGCACGGGAACAAGCAAGAAGAGCAGCGGCCACGGAGCGGAATCGGAAGCTGTTGCCGTTGATTCGCGGCGGTAAGCCATTGCGCCAACCGCTATGCCCGCGACGGCGAGCAAAACCCAAGACCGCTGCAGCCATTCGTTTTCTGCCACGTTGGCCTCGGCTGACTTTAGAAAGTACATCTCTGCCAGCAGCGGGTTGCCGCTGCCGGGATGACCTGGATTGCCGCCACTCTGAGTTCTGCGTTCGATCGCTTTGGCGGAGTACGGTCCGTTGGCAAATTCGAGCGGATTGCGATAGACGATTGCGTTGTAAGCGAGCCAGAGCGCAGGGGCAGCGGCCGCGATCAAGACGAATTTCACTACGGCGGCCCGAGGGATTGTGAATGGAGAATCTGTTCTTCCGATGGTGGCTGAAAGCAGGCTTGGCAGGACCACGGCTGCCGACATCGCTACCGCCAGAAACCATCCGTCATACCGCGTCAGGCAAGCCGCTGCTACACACAGACCGCACTTCGTCAGGGCCTTCGCATCCCCGCGTACGGCCTCGCTGAAATAGACGACTGCCCAGAGGAAGAGAGCGAGATACAGCGCCTCGCCCATAGCGGTGGTCTGCATGTAGATCAAATTCGGATTCGCCGCGAACACTAGCGCGGCCGCCCATGCGACGAACCGGGCAGCGCGATCCGGTTCGACACCGCGGGAGAGCGCACCTCGCACCAGCCGGAACATTCCGATCACGCCAAACACGTACGCCACCATGGAAGGAATCGATCCGCCCACGCCTCGCTGCCACATTTCGCGGGAGAGCAGGAAAGGGATCATCAGCAGGTGCGGCAGCGGGAGCCACACGGTTCCGAGTTGCAGAAGGCCGGGAGTTTTCGAATCGAAGACGCGGCGGGCGATGTTGATGTGGGCGACCGCGTCGCCATAGAGCAGCACGTCGCCGCGCTGGAAATAGAACAGAAAGGAAAATACTGAGACGCACGTCGCCAGCCAGGCCAGCAACCTGACCTCTGAATCCCCGGGGGAGCTGGGAGGCGCGTTCTTCATTTTCTTGGGCACAGACGATTGTCCGAAAAACGAGCCGGGCTCTCGAGGAAGACTACTCGAGGTGAGTCAGTTCGCGAAAGATTTGAAAGCGCGAGTCGATCTCCTCGCGGGTCAACGACTGCAGACGCTCGGTACCGAACCGTTCGACCGCGAACGATCCCATAACGCCGCCGTAGAACAGAGCGCGCTTCAACACTTCACGGGTTAATTCTTTTTGCGACGCCAGGTAGCCCATAAATCCGCCGGCGAACGAATCTCCAGCGCCGGTAGGATCTTTCACTTCGTCAATCGGTAGAGTCGGAGCGCGAAAGGGATGACGACCGATGCCAAAAGCGCCTTCGCGAAAGAAGATCGTCGCACCGTATTCGCCGTGCTTGATGACCAGCGCTTGCGGGCCCATGGCCAGGACCTTGTTCGCGGCCCGCGGTAGGTTGGTTTCGTTGGCGAGCATTTTTGCTTCGGTGTCGTTGATCAGCAGGACATTGACGAGTTTCAGCGTTTCTGTGAGTTCTTTGAGCGAACCTTTGATCCAATAATTCATGGTGTCGCATCCGGTCAGGCGCACACCGTGCATCTTGCGCCGCACGTCGGCTTGCAGAGTCGGCTGGATATTCGCGAGGAAAAGGAACTCGGAGTCCTCGTACTCCTTCGGAATCCGGGGCTGAAAAGTCTCGAAGACATTCAGGTCAGTGAAATTCGTCTTCGCCTCGTTGAGGTTGGCCGTATAGGAACCGCCCCAGCGGAACGTCTTACCTTTCGCCCGCTCGAGGCCGCGGATATCGATGCCATGCCGGTGGAAGACCTGTTCCTCCTCTGGGCCGAAATCCTCGCCCACCACGGCCACGACACGTACTTTGGTGAAATAACTGGCCGCCAGCGAGCAGTAAGTTGCCGCTCCGCCGAGAATGTTTTTGACGCTGCCCGAAGGCGAGGTGACGTCATCGAATGCAACCGAACCGACTACAAGAATGCTCATCCGGAAATCCCGTCTTAAACCGTGGTTAGTAACTTGTGACTCGTGGCTCGTAAGCGCCGCTTCATTTCACATACTTGCCTAGAATCAGCTCCAACTTCTTCTTCGTGGCGGCGGGAATCTTCTTGTGATCGGTCAGAATCGCGTGAGCCAGCGCCGATGCGCATTTGCACGAGCGCTCCTGCGGCATAGCGGCGACCGTTTGGCGGACGACTTTCGCGGCATTCTCGGCGTTCTTGAGGAGCACGGCGACGATTTGATCGACCGTCACTGAATCGTGATGCGGATGCCAGCAGTCATAGTCGGTCACCATGGCGACCGTGACGTAACAAAGCTCCGCCTCGCGCGCCAGCTTCGCTTCCTGCAGGTTGGTCATCCCGATCACGTCCATGCCCAGACTGCGGTAAACGTTCGATTCGGCCTTGGTGGAAAACTGGGGGCCTTCCATGCAGAGGTAGGTCCCGCCGTGTTTACCGACGACGCCGACTTTCTGGCAGCCGGATTCGACCACGCCCGCCAGTTCTCCGCAGACGGGATCGGCGAAGGCGATATGGGCCACGACACCGCTACCGAAAAAAGTATCGACGCGGTGGCGTGTACGATCGAAGAACTGATCGGGGATGACGAAGTCCAGCGGCTTATGTTCTTCTTTCAGTGATCCGACAGCGGAGATCGAAACGATGCGCTCGACTCCGAGTTGCTTGAACCCGTGAATGTTGGCGCGGAAATTCAGTTCGCTGGGCAGGATGCGATGGCCGCGTCCATGGCGCGCCAGAAACGCAACTTTGCGGCCCTCCAGCATGCCGCACACATAGGCGTCGGAAGGCGCGCCGAACGGCGTCTTCACGCGCACTTCCTTCACCTTGCTCAATCCGGGCATGGCGTACAGCCCGCTGCCGCCGATAATTCCGATTTCCGCCTGTGCCAAGCCGCCTCCAGGAACACCTGCGCGTATCCAAGTCAAACTCGTGATTATACAGGACGGAATTCCGCGATCTGCACCTCGGCCAGGACGAGTTTTCAGACTGCCCCACGAAGGACGGCAACGCGACTGGCGCTACAATTCGGGATATGAGGCTTTGTACCGCAGCCTGCGCAGTGTTCTTGCTGTGCAGTTTCGTCCGGGCGCAAGAAAAATCCGCGCTCCCCTCTCAGCCGACGTCGGTCACAGTCCCCGCGGCCATTGATCACAATCGGGTTGTGATCAGCGCCGAAGTGCAACTCCCTGACGGGTCAACTGAGCGCGTGCATGTGTGGGTGGATAACGGCAATCCGGACCTCTATTTGTCGCGGCGGTTGGCCACGCTGCTGGGAATAGAGGTTCGCTGCGACGACCACGAATGCTCTTCGCCTCCGCCGCGAGAGGTCATCGTCGGCGGGATGAAAATCCCTTTCGCGGGCGTGAAGACGGCGAAGATTCCGTTGAAGCCCGTGAATGGGGCTGCAGTGCTGGCCGCGGGAATGAACGCCGAGATCAACCTGCCGTCGAGCATCCTGCGTCACTATGACGTGCTCGTCGACTTTCCCGGGCACAAGTTTTCGATCGGGGCGCCGGGCACGATTCATTTTCGGGGACCAATGGGGAAGGTACAGATCAACGCGGAGAATGGCCTGATTCAGGTTTCCAGCCAGATCGAGAACAAGAAATACAATCTCGCGCTCGACCTGGGCGCCAGCATCAGCTTTCTTGCGGACGAACTATTCGACAAGCTGGCGACCGCGCATCCCGACTGGCCCCACATGACGGGAGCCGTGGGATCGGCCAACATGTGGGGACTGGATGACGAGCCGAGGTGGAAGGTGATGCGGATAGATCGCGTGCAGTATGGACCGCTCTTTCTTGCCAACGTACCGCTCGTGGACTTCCCGAAAGGCCGGACGGAGTTTCTTGAAAAACGCGCGGGCGTGCCAACCGTTGGGCTTCTGGGCTCGAACGCGTTGCTCAACTACCGAGTGGGACTCGACTATGCCCACTCGACCGTCTACTTCGAGTTTGGTCGCATGTTCAACTTCCCCGAGTTTGACGTCATCGGACTTACACTGCGCCCGGAGGACGACGGTCGATTCACCGTCCTCGGCGTTGCGGAGTTCGAGGGGAAACCATCGTTGCCGCAAGGGCCGGATGGCATACAAACTGGCGATCATCTGGTCGCAATCGATGGCATTCCGGTTCGCGGGTCGACCATGGGGCAGGTTTGGGCTGGGCTCGGGGGAACACCAGGGCAGGAGCGCCAACTAACGATCGAGCGCGACGGCCGACAATTCACGGTCACCGCGAAGGTCCAACATTTCCTGGGAGAACTGCCGGACGAGAAGGACCGAAAGAAAAAGTAGCGAGGCAATCGCTCACTGCGCGGCGGTGGGCGGGGCGGCGAACACGTCCCTCTCCAGCGTCGCCGTAGTGGCGGCGTTGAGGCTTTCACTCACGAACACCATGTCGCCTTGTTCCTCGATGACGACTGGGCCGTCCTCGGTGGTCCAGGCATGGCGACCTTTCAGAAGATCGACTTTGGAATCGGCATTCTGCGCAGGGGAATGATCCGGAGATGGCCCTGGGACTTCTTCGGCACTCTTGTAGCGCTTCTTCAGCGACTGCGCGTAGATTTCCGCAAACTCCGCGGCCTTGTCGGCGCTGGACCAGCGCGACACATACAGCAGACCAAGAGGCGCAGCCGCTACGACGTCAGAGTGAGGATCCGGCTTGGGCTTCGCGGCGTAGTAATACCCGCCACGCCATTCCGGGTAGAGACGCTTCGACTGCGGCTTGCCCGCATATTGCTCAATGAGCACAGCCACGTCGAACTCGCCCATCGCACCGATGTCGAATTTCTGATAATCCTTGAAATCGTGCTTGAAGTCCGGGACCCGCATGGGTTCGATCTTCTCACCGGATAAATACGCTTCGGGTTCCATGATCTGGCGCGTGGTGTGCGGAGGATTCTGCAGGACGCCAGCGAATGCCTTCTCCTTGCCGCCTTTTTGCATCAGTTTGACGACGAACTCCATGCCATAGCTGTAGGGGAACGTGAGTGATTCCTTCAGGAAGATCGGCGCTTCGTTGAATACTTTCGTGCCAGGCGTGCCCGTGAGGGTCTCCTCGACCATCGCGTCGACCAGGGCGGGAGAAGATGTAATCGAGTGGCCGGTGGGGGCGATGGCATATTGAAACATCATGGCCTGGGCCTGGCCTTCAATGACGGCTTCGCGGGCGTTGTCGATCTCGTCGTCTTCAATGTCGGCAGGCGTGGGGTCTTTCTTGATTTCGCCCAAGTCTTTCTCGCCTTTCTTCATCCACTTCTGCAGGCCGACCGCCTGATCCTGGAGCGCATGGGTCAACTCGTGAGCCATCACCGGCTCCTGCTCCTCCATGGGCACCCAGTCGAGCAGGTTCACAGTTTTTGTTTTTGGATCGTAGTAGCCGGCGACCTCTTCCCGTAGGAGCGCGACTAGAAAAGTTTCCAGATTGAAGTCGCGCGGGAGCAGGCCGAATTTTTTCAGCACAAGTTCCGAGCGGCGCAGGCGTTTGGTATCTTCGTCGTCGAGGTGCTTGGTGAGAAACGAGACGACTTCATCGCGACTGGTCAGCTTGCGCTTCACTTCTTTCTTGATGGGGAGGCCGGTCTGCTTGCTGTCGAAATCCAGAATTTCGTCGACGGAGTGGAAGAGTTCCTCGGCTTGACGCGGAGTGATCTTGACTTCCTCTTTTGGAGGTTCTTCTTTCGGCAGAGAAGGTTTGGGTTGTTCCTGTGTGGCCGAAGGTTGGGCCGGCTGGGCATTCTGGTCGGCAGGCTCGGCCGCGGGTTGCGCATCTTGTGAATGCGCAAGAACCGGCGCCCACGCCGATGCAGCCAATACAACCGCCAAAAGCAGCCGAAGAATCTCTGGGAAGCGCCCTTTAGCCTTATTCATTGAGACTCAGTTTATACGTTTCCGTATACTTTTCCCTCATGACTGCCACCAATCCCATAAATCTCTGGACTTCGACCGAGCACGCCCGCGACTATCTGGAACGGGCTGACTCGATTTCCCACCGCAGCGAGGGGGAGTCGGCGCTGATCGAGTTCATCCCGGCTACGACACCGCGAATCCTTGACCTGGGGACTGGGGACGGACGCCTGCTGAGTCTGGTGCGAGGGGAATTGGTCCGGCGAGAACACCCTGACACCGAAGCCGTGGCCATAGATTTTTCTCCGACCATGCTGGAAGCCGTTCGCCAGCGCTTTGTCGGGGAATCCTCTGTCGGCGTCGTCGCCCACAATATGGACGAACCCCTCCCTGCTCTGGGGAAATTCGATGCCGTCATCTCCAGCTTCGCGATTCATCATCTGGTCCACGAGCGCAAGCGGGCGCTGTATGTGGAGATTCACGGGCTACTAAATCCGGGCGGCGTTTTCTGCAATCTCGAGCACGTGGCCTCACCGACTCCGCGACTACACAAGGAATTTCTGGAGCGCATCGGATTTACGGTGGAGACCGAGGACCCGTCGAACAAGCTGTTAGACGTCGAGACCCAGCTGGGATGGTTGCGGGAGATTGGGTTTGGGGATGTGGACTGTGCCTGGAAGTGGCGGGAGTTGGCGCTGCTGGTGGGACGGAAAGCGTAGAGCACGCCTGCGTCGATACATGCTGCAACGTGAGAACGCCTGTCGCTTTCCAGTCGCCGCAGGGATTACAGGGATCCTTCGACTACGCAAACCGATTCGCTCCTCGCGAATCGGCATGCTCCGCTCAGGATGACAGGCACTATGAGTGGTTGACTTGTTCCGCTACCCACTCCCCCGCTTCCCTTGTCCCCAGCGGCCCGCCTATGTCTTGTGTGGTCTTCTTCTGACGGACGGCTTCCAGCACGGCGGCCTCGATCTTCGCTGCTTCCTTCGCCATCCCCAGGTGACCGAGCATCATCGCCGCAGTCAGGATCGCTCCGAAGGGGTTCGCCATGTTCTTGCCTGCGATCGGCGGAGCGGAGCCGTGGACTGGTTCGAACATCGACGTCTTTCCCGGATGGATGTTGCCGCTGGCGGCCATGCCGAGGCCGCCCTGCAGGCCCGCGGCGAGGTCGGTGATGATATCGCCGAACATATTATTCGTGACGAGCACGTCGAACTGGCGCGGGTCGCGGACCATCTGCATGCAGAGTGCGTCGACGTACATGTGCTGCGCGGTGATTTGCGGATACTCGCCGCTAACTTCCTTGAAGACGCGCTGCCAGAGGCCTCCGGCGTGGGTCATGGCATTCGACTTGTCGCACATCAGGACCTTGTTGCGGGGCGAGCCGTCGAGTTTGGTGTGGCGTTCACAATATTGAAAGGCGTAACGGATGATGCGCTCGACGCCTTTGCGGGTGTTGATGTCTTCCTGGGTGGCGATCTCGTCGGGCGTGCCTTGTTTGAAGACGCCGCCGGCGTCGGTGTAGACGCCCTCGGTGTTTTCGCGGAGCACCACGAAATCCACGTCTTTGAGCTCGACTCCCTTCAGCGGGCATAACGCAGCATCGAGCAGGCGTACGGGGCGCACGTTGGCGTAGAGATCCATTTTGAAGCGCATGCCGAGCAGGATCTCTTTGGCATGGATGTTGGTCTTGATCCGCGGATCGACGAAGGCGCCGACCAGGATGGCGTCGAAGTCGCGGCCGAGCATGGCGAAGCCGTCGGGGGGAACCGTGAGTTGGTCGCGCAGGTAGCGATCGGCGCCCCAATCGAAATCGGTCAACTCTACGTTGGCGCCCGAGGCCTGGATGACCTTCACCGCTTGGGGGATGACTTCCTGGCCGATGCCGTCTCCGGGGATAACGGCGATGCGCTTCTTCCTGGCTTCTGGCGTTTCCTTTTTTGAGTCCACGGCAGGAAAGTTAACACAATCGCTATAATCGAACTACCGGTATGGGGCTCACAGCACTCCAGGCACATGGCGAAGGATTAGGCGCGGCGGACGTCAGCGAATATCGTGGCGCGACGACGGCGGCGCGTTTCGGTGATCCGCAGGCGGAGTTTGCGGCTTTGCGGCGCGGTTGCGGCGTCTATGATCTCGGATTCCGGGCCAAGATTTCGCTCACGGGCGGCGACCGCGTGCGCTGGCTGAATGGGATGGTCACGAATAATATCCGCGACCTAGCTGTCGGTCAGGGTGTGTACGCTTTTTTGCTGAATCCGCAGGGACACATTCTGGGCGATCTCTACGCTTACAATCGCGGAGGGTCCATAACTGTTGACACTGACTCCGGACAGGCGGAGAAAATTCTGGCGACGTTCGATCATTACATCATCATGGACGACGTTGAAGTCAGGAACCTCAGCGAACAACTGACGGCTCTGGGAATGGGCGGGCCGAAGGCGCGCGAGGTGCTGTCAGCTGCTGGCTTCACGATTCCTGAGATGCAGGCTTTGCAGGCGCAATCTGTGATGTGGCAAGGTACGGAGTGCACACTGGTACGGGGAGAGGACGCCGAGCGTGTCTCGTACGATGTGTGGCTGGGACCTGCTAGCGTGAAGCAACTTTGGGACGCTTTGCTGGCCGCCGGCGCCGCGCCTGTGGGCTCCGATGCCCTGGAGCTGTATCGCATCGTTTCGGGCAGCCCGCGTTATGGTGTGGACATCCGCGAGCGCGACTTGCCGCAGGAGACGGAGCAGGCACGAGCTTTGAATTTTAACAAGGGATGCTACGTTGGGCAGGAGATTGTGGAGCGTATTCGGTCGCGCGGGGCGGTGCATCGCAAGTTCGCCGGATTTGTCGCAGACGGCGCGGTGCCGATGGCCGCGGGTACCAAAGTTGTTGCCGGGGAAAAGGAAGTCGGAGAGATTACTAGTTCTACGTCCCTGCAACTCGCGGGTGGGGACAGGACTGTCGCGCTGGGATACATCCGGCGAGAAGTGGGCGTGCCAGGGCGTGAGGTTACCGTGGGCGCGGCGAAGGCGATCGTGGTGCAGTTGCCGGTCGCGCATAGCGTGCTGATGCGGGAGGCGCGATCCCTGGAACAGCATCCGGCGTGAGGAAGAATTCTTGACCGCAGAGGTCGCAAGGGAATCGCGAAGAGCGCGGAGTAAATCTGGCGCTCTTGTTGAGGAAAGGATCCATGGCTGAGAAGAGACCCGAACAATCTGGCTTCAAAGTAACCGACCGGCGGCTGTTCACTTCGGAGGGCGAATTGCGCGCCGAAGTGGCCGAGGAAGCCGAAGAACCGAAAACCGCGGCACCCACTGTGACCCAAGATGCTGCGGCGGAAAAGGCTCCAGCGCCTGTGGCAGTAGACGCCGGCGGAGTAGATACCGGCGCGACGCCGGATCGTGAAATGCCCGCGCCCCCCACCAACGCGGAGCAGGAGGCGCAGGCGGCTGCCTACCAGCAGTCCTCCAAGGATCTCGATGCACAGGTCGAGCTGAGCGGGCATGCCGCTAAGGATTTTGAGATCACGTTTGAGCGCTTCATGGCCTCGCTTTATATGACGGCGATGATGCAGCTCGGATTGATGCGGCAACAGGGCGCACAGCCGCAAATCGACATCATCGGAGCGCGGCAAACGATCGATACGCTGAGCTTGATCGCGGAAAAGACCAAGGGCAATCTCACTGCGGCGGAAGAGAATTTCCTGCAGAACAGCCTGTATGAGCTGCGCATGGCTTATGTCGAAGTGACCAACGCGCTCGCCCGACCGCCGCAGGCGGGACCTGCCACCGGAACCAGCGGACGATGAAAGCAACCTTGACCGTGCTGGGGAGTGGGACGTCGATGGGCGTACCCACGCTGGGATGCGATTGCGCCGTCTGCCATTCGAGCGATCCGCACGACCGGCGGACGCGACCGTCGATCATGCTGGAGTACGACGGTAAAGTCGTGCTCATCGATAGCACGCCTGACTTTTATACGCAGGCCGTCCGCGAGAATATTACGCGCGTGGACGCCGTGCTCTACACTCACACCCACGCCGACCACATTCTGGGCATCGACGACCTGCGTCCGCTCAGCTACCGGCACAAACCAGACAAGTTGCCGCTGTATGCGCGGCCCGAAGCGGCGGCGTTCCTGCGCAGGATGTTCAGCTACATCTTCGATGCCGACTATAAGTTTGGCGGACTGCCACGGCTCGAGCTGCGCCCGATTGACGGTCCGGTGGACATATTCGGAGTGCAGTTCGATCCGGTGATTCTGATTCACGGTGAGACCCAGATCAATGGCTACCGGTTTGGCTCTGGGGCGTACCTCACCGATCACAGCGAGATTCCGGAGTCGTCGCTGCGCCAACTGGAAGGGTTGGACATTCTTTTTCTGGATGCGCTGCGGCACAAGCCGCATCCAACGCACTCGACGGTGAAGAATTCGCTGGCGATCGTAGATCGATTGAAACCAAAGCGGGCCTTCTTTACCCACATTTGCCACGATCTGGCGCACGAGGCGACGAACGCTACGCTGCCGCGGCACGTGCGGTTGTCGCATGACGGGATGAAATTGGAGTTTGAAATCTGAAGTATGTGGCGCGGGCGCCCTCGCCCGCGTGCGGCCACACGCGTAATTGCCGACGGAGCTTAGCAACACGCTGGGGATCAAAGCTTGACACCTGCGCGGGCGGGGGCGCCCGCGCCACATGATTCATGGAAGTGTTTCACAACCTCGACGACGTTCCCTCCGACTTTGGGCCGGCCCTGGTCAGCGTGGGGAATTTTGATGGAGTGCACCGGGCACATGCGCATGTGTTGCGGGAAATCGTCTTGCGGGCGCGCGCGAGTGGAGCCACAGCTGTGGCGGTGACGTTTGAACCGCATCCGACGCGGATTCTGCGGCCCGAGGCGGGGTTGAAACTGCTGACGCCTACTCCCGAAAAACTGCGCTGGCTCGAGGGCACCGGGGTCGACGCCGTGCTGCTGCTACCTTTTGGGCGTGATCTCTCGCTGATGACCCCGCGGCAATTTGCGGAGCGCGTTCTGAAGAAAAAGCTGCATGCTCGCGAGGTGCACGAAGGATTTAACTTCCGGTTCGGGCACAAGGCGGCGGGCGACATGGCGTTGCTGGCGGAATTTGGCCGCGAGATGGGATTCGAAGTGAAGGTTTATCCGGAGATGACCTTGCGCGGCGAGACTGTTTCGAGCAGCCAGATCCGCAAGTTACTCAATGCTGGGCGCGTGAGCCGGGCGCGGCATCTACTGGCACGCCCCTTCTGCATTCTGGGGGCGCCAGGACGCGGACGAGGGTACGGATCGAAGTACACGGTTCCCACGATCAACCTGGCGCGGTACGAAGAATTAGTGCCGAAAGACGGCGTCTACATCACCTGGACGCGCGTAGGGACCGAGCGCTTTGATTCGGTTACGAATGTGGGCAATCGTCCGACATTTGGGGCGGAATCGTTTGCCATTGAAACGCACTTACTGAACTTCCATCCCATTGAATTGCTGCCGGAGACGGAGGTTGAGATCTGCTTCCTGGAACGATTGCGGGATGAAATCAAGTTTCCGTCCGTCGAGGCCCTGCGGGAGCAAATTGCGCGGGACGTGAAAAAGGCGCGGCGCTATTTTCATCTGCTGCGCAGGGCAAGCGGCACCACTGAGGCCTCATCCTAGTGGGGCAAATAACCGAACTCCATGGGGAGTTTGCCGTCGACGTGCACCACGTTGACGCTGTTGTCGATGGAATGGACCTCAATAAGGCCGATCGCGCCGGGCTCGGTCTGCACCTCTTTGAGGACGTCCGCGTCGGTGTCGACGAACAGGATTGAATCTTTATGTGCCGTGAGGAAATTTCTCCACTCGGCGGCAGACATCTTGTTCAGCCGCTGCAGGGTTTCGGCTTCGCCGGCGGAGTCTTTGTGGAGTACCAAGACGATGTTCCTGCCGTCCGGCCACTTCTTGATTTCCCCGCGGATAATTTTCGCCAGGTGAGTGGAACTGACGTTTTCGACGGGGTTGTCCTTGTTGACGACCACGGCGGTGTGGTGCGCGAAACAAGGCGTAAGGCACGCGGAAAAAAACGCGAGCACGTAGATCGCGGAGCGGATTCTCAACATACTGACCTCGCAATACCTGTCTGGATAGGAAAAGCGTAGCCAAGAATCGGCCCTTGGGATGCAAAAAGCGTGTCAAACGCAGCACCAAGGTAACGAGAGAGTAACTATCATCGTAGAGTGGAACCTGGGCAGCCTTTGGTCGCTTTACCATCCGATTCCCGGACCGGCGTCAATCGATTGGCTCGACTACTACGGCGTCCTGTTGTGCGGTGGCGCCCCTGCCTGGAAGTTGCACGATCACAATCGCGGACAACACCAGTACGATTCCTAGTGTCTGGATGGGGCGCAGGCCTTCCCCCAACAATGCAGCCGCCAGCAGGATCGAGAACACTGGCTCCAGGCAACTGGCGATGATGGCGCGCGTGGGCTCGAGATGCTGCAGGCCGAGGAAGTAGAGCGAGAACGATCCCAGCACCGAGACCATGGAGAAGACGAACAGGAATCCCCACTGCGCGAGCGCGTAGTGCGCAGCAACCACCTTCCACGGGGGATTCACGAACAGCCAGAACACTGCGGCGGAAGTCAGCGTCCAGACCAGGACGCGCCACCGGTCATAGCGGGCGAGGAGGCGGTGTCCGCCGACGTTGTAGAACGCAAAGGAGAACGACGCCAGGAGCGCGGCGATGAAACCATAGGAGTCGAGGTGCAGCGCCGAAGCGGACTTGCCACCGACGATGCCGATCGTCAGCGCGATGCCGGCAATGGCGACTCCCACGGCGGCGACTTTCTGGAATGAGAGTTTTTGTTGCCGGCGGGCGACCACGTAGAGCAGTACCCAGACCGGCGCCGTGTATTGCACGATGATGGCGATGGCGACGCCCGTTTTCTGAATGGCGACGTAATAAAAGTAGTTGGACGCGGCCACACCGAGCATTCCGAGCACCAGGCATTGGATGAGGTCGGGCGTGGGGAGTTTAATGCGCTGCCAGCCCCGCCGGCCGACCAGTAGCGGCAGCAACACGAAAAGCGAGAAGGAAGTCCGCGTTTGCGACAGGATCAGGGGATCGATGGGGTGCAGGGTCTGTCCAGCGAGCGGTAGCTTGCCGGTGAAGACGGCGCGGCCGAGAGCGGCGGAGACTCCCCAGAGAAATGCGGCGGCCCCGATAAAGAAATATCCGCGCAGGGGATGAGGAATGCTTCGACTGGAATTGGCGGAGTTCAGGATTCAGTCACCGAATCCGATGATGGAGCCGGGTCGAGCAACTGGTCAAGGCGCACGGGATCAAAGCCGATAACGACTTCCTGCAAGTCACCGGAGAAGATCACCAAGGTGGGAGTCTCGCCGCTGCCGTGCTGTTCCGTCATGGCGCGGCGAGCCTCGAAGTCGGTGCTGATGTCGCGCTCTTCGAAGGCGATCTCTTTAGCCTCGAGGAACACCTTCATCAGTTCGCAGGAGAGGCAACCGGGTTGAGTGAAAAAGAGTACACGGATGGGCATTCGATTCGTCCGGTCTGGTCAAGTCTGGTGTCGTCCCTCCGGGACGAGTTACCCTACTTGCGCATACCCCAGCGCTGAAGCGCTGGGCTAAATTGTTTACGCCCCACCAGGGCTCCCTTTTCTATGGGCTGGCGCTAAGTTTTTCTCCGTCACTTCCTTCTACTCCAGAAGTTCGATCTTCGAGGTAATTCTGGCGGTTTTTTCCAGCATGGCGGAGACTGAACAATATTTTTCTTTCGAGAGGCGGACGGCGTCTTCCACCGCCTTGCGAGACACTTTGCCGGCGACGCGATAAACCAGGTTGATTTCCGTATAAACCGCCGGATAGCCCGTTGCACGTTGGCCACTCGCAGCGACTTCCAGGCTGGTGAAAGGCTCACGCTTCTTACGGAGAATTCCTACGACATCGGAGGCGGTGCAACCGCACAGCGCGATCAGCACAAGTTCCATCGGCGTGCTGGCCGTCTTCTCCGTCGCGGTGTCCATCACGATGGCGTGGTGGGAGCTGGCCTCGCCGATGTAGCGCTCCTGGTCGGTCCAGATTGCTTTGGCGGTAATCATCGTCCTCCTATCTCCGGTTGTCAGTGCTGGGCTCGGGGTGAATGAGGACGCGGAATAGCTCGGGCGCGTCCTGCTTGAAGCGGATCTCCAACTCGGTCTGGATGTCGTGCACGCGGGCCAGAGAGAGATCATCTGACAAGGTGCAGTGACAAGAGATGTACATGCGGCCGCGGACGCGCTTGATGACAAATTCATGAACATCGAGAACTTCGGGAAACTGCGAGGCCACGGCTTTGAGGCGGTGCTCGAGTTCCGCGTCGCTGAAGACCTCTTCCGGTTTTTCGATGGTGGCGGGCTCACTCTCGATGTGGGTAAGGATGTCGGATATCTCAGGGACATCGCGGCGCATATCGGCTTCGAGTTCCGTCACCTGATCGTGCGCGTTCTTGAGTGACATGCGCTCGTCGAGTTCAATGTGCTGCTCGACATAGAGGCGACCAGCCAGATCCTGAACGCTGATGTCATGAACGTTGAGATTCTTGTGCGTCGCCACGGCGCGGATGCGGTCAAAGATATTCTCGGAATGTTGCGCGCGCGGTAGCGGCTGCACGGTGACATCGGCGTCGGGGAGAACCTGGTGAACCGCTTCGGTGACGGACGCCGCCAACTGCCCGGAACGCTGGAAAGTCACGGTGCGGGCGAGTCCTACAGCCAGATCGGCGAAATAGCGGTTTCCCGCCCGGCGGATGCGGATGCGATCGACTTCAAGAACGCCGTCAACGCGCAAGACTGCATCGTAGATTTTGGATCGGACTCCCGGCGGGGCGGCGTCGAGCAGGGCGTCAATGGTGCGGCGGGCCAGCCGCCATCTCACGGAAACCACGACGCCGGCCACGAAAAGCGCGGCGATGGGATCGGAATCGCGCAACCAGTCGACACGGTACGCGCGGCCGATGAGCACCAGCACCAGCCCGAGCACGACCACACCGGCGGACCAGATGTCGGTGGAAAAGTGCAGTGCGTCGGCTTCGAGAGCCTGGCTGTCGTATTTACTGGCGATACGGCCGAGCACGCGCGAGCGCCACCAGTCGAGCCCCATCGAGAACAACATCACCGCAAAGGCCGCGATGGAGGGCTCGATGTCAATGCGGCGGAAGAAGAGCCGCAATACCGCTTCGTAGATGATCCAGGCGCAGGTCAGCAAGAGCAAGCCGGTTTCGACAAACGCCGAGAAATTCTCGACCTTGCCGTGGCCATATTGATGGTCGGCGTCGGCGGGCTTGTCGGATACGCCTACGGAGAAAAATGTGAGAAGGGATGCGATCAGGTCGAGCCCAGAATGCGCCGCTTCCGAGAGAATGCCGAGGCTTCCTGTGCTGAATCCTACAACACACTTGAGGACTGTAATCACGACGGCGGCAAGCACGGAATTCCCCGCCGCGGCGCGCTTCTCAGAGCGCATCAAGTCAGACGGAGAAATGGCCGGGCTTCCCGACATGCAGGAATTATCGCCGCTGCGAGCGGAAAGCGCCAAGCAAATCGCGGCGAAACCTGGATGGCCAAGACAGCGGAGAGAACAATACTGGGCAATCTGTCCGCGGACCGGAGCGCGGGCAGGAACGGCCGATTGTGCTAGGATTTGATGCTGGGCATTTTCAACTTTCTGATGGACCAATCCTGGAGGAAATGAGTTATGGGTAAGAGTTGGCTGATGTGTGTTTTGTTGGGAACGCTGGCCTGGGGACAAGCCGCCCCGAGTGCCCCTCCCCCGCCGCAGCCGGCCCCGGCGCCGGTGGATACGTCGGTTGAGGTTCCACCGGATGCGGCGGTGCTCACAGTGATCGGTGTGTGTCCGGCACAGCCTAAGCCACCGGCTGCCAAGGGGACGGCGGCAAAGCCCGCCACGACGACGCCCGCGAAGGCTCCGGGAGCAAAAACTCCGGCGGCCGATTGCAAGACGGTCATCACCAAGGCCCAGTTTGAAAAGCTGGCTAATGCCTTGATTCCCAACGTTACGCCGCAGAATAAAAAGCAACTGGCGGGCGTTCTGCCGCGTTTTATCGCGATGTCCGACGAAGCCCAGAAGGAGAAACTGGACAAGACGGAACAGTTTGACGTGACCCTGAAGTTCATGAAGATGCAAATTCTGGCCAACGAACTCCAGCGCAAGATTCAGAAGGATGCAGCGGAGGTCCCGCCCGAGGAAATCGAGAAGTACTACAACGAACACTCCGAAGACTTCGAGCAATTCAATGTGGAGCGGCTATTTGTCCCGCGCACCAAGCAGCCCGATGCCGAGGCCAAAGAAGACGATAAGGACGAAAAGCTGAGCGAGGAAGCAAAGAAGGCCAAGGAAGCCGAGGAGAAAGCGAAGTCGGACGAGGCTGAGCCGGCAATGACCAAACTGGCCGAAAGCCTGCGGGCTCGGGCCGCGGCTGGAGAGGACTTTGCCAAGCTGCAGAAAGAGGCCTTCGAAGCCGCCGGCATGAAAATCGAATCTCCGACGGTAACTCTTCCCCGCGTGCGCCGCACTGGGCTGCCGCCGGGACATGCTGCCGTTTTCGAGTTGAAGCAAGGCGAAGTTTCGCAGGTGATCAGCGATTCCGGCGGGCACTATATTTATAAAGTGAACAGCGTCGATCACCTGACGCTCGATCAAGCGAAGGCCGAAATCCACAACAAGTTGCAAAGCGATCGAACGCGCGAAATGATGGACAAGGTGAACAATTCGTTCCAAGTAGTACCCAACGTACTTTACTTTCCCGGTGGAGTGAACCCGGCGCCACCGCCGCGGATCGCGCGTCCGCGACCGGTGCCTCAGACCGCGCCGCCGGCGCCGCCGCAAACAGCACCTCCGGCGCCACCGCCGGCGGAAAAACCGAACTGATGGCTAAACCTGTCGTCGTCGTAACCGGTGTGTCGGGCAACCTGGGCTCCAGGCTACTACCGCTGCTGGGGAGTTATTCGGTGATTGGGGTGGACGTGAGTCCACCCCATACCGATTCCGAGTTGCAGTTTGAGAGCATGGACCTGGGTCAGGAATCGTCTACCCGGGTCTTGTACGAACTGCTGCGCGATACGCACGCCTATGCGGTGGTTCATCTTGCGTTCGTGATCGACCCCGTACGTACGGGTGTGGTGGACGTCGACCGCATGTGGCAGATCAATGTGGCGGGAACGGCGCGGGTGATGGAGGCCGTCACCGAGGCCAATCGCACAACCGACGACGGGGTCCGGCAGTTCATTTTTCCCAGCAGCGTCTCTGCGTATGGGCCGAACCTGCCTGCTCCGGCAACGGAAGAATCGGCGCTGGCGGCGCACACCCTGCCCTACGCGATTCATAAGAAGCAATCGGACGAAGTGGTGCAGACGCGCTCCCACGCATTGCGAGGATGCAGCGCTTATATTCTGCGGCCGCATATATTTGCCGGCGCGAGCGTCGAGAACTACCTGATGGGAGCGTTCCGCGGCACGCCCAACGGCAAGAGCGCCCGGGCTGACAAAATGCGCCGCGCGGGCAAGCGGCTGCCCTGCATGTTCCCGCGCGGCCAACAGTATCTCGACAACAAGATCCAGTTTGTCCACGTCGACGACATGGCGCGGCTGATCAGGCATATCCTGCAGCGCGAACCGGAGACGCAACGCCTGACCGTGTTGAACGTCGCAGGCCGCGGGGAGCCTCTAACCTTCGGGCGCTGCGTCGAGATGGCGCAGGCCAAACTGGTGCGCGTCCCCGGAAAGTGGGCGATGCGGCAAGTGCTGAAATTCCTCTGGAAGCACAAGATTTCTGCCATTCCGCCCGAGGCCGTTCCCTACATGACCGGGGAGTACATCATGAATACCGACCGCCTGCGCCGGTTTCTGGGCCCCGAGTACGAGCACGTGATGCGCTACACCATCGCCGACGCGTTTGCAGACTCCTTCCGTCGCGATGCGGCTACGACCTGACCTCGGCTCGCCGGTTGCTTGCTGCGTCGCGCGTCCAAAGACCACCTGCCCGGGCCATTGATCATCAAGAAAATGACCGTCAACAGTTGCGCGTATTCGGAGCGGACCTCGTGCAGGACCGCCCACATTCCCACCTCTGGGGGCGCCGCAGGAAGAGGCAGAGGCGAGGTGCCAAGGTACAACGAGATCTTGGTCGAGAGTATTGCGACGATCATCTCGACAATGAACGGAATTGCGATCACCCTGGTGAGCAAGCCGGAGAGGAGGAGCAATCCGCCGACAATTTCGAGACAGGCCACCCAGTCGGCCGTGAAGTGCGGCAGCGGCATGCCCAGTTTTGTGAAGCGGCCGATTCCCTGGTTTGCATAGACGAATTTCAGAATTCCTTCCCACAGGAAAACGCCTCCCGCCATCAGACGCAGGACAATCGTGGACTTCGGGCCTTCGGTGGGTGGATTCGTGAGCCATGCCAGTACGTTTTTCATCGTGCCTCCTTGAATAATTTGGCTTCGATTGCGTTCTTGTTTTCTTGCACGTGATAACCGGAGCAATGGGAATTTATTCCCGCAAAAATTTGCGGCGAACGCGAGAATAAATTAGCGTGAGACTGGTTTACTTATGAAGGAGCCGAAAGATCGCTTGCCCGCCGCGACGTTTGAAGACCTGGCCATGCCTTGGTTCGACCAGCTCTACAACTTCGCGCGCTGGCTGACACAGGACACGGCAGAGGCCGAGGATCTGGTGCAGGAAACTTACACCAAGGCACTGCGTGGATTTTCGTCGTTTCAAGTGGGCACGAATTTTCGGGCTTGGATGTACCGCATCCTACGAAATTCCTTTTTGAATTCGCGGACGGGGCTGAAGACCACGATTGCACTCGATGGGGAGGCTGACGAGAATCTGCTGCCTGCCGAAAACACAACGCCCGAGAGCATCCTGATCGAGCAGGCAGACCGCGAAACAGTTCAGCAGGCTCTGAGCGATCTGCCCGTACCGTTCCGCGAGATCTTGCTGCTGTGCGAGGTAGAAGAGATGTCGTATCGGGAGATTGCGGAAACGCTGGCCATTCCTATCGGGACGGTCATGTCGCGCTTGTTTCGCGCGCGCAAGGCGCTGCGCGATTTGCTGCAGAACCAGAACAAGGGGGACCGGCATGGCTTGTGAGCAATGGGGCAGCAAGCTCGATGCGTACGTTGATGGCGAACTCGATCCCGCGGAGGCCAGTGTGTTGGGGGCGCATTTGCGGGGATGCGCTGCGTGCGCAGCGGACGCCCTGGGACAAGTGCAGATGAAGCGCGCAGTGCAGGTGGCTGGAAAGCGCTACGCAGCGAGCACAGAACTGCGAAATCGGGTCGCGAAGAGCGTCATCGTGAAGCCGCGCCGGCAGCCCGGCTGGCACTGGACAATTCTGGCGGTGCCGCTCTTATCCGTGGTGGTCCTCTCGGTCGCGGTGAATCTGTACATCGGGCGCGAGAACACTCGCCGGCAGCGGGTTTACAGCGAACTGGCTGACTTGCACGTCGCCGCTTTGGCGAGCGCTACACCGGTCGACGTCGTGTCGACAGACCGGCATACGGTCAAGCCGTGGTTTCAGGGAAAGATTCCTTTCACCTTCAATCTGCCGGAGCTACAGGGATCAGAGTTCACGCTGCTCGGAGGACGGGTTACCTATCTCGCGCAGACTCCCGGGGCGCACTTGATCTACCAGGTGCGCAAGCACGAGGTTTCTGTTTTCATTTTTCAGGATCGCGGAGAAGAGATCGCGAGTTTGCCGTCAGGGCCGGTTCATGCGCTGTCGTTTAACGTCGAGAACTGGACGCAGAATGGGTTGCAGTATTTTGTGATCGGAGACGTCGGCGCGGAAGACATTCAGGCGCTAAGTAAATTACTGCGAGATGCCGGGTAGTCTCACACCGAGCTTCGCCCTGGCGGAACAGCCGAGAGCTTGCCCTGAGCGAAGTCGAAGGGCGGCTATCCCCACATGTGCAGTTATTTCTTTCCGCGATACAAGCCTGCGATTCCGAACGTGTAGGGCGTCCCGGTGGCTTCGGTAAAGCCTGCGCCTTGCATCCTCGCCAACATTTCTTCCGGCGGCGGGAAACGCTCGACCGAGGCGGGGAGATAGGCGTAGGGACCGCGAACGCCGGAGATCATAGTGCCGACGCGCGGCAGGACTTGCTTGAAATAGATGCGGTACAGCGCGCCCATCGCGCCCTTGGGCTCACCGAAATCGAGGATGCCGCACTCACCGCCGGGACGCAGGACCCGCACAATCTCGCGCAGTCCAGCATCGTAGTCGGCGAGATTCCGAAAGCCGAACGCTGAGGTCACGAGATCGAAGTGCGCGGTTGGGAACGGAAGATTGAGGGCATCGGCTTCAATCCAACCGGGCCTTGATCCGTTCTGCGCGGCCGAGGACTTTGCGGTTGCTCGCTGCAGCATGGCGTGCGAGAAATCCGCACCCAGTATTTGTGGAGTGGACTTCCCTGCTTGACGGCGCAGGGCGAACGCCATGTCCCCGGTTCCGCAGCACAAGTCGAGAATGCGGGCGCCGGGGCGAGCCAGGATATGGCGAAAAACGCGCGCGGTGCGGCGCCACCACATGCGGTCGATATTGAACGACAACACGTGGTTCAGCAGATCATAGCGCGGGGCAATCGAGGTGAACATCTCGCGGACTGCGCGCGCGGCGGAATGCGGGTCGCTGGCGCCTTCCGGCGCGGCGCCGACTACGGTAGATTTGCTGACTCCCTGCACCGTGGTGACCTACTTCCGCTTCTTTTTCAGTTGGGCAGCAATGCTTTCGATCTGCCGCACGTGGTTGGTGTCGTGCCCGGCAAACATGCGTGCCAAATGCGAAATGGTTTCCTTGCCACGTTCAAGGTGCATGCCGTAGTTGTCCCAACTCTCTCGCGGAAGCGCCTTCAGCATTCGCAGATTGTTCTCGCGCAGCGCCCGGAACACTTCCAGCGACTGTTTCGCATCGCGCTTGCTGTATTGAAATACCGACGCCCAGACGTCCTGGTCAAACGGCTGAATTGTCGTTCCGCTCGCCCCGATGATCAAGCGCATGCGCCAACTGGCAACGATTTCGGCATCCGCCAGATGCGCCAGGATCTCGGCGATCGACCACTTGCCTGGCTCAGGCTTCCACTTCAGCTGTTTTGGCGTCAACCCGTGGATCAGTTTCTTCAGCTTCGCCGCGGTCGCGCGCTGCACCTGAATTGCATCCTGACCCTCGACATGGCCCAGAATTCGCTGAATATACTGCTGTGCTGTCTCCTGCATATTTCCTTCCCCTGAGATCGAACTATTTTCCCCAAACCCAGCCGCCGCGTGAAAGGCGGCGCAGCTGTTCGACAGAGTCGATCACGGCACTCTCGGGCACATCGCTGGCAACTTCCACCTTGCCGATTTCACGAGGCAGGATAAAGTGCACGACTCCATTTTGCGTTTTCTTGTCGGACTGCAGCCGGGCCAGAATTTTGCGCGAGCTGACATTCACTTCCGGAAGGCGGCCCAGGCTCTGCACGGCGTCGGCGATGCGGCCCGCAGTTACGCTATCGGTGCGGCCCACGCTGAGAGCAATGTTCGTCGCGGCGATCATTCCCCAGGCAACGGCTTCGCCGTGTAACAAGCGGCGGTAACCGGTTTCGGCTTCAAGCGCGTGGCCAATGGTGTGTCCCAGGTTGAGCACGCGGCGCGAGCCACCTTCGCGCTCGTCGGCCGAAACGACCTCGGCTTTCAGTCTTACGGATTGCGCGATGAGCCACTCGAGTTCGACCGGATCGCGCTTCAGAATGCGCGCGCGATTCTGCTCGAAGCGCAGAAATAGTTCGATGTTTCCGATAATGCCGCACTTCAGAGCCTCGTAGAGTCCGGCGCGAAACTCGCGATCCGGTAGCGTCTTCAGCACCGTTGGATCGATCAGTACGACTCGCGGGTGATGGAAGGTTCCCAACATGTTCTTGCCGGCAACGAGATTGACTCCGGTTTTTCCGCCGATCGAAGCATCGACCTGGGCAAGGACAGTCGTGGGAATCTGCACCAACTCGATCCCGCGCATATAAAGCGAAGCCAGCAACCCGCTGACGTCGCCCACAATTCCGCCGCCCAGAGCGACGATCACAGCCTTCCGGTCGGCCCCCAAGCGCGCTAGTTTTTCGGCGAGAGCCTCTACCGTCGCCAGGCGCTTGGTCGGCTCGCCATCCGGCATCGGAATTACCTGCGGCGTGAAGCCGCTGGCTTTCAGGGAGCTGACAAGTTTCGATCCCCAGCGCTTGCGCACCGGAGGAACGGTCACGACAAAAATGCGGCTGGCCTGCGGCAACAGTTCGCTCAGAAGGGAGCCCGCTCGGCTGAGCAGTCCGTTCTCGATCCAGGCCTGATAGGGCCGCGGCGGCACGTGGATGGTCACTTGCGGCATGCGGTTCCATGATAGCGTATGTTCGAAAGACTGCCCTGGCCGTACAAAGTGGTACCATTCCCCGTCTTAGGTTATTTACGGTCTATGAAGGGTCTTCCAGCCGAGACCGACTTCGTGGTGCTGGGCGCTGGCGTTGCCGGCCTGCGTGCTGCCATTGAACTGGCCGCGGCGGGTCGCGTCCTCGTGCTGGCGAAAAAGCAAGTCTCCGAATCGAACCCGCAATCTCCGCCGGTCACGGCGTTGAGTGACGAAGACGAAGTCTGCCTCCACTTACAGGACACTTTGAGCGCCGGGGATGGCCTTTGTAATCCGATGGCCGTGAAGATTCTGCTAGAGGAAGGTCCGGAGCGTATCGACGAATTGATCGCGTGGGGCGCGCACGATGGAACCAAACTGATCTTCGGACTGGAAAGCGCACACAGCCGCCATCGCAGTCTGCACGCGGAGGGCAACTCAACTGGCGGCGCAGTCCTGCACAGTCTTCACGCCAAGGCAAAATCGCTGAAACACATCTCGCTTGCGCAGTTTGCTTTTTCAACCGAATTGCTGACCGACGCGGGTCGCATCACCGGAGTTTCGCTGATCGATGAAAAAGGCGTTCCCCAGGAAGTTGCATGTTCCGCTGTGCTGCTGGCCACGGGAGGGCTGGGCCAACTTTACCGCAACACAACCAACCCCGACGTGGCCACGGGAGATGGCGTGGCAATTGCCTTCCGCGCGGGCGCGGAAGTCAGCGACCTCGAGTTCATTCAGTTTCATCCGACAGCACTGTACATGAAGAAGGTCCCTCGGTTTTTGCTGTCCGAAGCGCTGCGCGCCGAGGGCGCACACCTGCGCAACTTCGAAATGAACCAGTTCATGGGGAAGTACCATCCCATGGGGGAGTTGGCGCCCCGTGAAGTTGTGGCACGCGCCATTGTTCATGAGATGGAAGTGAGCCGGGCCAAAGATCCCTTTGTTTATCTGGACCTGACGCACCTCAATGCCAGGAAAGTGCAGAAGCGCTTTCCGCGCATTTACACGACTTGCATGCAGCACAACATTGACATCACTGAGGATCTGATTCCGGTGCGTCCGGCTGCGCATTGCGCCATCGGAGGCGTTCGTACGAATGTTGACGGCAAGACGAACGTCAAGGGACTGTACGCCGCAGGCGAGGCGGCAGCAACGGGAGTGCACGGCGCGAACCGCCTCCCCAGCAATTCTCTGCTGGAAGGCCTGGTGTACGGGGCGCGCGCCGGGAAGGCCATGCGAGAGGAACTGAAGCCGGTCTCGCGTCCGGGCGTGCAACCGAAAGCCGCGTACTCGAATGGGCCGGTGGATGCCGGCGTGGAAGATCTGATCATGCAGATTCAGGCCCTGATGGAGAACGAGGTTGGCATCGTGCGCTCCGGCATGGGAATGCAAAAGGCAATCCAGACCCTGGAAGAGATCGCGCCGAGACTGGCGCATCCCAAGACGCGGCGGGCGCACGAGGCGTCGAACCTGCATCTGGCAGGGCTGATGGTGGCGCGGTCAGCCCTGGGGCGCGAAGAAAGCAGAGGAGCGCACTATCGTATGGACTATTCCGATCACGACGATAAAAAGTTTCTGAAACACTCGGTGATCAAGGGAGACAGAGTGGTCTTCGTGTAGGACCCGACAGAAAGCAGCCTTCCCATGGGAACAAGAACGCTCGTGAGCCCTGTCCCGAGTGGAAGTAGGGTGACCGCCGACGAAGCAGAGGACGCCAACTCGAAGTCAGCGCTGACGAAACGCGCCGCTGCGGGCCGGCTTAAGTGGAGTGGGCCGCTGCTGGTGGTAATGGGACGCAGCGTGCTGATCATTGTGGCGCAGGCTTTCGTGGCATGCGTGTCCTGGCTGCGATTTCATTCCTGGTCCTGGAACGGCGCGGCTAAATGGTGGACGGTGTACGGTACGCTGGTGGACGCCGGTTGCCTGACCCTAATGGCGGTGTACACGCACAAGGAAGGAATTCGTCTCCGCGATTTGATTGGACGCGTGCGGCTTCGCTGGGGACGCGACCTCTTCGTCGGACTCGGGTGTTTGCTGCTGATCTTTCCTTTCTTCGCTTTGGGTTTCCCGGCGGCGAGTTGGCTCGTGTACGGTAATTTTCAGCAGCCAGCATTTGCCGGAATGCTGAGCGGCCGCGTGCTGCCATGGTGGGCAGTCGTGTATAGCCTTAGCGTCTGGTGGCTGGTGTGGTCCCCTACCGAAGAGATGACCTACCAGGGTTACGCCCTCCCACGGTTCGAAGTGCTTTTCGGTAGCCGGTTGAAGGCCATGGTCATCGTGAGCTTCTGGTGGGCGCTCCAGCACAGCTTCCTTCCGTTCATTCTGGACTGGCGGTATGTGGCCTGGCGCTTCCTCGCGTTTCTGCCCGGAGTGGTAGCGTTCATGTTGATTTACTTGCGCCTGCGGCGTTTGCCGCCCCTGATTCTGGCGCACTGGATGATGGATATTTCCGCGGTACTCTTCACTTTGCAGTTCTGATCGCGTCTCGCCGGGAAGGATTCCTCTATTCTGCGCTCTTGGCCGGAAAAGCCACCGACGCTGCGATCGAAATCAGCAGCACTCCCCCCACCACTGCCAACGTGACTACGATCGGAACCCGAGAATAGTCCGCCGCGAGCATCTTCACTCCGACCAGAATGAGCACTACCGCCAGTCCATAGTGCAGGAAGCGGAACGCCTTCATGAGCCGGGAGATTGCGAAGTACATGGAGCGAAGCCCCAAGATCGCGAACACGTTCGAGGTGTAGACGACGAAGGCATTCAACGTGATGGCAAGAATCGCAGGAATCGAATCGACCGCAAAAAGAATGTCGGTGGTCTCGATGACTAACACCACCGCCAGCAGCGGCGTCGCATAGAGGCGGGAATTGTCCTGGGCGTTGCGAACGAAGAATCGTCCTGCCCGATAATCCGTGGTCATGGGCATCCAGCGGCGCAACGCCTTGACCACAGGATTCGCGGAAGGATCGATTTTGTGGTCCCCCATCACGCAGAAGCGGATGCCGCTGTAGATCAACAAGCTGCCGAAGAGGTACAGCACCCAATGGAAGCGGGAAATCAGGCCGACCCCGGTTCCGATAAAGACGCCGCGCATCACCAGGGCTCCCAGAACGCCCCAGAACAAAACGCGATGCTGCTGTTCGTCTGGGACCGCAAAATAGTTGAAAACCACGAGGAAGACGAACAGGTTGTCAACGCTGAGCGAAAGCTCCAGAACATAGCCGGTGACGAACTCCAGTGCGACCTGGTGGCCTTGCCAGAAGTACAAAAAGACCGCGAATCCGGCAGCCAACACCACGTACATCACGGTCCAACCGAGCGATTCACGAAAACTGACGACGTGGCCCGGGCGGTGGAAGACCCGCAGGTCGAGCACCAGCATGCCCAGCGCGAAAAGGTTGAAGAGAATCCAGAAATAAAGCAATTGGAGATTCCTGGCGGCCTTATGGCATCAACTATTTCTGTCTTCCCCGCTGGCCGCTGACCCACTCATCCCAAATACCGGAAGCCTTGAACATTTCTACGCTGTTGGTCTCGCGCATGGTCTGCTCAATCTGATCATGGGTGAGGCGCGGTCCGATCTTTGTGGGCAGATCCGCCAACTCAACGCTCAGGGCGGCCGCTTCAGCCACGTGCTTCTTCAACTGCGGGAAGTCGACCTTGTCGTAGGTGTCGGAGACGGCGTGGTAGTTTTCGAGATAGTTCGCCTCCTGCTGGTCGGCAACGAACGTGGGCACACCCTCCAGCATGAAGTCGAAATGGTCCATACCCCACTCCATGTCGAGCTTCACCTCTTTCACGTCAAATTGCGCCAGCGGTGCGATCAGTTCTTTCGCCGCGTAGAGAAAGTCTTTGCGGCCTCCAATGGAGAAACCGGTGGTCTTTCCCGTGCCCGAGTCGTAGACGATCACTCCCGCGGCCTTGTCGAGTTCGGCGCGATGGCTGTAGGCATAGACGCGGGAACCGATGAGTCCCTGTTCTTCTCCGGAGAAAAGAATGAAGCGGATGGTGCGCCGCGGCTTCACACCCGAGGCTTTGATAGCCCGCAGCGCGTCGACAACCAAGGCAGCGTTGCAACCGTTATCGAGCGCGCCTGTGCCCAGTTCCCAGGAGTCGAGGTGCGCGCCCAGGATGACGAACTCGTCCGGAGTCTCGCTGCCTCGGACCTCGGCCACGACATTGGAGGCTTTGATGGGCCCGCCAATCTGGTTGGGAATGGAGAGATCGGCCCACACCAAGTTTCCGGAAGCCAGCAAGCGCGAGATGCGCTCGCCATCCTCGCGCGCCACTATGACCATCGGAAGTTTGTCAATCTCTCCAGCACTCGAATTCGTATGCCGGTAGAGAATGTCGTGCTCGCGCGTAGCTATGAAGGCAATCGCCAAGGCCTTGCCTTTTACGGCGAGATCGATCACTGGCGGAGCGTTCGTGTATTCGGCGAAGAGATCGTCCCAGGTCTTGAGAACGACCGTGTGGACGAGAACGATCTTTCCACCGATTGGGCCCGCCTTCTTGAAGTCGGCTGCCGTCCCTGCGCCCACGTCGACAATGGGCACGTGCTTAACGGGCGCGAGCGCGGGAGCCCACGCCACAGATACAGCGCGGATATGGAAGGACGAGAGCACGGTTCCTCCGCCCACCTTCGAGGCGTCGACCTGATAAGCCGTCGTCGCATTCATTTCGGTGTCGCCTTCAGCCCAAGAGTTTGGAATGCTGAATCCCTCAGTGTGAACGCTGTCGGCTCCGGCCGCCGTGAAGGCTTGCACTCCCCAGGCCACGGCATGCTGCATGCCGAGCGTGCCCGGGACGCGCCCGCCGATCTCGTCCGTTAACCGATGAAGATTCGTTTCCAGCGGCGAAGGTTGGAGCGCTGCCTGAATCACTAGATTGGCTTCGTTGGTATCGGCGGGCGGCGTTGCGGCAAGGCACGTAAAGCTGAATAGGCAGGCAAAGAACAGGGTCTTCACAGTTCGCATATGGGGTGCATTAGAAATGAAAATTTGGAAAAGCGCAAAACGACCGCATTCGATCACTTCGGAGGCAACGGCTCCATCTTGTCGAGGATGCGCACCGTCTCTAGGATCACCGTGCCGCTGATTTCCAGGCTCTTGGTGCTCAGCTTGTCCACTGTGTCCTGTACCGTGTGATGGAAAACGTTGTTGTAGCCGTAGTTGATGTCGATGATATCGGCGCAGGGCACGCCGATGCTCATGAAGGGCAAATGATCGTCAGAAATGGTGTTGGTGCGGGCGAAGAAATGCGACTGGTAGCCGAGCCGTGTGGCTGCTTCGAAGACGACGCTTTCGACCCACGGAGTCGAGTTGGTATCGCGATCGATGTCGAGGTCGGCGTCGCCGATCATGTCGGCCAGCAGGAAGGCTTTGATCTGTTTGGCAGTGCCATCCTGCTGCCACTTCTGCGCGAGATGGCGTGTGCCGTAGACACTGTCGGTGTCGGACCACGATTTCATTGCTTCTTCGGCGTCGGTCCACAGCAGCCAAACGCTGTAGCCATCGCGCTTCTTGCCACGAAGCTGGTTCGCAAACTCAAGCAGAAGGGCGCTGGTGGCGGCGCCGTCGTTGGCGCCGATAAACGATGTGTTGCGCAGAGGATAGTTCGTGTCGTAGTGGCTGGCGATGACGATGATGCCGTCTTTGGTGCCGGGGTATTTCGCAATGATGTTACGCACCGGAAATTTTCCTTCGACCGTGTCCGCAGTGAAGGCGTCGTCGTCCACCGTGTCGCCCTTCAAATGGGACGTGATGTAGTCTTCGACCTTCTTGTGGTTGGCGCTGCCGATCGGGCGTGGGCCCAAGGCTACGATTTCTTTCACGTATTGCATGGCGCGGTCGGCGTTAAAGGACGGCAAAGGGCCGCTGTCGGGCGGAAGCGAGAGGGTGGGCAGAGGCGCATCGGCGGGGCTAATGGCGGGCGGCTTCTGGCTCGTGCTCTTGTCTTCGGCTTTGTTCTGCGCGGCATCCTTGTTCGGATCACAGGCGAAGCCAGACAGGGCAAGAGCCGCTATCAGAATTCCCACGGAACATTTCGCGCCCATCATCATTTCGTGCCCTTCATGATTTCGCGCTGCTCATTGCGCTCGCTTCTCTTTTCGCGCCTGGCGCTGCTTGGGATGCACCAGCCACGCTACTCCGATGCTGAGCGCATACAAAGCGACCATCGGCGCCGCGAAGATGCACATGTTGACGACGTCCGGAGTCGGGGTGACGATGGCGGCGATGATGAAAATGACCAGAATAGAATAGCGGAAATTCTTCCACATGAAGCCTGGGCTCACGATCCCCATCAATGAAAGAAAAAATACCAGGATGGGCAGCTCAAAAATCAGGCCCATCCCCAGCACAATGCTCAGGAAAAGCGAAGTGTATTCGCCGATGGTGATCATCGGTTGAAACTGCCTGCCAAAGTGAATCAGAAAATCCAGCGCCCGCGGGTATGCGATCTTGTAGCCGAAATATCCGCCGGCGGAGAACAGAATAATGGTCGAAACCATGAAGGGAACCACGTAGCGCTTCTCGTGACGATAAAGACCGGGCGAGATGAACATCCAGACCTGGTAGAGCACGAACGGCGAAGTCAAGAACAACCCCGCCAGAGCGGCAATCTTCAGATATAGGTTAAAGGGCTCGGTGGGATTCAGGTAGACAAGCTTCTCCGACAGCCCGTTGGCTTTGAGCGCGTCCATAATCGGGCGCTGCATGACGTCGTAGATGCGCTCGACCTTCCACCAGCAGACGCCAAACCCAACGCCCACTGCCATGATGGAATAGACGAGGCGCTTACGTAATTCCTCGAGGTGATCGAGGAACCCCATGGTGGGCATGGGCTCTTTTTCACTGTCGCCGCTGCTTCCCGCGGCTCCGAATTCAGACATGCGATTCCTGCGAGGTGGAGGACGTTACGTCATCGGAGTGGGCGGCCGCTTCCGTAGCTGGGGCAGGATCTGTTAAGCCCGCGCCGCGAGTAGCAAATAGAGGTTCGTCGTCGGAAGCAGCCAGGGTTGCTGAAACCATGCTTGCCGGAACCACGGTTGCCGGAACTTCGGTCGCGGGAATTTCTTCCCTGCTCACTTCCACGGGTGCAGAAGTCAATGTGCGGCTCGTGGCACCTTCCGGAGGCGGGCTGGGCGGAAGGATCGTCTGCTTATTTTCCACTTCCAGATGAGCGATCTCCTGCTCAATCTGCGCCTTGAACTCGTTCGAGGCGCGCTTGAACTCATTCATATACTTCCCAACCTGGCGTGCGATCTCGGGCAACTTCTTGGGCCCGAAGATGATGAGGGCCAAGAAGAACAGGAAGATCGTCTCGGAGAGGCTCATGCGCTTCATCATACTGCCGGAGCCGGAAAAGCGGCAATGGATGGGAACGCTGGGCACGTCTTGCCTGTTCATCGTTCGGTGGAAGCTCGCTCAGCGAAGGATTGACGCGAAGTAGCCTGAATTGTGCAGCTTCGAACGCTGCGCACCCAGCCTGCGTTTGGCAAGGCGCGTGCCCACTCCAAAGCGAAATGCCGGCGACCAAGACGCAGATGTCTTGTCCGCCAGAGTTCCAGCAGCAATTCGGGCAAGCCGTTCGTTGGAAGGAGATGCCATGTCCGTATCAGGTATTTTCAGCAGCAATCTCTTCGGCTCCAGCCGCCAGAGTGTCAACAACAACCAGCAGCAGTTCCAGCAGGAGTTCCAACAACTCGGCCAAGATCTGCAGAGCGGCAACGTGACAGCGGCGCAGCAGGACTTCGCGACGTTGCAGCAGGTTGGGCCACAAGCCAGCTCGACGCTGTCCAGGCAGGGCGACGACTCCATAGTGCAGGCGTTCGCCCAGCTCGGGCAAGATCTCCAGTCGGGGAATGTTTCAGGCGCGCAGAAGGACTATACCAATGTGAAACAGGACTTCCAGAACGCCGCGCACACGAATATTCGTCGCCATCACCATGTTCGAAGTGGTGGCGGCGGCGAAACCAGCCAACTGTTTAACCAGTTAGGCCAGGCGCTGCAGTCCGGGAACGTCTCGTCCGCGCAGACTGCCTCCAGTTCGCTGTTGCAGGATCTCCCGCAGTTGGGTCAAAGCAACGAAGCGGCTCCTCCGCTGACTTCACCGTCGAGTTCCACTGGTGTGTCGGTAAACGCCTAGCGCGGGCGCGCAGAAACTCCATGGAATGCGGCGGGGCGCGGGTTATGATGTTGCCGCCATGCAATTCTGGTTTGCACGCGGCAGCGAAGTCTCGATCCGCGAACAGCTGGTTACGCAGGTCGTGCTTGGCATACTGAGCGACGATCTCGCGCCGGGCCAGCGTCTGCCCAGTACGCGCGATATGGCCCGACGCTTTCATCTGCATCCCAACACGATCAGCGCGGGATATCGCCAGCTCGAACGGGAGTGCTGGGTGGAATTTCGTCGCGGCAGCGGAGTCTACGTTCGAGCCAGCAGGCCGGACGTGTCGCCGGCCCCGGTTTTGGCGCTCGATCAGATGATTGCCCGGCTCTTCCGTTCGACGCGAAAGCTGGGCGTGACCTTGCCCGTGTTGCGGTCGCGCCTGCGGCAGTGGCTGGAACTGCAACCTCCCGACCATTTTCTACTGATTGAGCCGGACGAAGAGCTGCGCCGCATCCTGGCCGCCGAGATCGCGCGCGCCGTCACCTTCCCGGTAGAACCTTGCGGGCCGCAGGATTGTCCCAAGGCGCCCGAAGGCGGAATCCCGGTGGTGTTGCCGAACCGCGAGGCCACGGCGCGGCAATTGCTGCCGCCCGGCACGGAGCTGATCACTCTGCAGGTTCGCTCGGTGCCGGCTTCGCTCGCCGGATACTTGCCTGCTCCCTCGGGCGCTCTGGTGGGCGTGGCATCGCGGTGGCCGGAGTTTCTAAAGGTGGCGCGAGCGGTGTTGAATGCCGCGGGATTCCATCCCGATAGCCTTGTCTTTCGCGACGCCCGCGAGCCCAACTGGCAGCGTGGCCTGAAACAGACGGCTGCGGTCGTGTGCGACCTTCTTACCGCGGCAGAACTCCCGGCGGGCTGCCGGGCGATTCCCTTCTCCCTGCTGTCGGAGGCATCCATCGCGGAACTGCGGCGATACGAAGAGTTCATCCGCCAGCCAGTCGAGTCGGCATAAAACTCTCAAAAGGAGGCGCTCGTGAAGGAATTGCTGGCCGAAACAGCCGTCCGCGCGGCACGCTATCTGGCCGCGATTGGTGACCGAAAAGTCGTGCCAGGATCCGAGGATGTCACGCGACTCGAGGCCCTCGGCAGGTTATTGCCGGAGAATCCATGCGAGCCCGCGGAAGTTCTGGCGCTTCTCGACGACGTTGGCTCGCCCGCAACGGTCGCAACCGCAGCCGGCCGCTATTTTGGATTTGTCATTGGGGGCACTCTCCCTGCGGCCTTGGCGGCGAACTGGCTGGCGGGCGCCTGGGACCAGAATGCGGCGATGCAAGTCATGTCGCCGGTGGCGGCGAAAGTCGAAGACATCGTCCGCGAGTGGACGCTCGATCTGCTGGGCTTGCCATCGACCAGCGGAGTCGGGTTCGTCACCTGCACCACGATGGCGAATTTCTCAGGGCTGGCTGCGGCGCGTTCGGCCTTGCTCCAGCGGGTCGGCTGGAATGTTGAAGAAGACGGAACGTTTGAGGCTCCGGCGATTCGCGTTGTGGTCGGTGAAGAAGTTCACGTTTCGGTGCTGCGAGCGCTAACCATGCTGGGTCTGGGCCGCTCCCGCGTGATTACGGTTCCGGCGGACGGCCAGGGACGCATGCGAGCCGACGCCCTGCCGGTGCTCGACGAGCACACCATCATTTGCCTGCAGGCAGGCAACGTCAACAGCGGGGCCTTCGATCCTGCGAAAGAGATTTGTGCGCGGGCGCGGGATGCCGGAGCATGGGTGCACGTCGATGGAGCGTTTGGATTGTGGGGCGCCGTCTCGCCGCTCTACGCGCCCCTGCTGGAGGGCGTAAGCGCTGCCGATTCCTGGGCCATTGATTGTCACAAGTGGCTCAACGTTCCTTACGATTCAGGAATCGTGGCCGTGCGCGAGCCCGAGCACTTGCGCAGAGCTTTGTCTGCGGGCAGCGCGGCTTATCTGACGCAGAGCGCCTCACGTGAGCCCTGGCAATACACGCCGGATGCCTCGCGGCGGGCGCGCGGCATCGAACTGTGGGCCGCGATGCGGTCGCTGGGGCGCAGCGGCCTGCGCGAAATGATCGAACGCAATTGCCACCAGGCAAAGCATTTTGCCGAGCGTTTGCGAGCCGCCGGTTTTGCCGTGCTGAACGACGTCATCCTGAATCAGGTGTTGGTATCGTTCGGCAGCGCGGAGCAGACGCGCCGCGTCATCGCCGAGATCCAGGCGGATGGAACCTGCTGGTGCGGGGGCACGGTCTGGCACGGACAGACAGCCATGCGAATTTCCGTCTCCTGCTGGGCCACCACCGACGACGATGTCGAACGGAGTCTAGCCGCGATGATCAGGATCGCGAAGTCCGTCGGCATTGGGTGGTAACCCTCATGTGGCACTTGAGAAAGTGCCCCAAACCGCACCGGCGAAATGGCGAAATCATCTAGGCTGCCCTTTAGCAACACCTGAGGAGGTGCAGCATGAAGGGACTCTTGCCGTTTTGCTTTCTTCTGCCTTTGTCGTTGTCTGCGGCCGCTTTGGACGACGGCCACGCCAGATACGTTGGGGGTACCGTGCCGGGCTTGGCTTCCGGTGTTGTTGGACGCCTGGACACCACGTCGAAAACATCCCTCACATTCCAACAGGCCGGAAACAAGCTGGAGATTCCGTATGCTTCCATCGAGTCCTATGAATACTCCAAGGAAGTAACGCGGCATCTGGGAGTTCTGCCCGCGATTGCAGTTGGGATGGTAAAGATGCGCCGGCACAGCCATTTCTTCAGCATTTCCTATCGTGGAGAGGACGGAGCTCCGGCTCAGATCGTCGTCTTCGAGGTGCCGAAGGATATGCCGCGCACTCTCGAGGCAATCCTGCAGACTCGCGCACCCGGCACCTGCAAGCCGTGTCACTCCTCTCACGTTCCTCCGGCCCTCGGGCAGGACACTCCAAAAACTGTCCCAAGCGCGATACCTCCGAACACTTCTCAGCGCTAAAGTGCCACCATGAAAAACGCGAAGATCCTCGCTCCCTTCTTGCTGGCGACGCTATTCCTGACATCGTCCGCAATCGCGCAAACGGTGGAGAAGCGGGTCGAAGGCGATCTCCTTACTCCCGTTATTGCGGCGCGCTGCCAGTACACACCTGCAGACGCTGACTGCGTCGGTGCAAGCGAATCTGATCGAGCGCTCACCAATACAAACGACGACACCACGATAGCTCAGCTCCCTCACCGGATGCCCGGCCCCCCGGGACGATCCCCTGTGGGGTATCCACGAGCGGGCTACTCAGGCATGGGGATGCCTTCCCCACGCGGCCGCCATGCCGCGATCGGCGCGGCCATCGGATTTGGCCTGGGCGCGGCGGTTGGAGCCAAGGGAAGCGGAGGCGCACGCGTGACGCTCACTTTCGGAGTCTTGGGCGGGCTGATGGGTGCGGCCTTCGGCGCCATGACCCCTTCTTTTCAGGCCAGGAGCCTGTACCGGCGCGGCCCCTGGCCTGAGGATGAGGATCAACTTGCCTCTAGGTCCGAACCTGGCAAATCCGGCGCGACCCAGGAGACTTCGAGTCCGCGAACGACACCGCCGGACCCGGCGCCGCAGGAATCGGCAGCCTACGTAGATGACCGACTGCCTCCGCCCGCTAAAACTCGCTAAATTGCCCCAATTTACCCGGCAGACAGGAACCCCGAGCCTCCGCGCTGCATCTCATATGGCAGAACCGGTCCGGCAGGGTTACGATGGTGACTATCCCGGTCCGGGTGAGTCTAAGCTGGTGATATACTGACGGATATTCAGCGCGGTAGCTGGGGTGGAAGTAAGCCCTCAACGAAGGAAATCTCAAGATGGCCCGTAGTTCACGCCGATCACTCTTCCTGGTAGTTTTTTTTCTGCTTGCCTGCGGCTTCCTGGGCATTCTGTTTGCCCAGCGTTCCGGCCAGCAGTCGTCGATGACCGGCGACTCCGAGGTCAAAGACAGCCTCAAGCAGTTCACCGACGTCTACGCGCTCGTCGAGGACAACTACGCCGAGCCGGTGAACCCGGACAAGGCCATTTATAGCGGCGCGATTCCGGGCATGCTCCATGCGCTCGATCCGCATTCGAATTTCTTCGATCCCAAGTCGTACGCGCTCATGCGCGAAGACCAGCGCGGCAAGTACTACGGCGTGGGCATGACCGTCGGTCCGCGCAACAATAAAGTGATCGTGATTTATCCCTTCACCGGCACGCCCGCCTACAAAGCTGGCATTCATCCGGGTGACGTGATCATCGCCGTCGACGGCAAATCGACCGAGAACATGAGCACCAGCGACGTGGCCGATCTGCTGAAAGGACCCAAAGGCACGACGGTTCACATCAGCATCGCGCGCGACGGCGTCGAGAAGCCGATGGAGTTCACCCTCGTCCGCGACGAGATTCCGCGCTACAGCGTGGATGTTCATTTCCTGATCAAGCCGGGCATTGGATACATGCACGTGAACGGCTTCAATGAGACGACCGAGCATGAAGTTTCGGACGCGCTCGATTCCTTTGGCGACCTGAAGGGACTGATCCTCGACCTGCGCGGGAATCCCGGCGGCTTGCTGAGTGAAGGCGTGGGCGTGGCGGACAAGTTCCTGAAGAAGGGACAGCTCATCGTTTCTCACCATGGCCGCGCCTCTGCCGAAAAGCGTTACATTGCGCAGCACGGCAATGGCGGTAAAGACTATCCTATCGTTGTGCTGGTGAACCGGCTCACCGCGTCCGCGGCGGAGATTGTTTCTGGGGCGATTCAGGATCACGACCGCGGCTTGATTGCAGGTGAAGTGACATTTGGTAAAGGTCTGGTGCAGACCGTTTATCCACTGTCGGAGAACACTGGCCTGGCGCTGACCACGGCTCATTACTACACGCCGAGCGGACGCCTCATCCAGCGCGACTACAGCAACATCTCGCTCTACGACTACTACTACAACCGCGACAGCGCTGAGAGTTCCAACACCGCCAACCGCGAAGTGAAGCTCACCGACAGCGGACGCACGGTTTACGGCGGAGGCGGCATCACTCCTGACGTGAACATTCCTCCGGTGAAGAGCAATCACTTCCAGGACACGCTGCTGCAGCACTATGCGTTCTTCAACTTCGCCAAGCGCTATGTGGTGGACCACCATCCGACGAAGAGCTTTGAGGTCGACGACGCGACCCTGCTGGAGTTCCGCAAGTCTCTGGACGAGGCCAACATTCCTTACACGCAGGCCGACCTGCTCGACAACAACGACTGGATCCGTTCGAGCATCAAGTCGGAGATCTTCGTCGACGCCTTCGGGCAGGACGAGGGCATGAAGGTTCGTGCCGAGTCCGATCCGGAAGTCATCAAGGGTCTTGAGCTTCTGCCGCAGGCAAAGGCTCTCGCCGACAACGCCCGGAAGATCATCGCCGAGCACAACTCGGCTCCTGCGTTCAACCGATAAATTAGGTCTTAGGTCACAGGTCTTGGGTCTTAGGGTTAGGCAGACAAGCTTTTGAGTCTGCGATTCCTAAGACCTAACACCCATAACCCAAGACCAATTCCGGTCGCCTACTGCGCGCAACCATCCGTGTTCGCGCAACCATCCGTTGACTTCGCCTTCCTGCTATGTGACAATCCGCGCAAGAGGCCGCTTTTGGCGGGGTAACGGCGAAGCTGGCAGGAGCTGGCCGTCCCTCCGCGCTGGTGGTTTCTGAACCGTCACAAGATGGATCTTTTTCAATACCATGAGAAAAGAGCGGGAATGCGGCTCGCCTGCCGGCTCGGCCTGAGGCTCGTTTGAAACCGGCAATTTTGGCAGGTGCAGTTCTTCTGTCGTTGGTTGCGGGATGGACGGATCTGCGCAGCCGCCGTATCCCGAACTGGCTGACGGTGCCGGCCTTGGCGATCGGAGTCGCGGCGAACACCGTCCTCGGCGGCTGGAGC
>Ga0181532_10000587_pt1 | contig 37094 bp, 37 predicted proteins | sample PEATcosm2014_Bin_33_FD_119768 | JGI IMG/M metagenome (GOLD analysis project Ga0181532, IMG submission 119768) | Peatland microbial communities from MTU Mesocosm Facility, Houghton, MI, USA - PEATcosm2014_Bin11_30_metaG | ecosystem: Environmental > Terrestrial > Soil > Wetlands > Peat | place...
GGCATCGCGCGCAAGGATCCGGATTTCATGGCCGCCTACATCGTCAACCAAATTCTCGGCGGCGGCACGTTTTCCTCGCGGCTGTACCAAGAAGTGCGCGAGAAGCGCGGCCTGGCCTATTCGGTCAACGACGGCCTCGTTCTGCTCGATCATGCCGCCCTGTTCCTTGGCGGCACCGCCACCCGTGCCGACCGCAGCGGCGAAACCGTCGATCTGGTCGAAAAGGAGATCCACCGGCTGGCCGAAGGCGGCCCGACGCTGGAGGAACTCGCCAAGGCCAAGGCCTATCTCAAGGCCTCGTTCGCGCTCAATCTCGATTCATCGAGCAAGATCGCCGCATTGCTGGTGCAGTTGCAGCGCGACGATCTCGGCATCGATTATATCACCCGGCGCACGCAATTGATCGACGCGGTAACGCTCGACGACGCGCGGCGCGTAGCCAAGCGCCTGCTCGACGGCAGGCTCCTCGTCACCGTGGTTGGCCGGCCGGAGGGGCTGGCTTCGACCAGCGCCGACTGAGCAGGTACCGTAGCATTTGCCGTCATTGCGAGGAGCGAAGCGACAAAGCAATTCAAGTAAGCAGATCACGAGTCCTGGATTGCTTCGGCACTGCGCACCTGCTGGCGCTCCGTGCCTCGCAATGCCGAAAAGTGACATTCAATTAAATGGCTTGCTGCCTGGACACCCCCTGTGATCCGCGTCACCGCCCATATCAGCATCGACGACCGCGAGATCGAGGAAAGCTTCGTGCGCGCTTCGGGTCCGGGCGGCCAGAACGTCAACAAGCTTGCGACCGCGGTCCAGCTTCGTTTCGACGTGCGGCACTCGCCGTCGCTCTCCGACGACGTGCGGGCGCGGCTCGAGCGGCTCGCCGGCGCACGGCTCACCCGTGACGGCGTTTTGGTCATCATCGCGCAGCGCCACCGCACCCAAGCGCGCAACCGGCAGGACGCGCTCGATCGCCTGATCGATCTCATCCGCCGCGCGGCAATTGCACCGCGGCCGCGGCGAGCGACCAGGCCGACGCGCGCTTCGCGCGAGCGCCGCATCGAAGGTAAGAAGCATCGCGCCGAGCTCAAGCAGCAGCGCCGCGCCAAACCGTCGTTCGACTGATCGCAACCCCTCCCGCGGGAGCGATGGCGCCGCTACAGTCGGCGCCATCGAGCGAGTCGCCCATGCCCGTCCGCCAGCTCTCCGAAGCCATCATCAACCGCATCGCCGCCGGCGAGGTGGTGGAGCGCCCGGCGAGCGTGGTCAAGGAGCTCATCGAAAACGCGCTCGATGCCGGGGCCACGCGCATCGACGCGCTCACCGACGGCGGCGGGCGCCGCCTCATTTGCGTGACCGACGACGGCGAGGGCATGACGCGTGCCGATTTGGCGCTTGCGGTCGAGCGCCACGCCACGTCCAAGCTCGCCGATGACGACCTCGTCTCGATCCGCACGCTCGGCTTTCGCGGTGAGGCGCTGCCCTCGATCGGCGCCGTGGCGCGGCTTGCGATCGCAACCCGCCACAGAAGCGAGCCGCACGCCTGGTCGATAGAGGTTGCGGCCGGCGCCAAGTCAGAGCTAAAACCCGCGGCGCTCGGCGCCGGCACCCGCGTCGAGGTCCGCGACCTGTTCTACGCCACCCCGGCGCGCTTGAAATTCCTCAAGCTCGACCGCACCGAGGCCGAGGCGGTGCGCGAAGTGGTGCGCCGGCTTGCCATGAGCCGGCCGGATGTCGCCTTTACGCTCGCCGGCGAGGAGCGCGCGCCGGTGACCTTTGCCGCGACGCTTCCCGGTGCCACCGGGCGCCTTGCCCGGCTCGGCGACGTGCTCGGCGCCGACTTCCGCGCTAACGCGGTCGAGATTGCGGCCGAACGCGAAGGCGTCGCGGTCGAGGGATTTGCGGCGCTACCGACGCTGACGCGGGCCAATGCGCTCGGCCAATATCTGTTCGTCAATGGCCGGCCGGTGCGCGACAAGCTCCTAATCGGCGCGGTGCGCGCGGCCTATGCCGATTATCTGCCGCGCGACCGCCACCCGCTGCTCGCCCTGTTCGTCGCGCTTCCTGCGCGCGAGGTCGATGTCAACGTGCATCCGGCCAAGGTCGAGGTGCGTTTTCGCAATGCCGGCCTGGTGCGCGCGTTGATCGTGCATGCGCTCAAAGGAGCGCTCGCCCGCGAAGCCACCCGCGCGGCGACGACCGGCGGCAGCGCCACCATTGCGGCGTTCCGGCCTGCGGCTGCTGTGCCGCGGCGAAGCTGGGACTGGCGGCGCTCGGCGGCGCACCCCGGCGATCCGCGCCGGTTCCATGCCGGCAGCGGTTTTGCCGAGCCGGCGCAAGCTTCCTTCGACACCGACCCGCCGGCGGTCGATCTCGGCGTTTCCTCGGATGCGGGCATCGCGGCCGATGTCACCGACGCGCTTAATCATCCGCTCGGCGCGGCGCGCGCGCAGGTCCACGACACCTACATCGTGGCGCAGACCAGCGATGCGCTCGTCATCGTCGATCAGCACGCCGCCCATGAACGTATCGTCTATGAGAAGCTCAAGGCCGCCATCGAAAAGAGCGGCGTCGCCCGCCAAATTCTGCTCATCCCGGAGATTGTCGAGCTCGACGAAGCCGACGTCGAGCGGCTTCTGGCTCGCGTCGAAGAATTGGCGCATTACGGGGTCGTGCTCGAATCCTTCGGCCCGGGCGCGGTGGCGCTGCGCGAGACGCCGGCACTTTTGGGCGAGATCGACGGCGCCGGCCTCATTCGCGATCTTGCCGAGCATATGCGCGAATGGGACGAGGCCTTGCCGCTCGAACGCCGGCTGATGCAGGTCGCGTCGTCGATGGCGTGCCACGGCTCGGTGCGCGCCGGACGAAAGCTCAAGCCGGCCGAGATGAACGCGCTGCTGCGCGAGATGGAAGTCACGCCCAATTCCGGCCAATGCAATCACGGCCGTCCGACCTATGTGGAACTAAAGCTCACCGATATCGAGCGGCTGTTTGGGCGGCGCTAGAGCATGATCCGGAAAAGTGGAAGCCGGTTTTCCGAAAAGATCATGCTCCACCAAGATATTAGAGCACCAATCGATTCAATCTGAAGCGATTGCGCTCTGGTTGTTTGTCAGATCGGCCGCAGGAAAATGAACTCGGTATCGTCGTAGCGCCGCCGATCGAGTTCGGTACAGCCTTCCGGCGCTGCGAAAGCCGGCTTCGCCGCTTCCTCGACGACGAGGAGCGCCGCGGGCGCCAACCAGCCTCCGGCGCGCGCCGCGGCGAGCGCCTGTGCGGCAAGCCCGCGGCCGTACGGCGGATCGAGGAAGACGAGCGAGAACGGCGCCAGCGGATGGGCGGGGCCGAGCTTGGTGGCGTCGCGGCGAAAGATGCGCGAGACGCCGCCGAGGCCGAGCGCGGCGACGTTCTCGCGCAGAAGCGCGCGCGCTTCCGCGCTGTCGTCGATGAACAGCGTGAATGCGGCGCCGCGCGAGGCTGCTTCGATGCCGAGCGCGCCGGTGCCGGCAAAGAGATCGAGCACGCGCGCGCCGCTGATGGGATCGCCGTAGACGTGCAGGAGGATATTGAACAGCGACTCGCGCAGCCGATCGGCGGTCGGCCGGATCGCTTGCGATTTCGGAGGCGTGAGCGCGCGCCCGCGCAGGCGTCCGCCGACGACCCGCATCAGAGCATGATCCCGAAAAGTGGACTCCGGTTTTCCGACAAGATCATGCTCCACTAAATACTTGGAGCACCAATCGATTCAAGTGAAGCGATGGCGCTCTATCTTCGTCGCGGATGCCGCGGCCGTGCTCCGGACACGCGGTCGGGTGCGTCACGGCGGCCCTGCCGGCCGCGCTTTGGTGCGACGCTTTTGGACTCTTGCGGCGGCTTGTTCCGACCAAAGCGCTCGACCAGCACACGGCGCCCCTTGCGGTCGGTGAGCAACCCAGCGCGCGGCTTTTCCGCCGATCGTTCACCCGGCTTGTTGTCCTGGCGGCGCGAGCCGCGGAACTTGCGCCGCAGCTTCTTTCCCGGACGGTCCTCCTCGTGCCGGCGCCAGGAGTGGGCAGGTGACGCCGGTCGCGGCCGAATTGTGCGGCGAGATTCCGATTTGTCTTCATCATCAGCCTGGGCTGCGGGCCGACGGGTCCGGCCGTCTGCCCTGAATTTTTCGACATCCGATTTCCCCGATCTCGGTCGGCGCCCCTGCCGTTCTTTCTTCGAGGGCCGCTTCGCGGCCGCCTCAGAATGACGGGGCAAATCACGCGACGTGTCGGCTTGTTTGGCGATCGGCGCGGAAAAATCCGCGCCGGCGAGCGCCATGAGGCGCTCGCCGAGCTGATCGCGCAACACCCGCGTCGGCACTTCCTCGACCGCGCCCTCCGCGAGCTCGCGGAGTTGAAACGGCCCGAACGAAATACGAATCAGCCGCGTCACCATGAGGCCGAGATGGCCGAGCACGTTGCGCACCTCGCGGTTCTTGCCCTCGCGGATTGCGAAGGTCAGCCACAGGTTCGAACCCTGTACGCGGTCGAGCGTGGCCTCGATCGCCTCGTAGCGGACGCCGTCCACCGTCACACCCGCGTGCAATTCGTCGAGCTGCACCTGCGTCACGGAGCCGTGCGCGCGCACTCGGTAACGCCGCAGCCAGCCGGTCGCGGGCAGTTCGAGAACGCGGGCGAGCGCGCCGTCGTTGCTGAGAAGGAGCAGCCCTTCGGTATTGAAGTCGAGTCGGCCGGCGCTGATGAGGCGGGGAAGGTGCTTGGGCAAACCCTGGAAGACGGTCGGCCGGCCTTGCGGGTCGGAGTGCGAAGTCATCAGACCGCGCGGCTTGTGATAGAGGAAGAGCCGCGTGCGCTCGCGCGCCGGCAGCGGTTTGCCATCGACGTCGATGCCGTCGCCCGCGGTGACATTGAGGGCCGGCGAACGGATCACCGCGCCGTTGACAGCGACGCGCCCGGCGGCGATCCATGCCTCCGCCTCGCGGCGTGAGGCGAGGCCGGCGCGGGCGATCACCTTGGCGACACGCTCGCCGCCATTGTCGGATTTGCTGTTGTCGTCCATGACTGTCCCCGGCAATAGACCTGGGCGGCCGATCAGGCAATCGGCGATGACATCGTTCATGAATAAGGCGCTGGAAGAAGCCCGCGCGGCTGGCGAAAGCGGCGACGTGCCGATCGGCTGCGTCATCGTGCGTGGCGGCGCGGTCGTCGCGCGGGCCGGCAATCGCACGGTGGCGGATCGCGACCCGACGGCACATGCCGAAATCGTCGCCATCCGCGCGGCGGCGGCCGCGCTCGGCTCCGAGCGGCTTGCCGATTGCGACCTCTATGTCACGCTCGAGCCCTGCGCCATGTGCGCGGGCGCGATCGCGTTCGCGCGCATCCGCCGGCTCTATTACGGCGCCGCCGACCTAAAGGGCGGCGCGGTGGACAACGGCGTGAAATTCTTTGCTTCGCCGTCGTGTCATCATCGACCGGAAGTCTATGGCGGCATGGCGAAAGCAGAGGCGTCGGCGCTGCTCAAGAGCTTCTTCGAGGAACGGCGCTAGCTCGGGTGTGGTCAAATTCTACCGCGACGATCAGATCGCCGAATGCCACGCGATCGGAACGAGACGGTATTTCGCGCCGTCCTTCTCCACATGGCCCATCGACGGGAAGGAGAAGTGGAAGCCCACCACAAGCGCCTTTTCGGCTGCCGCCATGTCGTAGAACTTGTGCCGGGTGGCTTGCGCCTGCTCCGGGTCGACATCGTAGACCACATGCCAGTTCGGATTACGCAGGAAGAACTCCGGAATGTTGGTCACGTCGGACTGCAGCAGAATCCTGGAGGAGCCGGAGGCGATCACGAAGGCGGTGTGTCCCGGCGTATGGCCCGGCGCCGCCACCGAGGTGATGCCGGGGATGAGTTCCTTATCCCATTCGTACTTGGTCACCTTGGACTCAATGCCGGCATAGACCTTCCTCACATTGGCAAAGTAGTTCTTCATCATTTCGTTGGACCGGGCCTTGGCAGCATTGTCCTCGCTCATCCAGAATTCCCAGTCTTTCGTCGGCACCATGATCTCCGCGTTCGGGAAAGCCATCGTGCCATCGGCGGCGCGGATGCCGTTGGTATGGTCGGGATGCAGATGCGACATCAGGACGACATCAATGCTGTTGGCGTCGACGCCGGCGGCGGCGAGATTGCGCAGCGTGCGCCCGACCGCGCCCTTGCTCGACTCGAAGGCGGCGCCGCCGAAGCCGCAGTCGATCAGCACCAGTTTGCCGCCGGTGTTGATAAGCTGCGGGTTGAACGGGACTGTCACCATGCCCTCTGGCATGTAGGCGGCTGCCGCGGCCGCGAGCGCCTCGGCCTTTGGCACATTGCTGACAAACGCGTCGGTCAGTGGAAACGTGCGCGCACCGTCGTTGATCGAGGTGCATTCGTAGCTGCCCACCTTGTAACGATAAAAACCCGGCGCCTGCGCGCCGGACGGCGGCGCGGCGGCATGTGCGGTCGACATTGTGAACGGGGTCAGCGCGGTCGCAGCACCGGCAGCGGCTGCGCCGGTCAAAAGATGGCGGCGGTTCAAGTCGGTCATGGCGTCTTCTCCCCGGCTGCGCTTGCGTTATCGCCAGTCGTGCAGTCGCCGCAGCTTCGTCACTCGAACTATAGCAGCTTCAGCGAGCCAGCTCAGCGAGCTTTTTGGCGCCGCTTATATTCCGCCCGGCGCGCGTGCAGGATGGGCTCAGTGTAGCCGTTCGGCTGGACCGCGCCTTTGAAAACAAGATCGCAGGCCGCGGCAAACGCGACCGACGTTTCAAAATGCGGCGCCATCGGCGAATAGGCCGGATCGCCGGCATTTTGCTTGTCGACGACGGCCGCCATCCGCTTCATCGTGTCCATCACCTGAGTTTCGGACGTGATGCCGTGGCGGAGCCAGTTGGCGATGTGCTGGCTGGAAATGCGTAAGGTCGCGCGATCCTCCATCAGCGCAATATTGTTGATGTCGGGGACTTTCGAACAGCCGATTCCCTGCTCGATCCAGCGCACGACATAGCCGAGGATCCCCTGCGCGTTGTTGTCGAGCTCCCGCTGGACTTCCTCGGGTGACCAGTTCACGCCGCGGGCGACCGGGACGGTCAAAATGTCGTCGAGGATGGCGCGCGGGCGCGACGCCAGCTGCTGTTGGCGCTGAAAGACATTGACCTTGTGATAGTGCGTCGCATGCAATGTCGCCGCGGTGGGCGAGGGGACCCACGCGGCGTTGGCGCCGGCCTCGACCTGGGCGATTTTCTGCCTGAGCATCGCGGCCATCAGATCGGGCATCGCCCACATGCCTTTGCCGATCTGGGCATGCCGGGGAAGGCAGCAGGCAAGGCCGATATCGACATTCCAGTCCTCGTAGGCCTTGAGCCATGGTTGATTGCGCATCTCGCCCTTGCGCACCATCGGCCCGGCTTCCATGGCGGTGTGGATCTCGTCGCCGGTACGATCGAGGAAGCCGGTGTTGATGAAAAACACCCGGGGTTTCACCGCGCGAATACATTCCGTGAGATTGACGGTTGTTCGCCGCTCCTCATCCATGAGGCCGATCTTGATGGTGTGGCGCGGTAAACCGAGCATGTCCTCGACCGCGGCGACGAGGTCGTTGGCGAACTTGACCTCTTCCGGTCCGTGCATCTTCGGCTTGACAATGTAGATCGAGCCGGTCCGGCTGTTGCGCAATGAACCTCGACCCTTGAGATCATGGAGCGCGATCAGGCTCGTGATCGCCGCATCGAGAATGCCTTCGGGAGCGGGCTTGTCCTCGCGGTCGAGCACGCTCTGGTCCATCATCAAATGGCCGACGTTGCGAACGAGCATCAGGCTGCGGCCCGGCAGCACCAGCGTACTGCCATCGGGCTGAGTATACCGTCGGTCCGCGGCGAGCCGACGGGTGAGGGGCTTGCCGTCCTTTTGAAAGGTCTCGACCAGCGTTCCCTGACACAGACCGAGCCAGTTGCGATAGGCCGCCACCTTGTCGGCTGGATCGACCGCGGCGATCGAGTCCTCCAGATCCATGATGGTCGTGAGCGCCGCTTCGAGCACGACATCGGCAACGCCGGCGGCATCGTCGCGGCCGACCGGATGGGCGCGGTCGATGGCAATCTCGATATGCAGGCTGTTGTTCACCAGCAGAATGGCTTCAGGCGCGTCAGGACGGCCGCGATAGCCGCGGAACTGCTTGGGGTCGGCTAGTCCGACAACCGTACCGTCGTTGAAGGCAGCAGCCAGCGTCCCGCCGTTGACCGAATAGGCACGGAGGTCGGCATGTGAGCGGGAGGCCAGCGGCACGGCCTCGTCCAGGAAATGCCGCGCCCAGCCGATCACGCGCTTGCCGCGCTCGGGGTCGTAGCCTTTGCTCTGCGCCGCTTGGCCGTTCCGCGGAATCGCATCGGAGCCATACAGCGCGTCGTAGAGCGAGCCCCATCGCGCGTTGGCGGCATTGAGCGCATAACGCGCATTACTGATCGGCACCACCAGCTGCGGTCCGGCGACGGCGGAAATTTCGTCGTCAACATTGGCGGTGTCGACTTTGAACGGCGGGCCTTCGGGAACGAGATAGCCGATCTCCTCAAGGAAGGCCTTGTGGGCGGCCTCGTCGAACGGGCGTCCCCGCCGCCCTCTATACCAATCGTCAATCCTTGCCTGCAGGACGTCCCTGCGCTGCAAAAGCGCACGATTCAAAGGGGCAAAGTGCGCAATGATGCGATCCAGCCCAAGCCAAAACGCCGAGGCCTCGATCCCGGTGCCGGGAAGGACTTCTTGGACGACGAAGTCGTGGAGGATCCGAGCAATCTTCAGGCCGTGAACAGACACGCGTTGAGTCGCAGGCATCTGAGCGTTTCCATAGTTCGTTCGTTGGCGCGGCAATTGGGCCGGGCGCTTACAATATCGGATTGGCTTTCACATAAACACGTGCGCCGCAAATGCGTTCGATTCAATCCTCCGCTGTCGTGGCCAAAGCGGACTTTGGCAGGCCGTTGCCCGTTGCGCTCGTCTTATAAGTCTCCGTGCTGGTCTGAGGCCCCGAGCAGCGCGCCGAGCCGCTCCTTGACCTCGGCCTTCATCGCGTCGGCGGCGCGCAAAATGGCGGTCGCCTGATAGAAGTCGAGCGTGCGGAAGATTCCGACATTGGGGCGGATCAGGAGGTCGGGGCCGCCGTGCGCGAGCTTGGCGGCGACAATGGCGCTGCCCATGATGTTGAGCGTGGTGTACATGCATTCCCAGGCGCGCGGGATGTCGCCGCGCTCGGCGGGCGGAACGCTCAACACGTCGACGGCAACGATGCAATCCGCGCGCCCGCGCAGCCGGTCGAACGGCAGCGGATTGGTAGCGCCGCCGTCGATGAGAACCCGGCCGTCGAGGGCGACCGGCCGCAACAGGCCGGGAATGGCGATCGAGGCGGCCAGAGCCGGGCGGAGCGGTCCCGATGTGAGCGGTGCCTCCTGTCGGCGATGCAGATCGGTCGCCATCACCGTCAACGGAATTTGCAGCCCGGAGAAATCCGCGGGGATCATTTCGGGCAGGAACTGTGCGCAGAATTTCTCGGCGTCGATCTGCGTGGCCTGACCGAAGGCCCCGGCGAACAAATCGGCGAGCTTTCCGGCGCGTGCCAGAATGAGGCGCCGCATGGTTTCGCCCCGGTTGTGTGCGAATGCGATGACGTGGTGGCGGATGTCCTTGCCGCGCAGCGCCGCCGCATAGGCGGCGCCGACCAGAGCGCCGATCGAAGTGCCGGCGATGGCGACCGGCTTGACGCCCATCTCGTCGAGCGCCTCGATGACCGCGATGTGCGCCAGCCCGCGCGCGCCGCCGCCGCCGAGCGCGAGCGCGAAGGTCTTCATCCGTCCCGCCGCCTCAAGCCGCCTGCGCCTGGCGGGCGAAGCTCCAAGCCTTGGCGGCGAGTGGCCGGACAAGTTCGGCTCGCGCCGCCGCGTGGGCGCTGGTGGCGGTGCCGTCACGCACGCGGCCGACGATGCCTTGCAGGATCGCCGCGATGCGGAAGAAATTGTAGGCGGAGTACGTCGGCAGATAGGGTCTCGGATCGAGGCCGGTACGCTTCACATAAGCATCGACATACGCCTCACGGGTCGGAATGCCGAGCGCCACCAAATCGCAACCGACCAGCGAGCCGGTGCCGGCTTCCGCTGGCGGCATGTCCCACTGCATCAGGTGATAGGCGAAATCCGCTACCGGATCGCCGAGCGTCGACAGCTCCCAATCGAGCACGGCCAGTATCCGCGGCGCGTCGGGCGCGAGGATCATGTTGTCGAGGCGATAGTCGCCGTGCACCAGCCGCGTGGGCTGCTGCGGCGGCAGATGCGCCGGCAGCCAAGCCATCAGCCGCTCCATATCCTCGATCTTCTCCGTCTCCGATGCGCGGTATTGCTTCGACCAGCGCTCGATCTGCCGGGCCACGTAATTTTCGCCGCGGCCGTAATCCGAGAGCCCGATTGCGGCTGGATCAAAGCTATGCAGACGCGCAATCGTCACGTTCATGGCGTCGTAAACCTGTGCCCGCTCGATCGGATTCGACGACGGCATCTGCGCGTCCCAGATGACGCGGCCTTCGACGTGGGACATGACGAAGAACGCGGTGCCGATGATGCTTTCGTCGGCGCAATAGAGAACGGGTTCGGCCACTGGAAAACCCTGGGCGTGGAGCGCGCCGATCACCCGGTACTCGCGGTCGACCGCGTGCGCGGACGGCAAGAGCTTGCCCGGAGGCTTGCGGCGGAGCACGTAGCGCCGCGACGGCGTCTCGATGAGATAGGTCGGGTTCGACTGGCCGCCCTTGAACTGGCGGAGCGTGATCGGGCCGGCAAACCCGTTGACATGCTCGCGCAGATACATCTCAAGCCGGCCGACATCGAACCGCAGCCGCTCGGAGACTTCCTTGGTACCGGTGAAGGTGCTCTGACGGTCGGTGCCGCTCATGTTTCCTCCAATGTTTCTTGTCTCCCCGATATCGCTAATCAAGCCGCGCCGCCAGTCCGCCGGACTTCCTTAGGTTTCCCGTTCCACCGCCCGCCAACCGATGTCTTGCCGGCAGAATCCTTCGGGCCAGCGGATGCGGGAGATCGCCTCGTAGGCGCGCGCGCGCGCCTCGCGCACGGTGCTGCCGAGCGCCGAAACGTTGAGCACGCGTCCGCCATTGGCGAGGATGCGTCCGCCCTCCTTCTTGGTGCCGGCCTGGAAAATCTCCACGCCCTCGACCGCGGCGGCGTCGTCAAGGCCCCCGATGACGGAGCCCTTGGCGTGAGACCCGGGATAACCGCGGGCGGCCATGACTACGGTGAGCGCGGCCTGCGGATACCAGCGCAGATCGAGCGACTTGAGCACGCCGTCACGGCTTGCAAGCAACGCCGGGACGAGGTCCGACATCAGGCGCAGCATCAGCACCTGGCATTCCGGATCGCCGAAGCGCACGTTGTATTCAATAAGCTTCGGCCCTTCGGCGGTGATCATCAGCCCGGCATAGAGCACGCCCTTGAAGGGTGTGCCCATCGCCTTCATGGCAGCCAAGGTCGGCAGCACGATTTCGCTCATGACCCGGGCGCTCATGGCGGCATCGACAATGGAAGCCGGCGAATAGGCCCCCATGCCGCCGGTGTTCGGCCCCTTATCGCCGTCGAAGGCGCGCTTGTGATCCTGGGCCGACGCCAACGGGATCGCGGTGTAGCCGTCGCACAGCGCAAAGAACGAGGCTTCTTCGCCGACAAGATGTTCCTCGACGACGAGTTCGGCGCCGGCGTCACCCAGACTGCCGCCGAGCATCACGTCGATCGCGGCTTCGGCTTCGGCGAGGTTTTGCGCGACGATGACGCCCTTGCCGGCGGCCAGCCCGTCGGCCTTGACGACGATGGGCGTGCCGCGGGCGCGGACATAGGCCTTGGCTGGTTCCGCGGCGCGGAAGCGCTCATAGGCCGCGGTCGGAATGCCATTCGACCGGCACAGGTCCTTGGTGAAACCTTTGGAACCTTCGAGCTGGGCGGCGGCGCGGCTCGGGCCGAAGGCCTTGATTCCGGCAGCCTCCAGATCGTCCACGATGCCGGCGCAGAGCGGCCCTTCCGGCCCGACCACGACGAAATCGATGGCGTTGGCGCGGCAAAACCCGATCACCGCCGCATGGTTGGCGATGTCGAGCGCAACGCACTCCGCTTCGCGCGCGATCCCGGCATTGCCCGGTGCACAGACGAGCTGGTCCGTAAGCGGGCTTGCCGCCATCTTCCAGGCCAGCGCATGCTCGCGTCCACCGGAGCCGAGGAGCAGAATGTTCATAGGCTAGAACACATGACCGGGCCCCTGTAGCACGAGTGACTATCGGTGCAAGATGATGCCGGGAGTTGTCCAGGGTCTTGACCCAGGGCGATCCGCGGCCCTAACAGCGCTTAGGCCGATCACAGCATCAGGATGATGAACGAGCCACGCCTCAATCTGCCGGAACTGACGGTGTCCGAGCTCTCGGCGGCGCTCAAGCGCACGATCGAGGACGCCTATGGCTATGTGCGCGTGCGCGGCGAACTCGGCAAGGTGAGCTATCATTCGAACGGCCACATTTACTTCGATCTCAAGGACGAGCGGGCCTGCATCGCCGGCGTGATCTGGCGTAGCGCCGCCCCGCGCATCAAGCTCAAGCTCGAAGCCGGTCTCGAAGTGGTGATCACCGGGCGGCTGACCACCTATCCCGGCCGCTCGCAATATCAGATCGTGGTCGAGACGCTCGAGCCGGCCGGCCTCGGCGCGCTGATGGCGCTGCTCGAGGAGCGCAAGAGACGGCTCACCGCCGAGGGATTGTTCGACGAGGCGAGAAAACAGCTGCTGCCGTATCTACCGGCGGTGATCGGCGTCATCACTTCGCCGAGCGGCGCCGTCATTCGCGACATTCTGCACCGGCTCGCCGACCGCTTCCCGCGCTACGTGCTGGTCTGGCCGGTGAAAGTGCAGGGCGAAGGCTCGGCCGCTGAGGTCGCCGCCGCCATCACCGGCTTCAACGCGCTGCCGCAACGAGGGGCGATGCCGCGGCCCGATCTCCTCATTGTCGCGCGCGGCGGCGGCTCGCTGGAAGATCTATGGTCGTTCAACGACGAGATTGTGGTGCGCGCGGCGGCCGAAAGCCTCATTCCGCTCATCTCCGCGGTCGGGCACGAGACCGACGTGACCCTGATCGATTTTGCCGCCGATCGCCGGGCCCCGACGCCGACCGCGGCCGCCGAGATGGCGGTGCCGGTCCGTGCCGAGCTTGCGGTCGACGTCGAGAGTTTAGAGCGGCGGGCGCTCGCCGGCTGGCTGCGAAGTCAGGAGGCACGGCGCACCGCCGTGCGTTCCGCCGCCCGCGCGATGCCTGATGCCGACGAAGTGCTGGCGGTGCCGCGGCAGCGGCTCGATCATGCCGCCGAACGGCTCGGCCACGCGCTGCGTGCTAACGCGCATATCCATCACGTGAGCTTTTCGCGCATCGGCGGCAGGTTGAGCGCGCACCTGCTGCGCACGCATGTCGAGCGCCGCCGTGAACGCTATGCCGGCATTGCGCTGCGGTTGCGCGCCGGCGTCGGTGCCAATGTCGCGGCGCATCGGATGAGAGTTTCACGTGAAGCCGAGCGTGTCGGCGTGCTGGCCGAGCGCGCCGGTCGCGCTATCGACAATCTCCTCGACGCCCGCTGGGCGCGATGTGAACGCGATGGCCAATTGCTGGCGGCGTTGTCCTATCGCGGTGTCTTGGCGCGGGGTTTTGCGCTGGTGCGCGATCGAGGAGGCCGGCCGCTGCGTACCGCAGCCGCCGTTGCGACCGGCATGCCGATCGAGATCGAGTTTTCCGACGGCCGCGTCGGCGCCCGCGCCGAAGAGGTGCGCGCTTCAACGCCGCGCGCCGAGCCGCCGCGACGCCACCGCCGGCGCGACGGCGATCCGGGGCAAGGTAATCTCTTCTAGTGACGGTCGGCAACAAACTTCTTTTGATTGCAAGCTGATTGTTTGTTCATGTCTGCGAAAAATTTATTGAGACGGAATTTTACTGTTTGTTCATTGAACAAACAAATGCAATGCCGTGGAACGGCCATTATGCTTTTGTATTATTTGCTTGACGACATTGGTTCGCGTCCAGGGAGGACAACATGATTTGAATAGCGTTTGCGGTTGTGATCGGAGCTTTGGCGTTCACGACCGTGTCGGGAATTTCGCAAGCGGCTCCGGTGGCGCCGCTTCCAGCGGGGGTCGCAAGCGACGCCGCTGCCGGTAACGTCACTCAGGTTTGGTGGCATCATCGGCATTGGCATCATCATCGCTGGTGCCGGTGGCATCCCCGCCGTTGCGGCTGGTGATTTGCTCTTCTGCGGCGCAGAAGCTTAAAAGAAGTGACCTCGCGCGCTGTGCTTGCGATGGCATCGCTTAGGTAGCGCCGCGCCGACGGCAAATCGGCGCTGCGCTTTTTTCTTAGCCACGGCGGGTTTCGTCCGCGAGGCGAAGTGATTATGTTGGCGGAGGTGTGGGCCATTCGAGCTATTGCCCAACCGTGACGGAGGTCCATTTTGCTCAATCGCACCGATCGCCCATCCCCGATGCCCGGCGAGGCCGAGGTCAAATATCTCGATGGCGATTTCCGCGTCGTGCGGCCGGGGGCGTTCGTGCGCTGCGCCGTGACCGGCGTGGCAATTCCGCTGGAAGAGCTCAGATATTGGAGCGTTGACCTGCAGGAAGCTTATGCCTCGCCGGAGGCGGTGCTGCAGCGGCATGCCGCCGCCTATGCGCGGAAATCTTAAGAAGACATCGCCCATCATTCATTCTGAGCTCGCCGTTTCACCACGTTTAGGATCAGGTCTGCAAACGCCTCGGCTTCCGCGATCACCAGGTGCACCGGCAACGCGCTGGCGTGAGCCGCCAGTGCGGCGACGCGCGGATCGCCGGCAAGCCGGGCGAGGTCCTTCTCGGTGGTGAGGAGCGCGAGGTCCGCGACATCGGCGCGCGCGATCAACGCCTGCGCCTCCGCCGCCGTGTAGCGATGGTGGTCGGGAAAGCTGGCGCGTTCGGCGACGGCGATGCCGGCGTCGGCGAGCGTAGCGAAGAATTTCTCCGGATCGCCGATGCCGGCGAAGGCCAGAACTTTACGGGTACCGAGCATGGCGAGGGTGTGGCGATCGGGTTCGAGACGGCTATGGAAGATGACAACATCGTGCTGACGTGCGCGCTGCGCGACCGCGGTGGCGCCGGCGGGCGGGCCGACGACGACGAGCGCCTGCGCTTGCGCGATCTGCGTTTCCAGCGGCGCTCGCAACGGACCCGCAGGAATGACGCGGCCGTTACCGATGCCGTGGCGGCCATCCACGACGAGGATCGCGAGATCCTTTGCGAGAGCGGGATTTTGGAACCCGTCGTCCATCACGATCACATTCGCGCCGGCGCGGCGTGCGGCTTTTGCGCCCGCCAGCCGGTCACGTGCGACGATGGTGGGCGCAAGGCGCGCCAAGAGCAGCGGCTCGTCGCCGACGGCGGCGGCAGAATGAGCCGCGGGATCAACGCGTACGGGACCAGCTAGTCGCCCGCCATAGCCGCGGCTCAAAAAGAACGGCCGCTCGTGCGCGCCGAGGAGGAGCTCTCCCACCGCGAGCGCGGCCGGCGTCTTGCCGGCGCCGCCGACCGTAAGATTGCCCAGGCAAATGACCGGAACGCCGACGCTCTGCCCTTGCGACTGCATGCGCAACGCGGCCACGGCGCCATAGATACCGGCGAGCGGGCTGAGCACGCCGCCGCTGCCTGGCCGCCACCAAAAGTCGGGCTCGCGCATTAGAGCATCCACCGCACTAGAGCATGATCCGGAAAAGTGGAAACAGGTTTTCCGAAAAGATCATGCTCCACCAAAATGTTAGAGCGACAATCTCTGAAGCGATTGTGCTCTAGGACACCCGTTGTTCGAGCCGAAGCTGCATCAAGTAGGGACCGAGGGCAGCAAGTGTGCGCTCGAGCGCGCCGCCGAGTTTTGCAACTGCCACAACGGCGGCATCGGCCACTGCTTTACGCGCGGCCGGCTTGGCGAGCCAACCGGCGAGGCACGCCGCCAAGGCCTCCTCGTCGGGGACACGTTCGGCGCCGTGTGCCGCATCGAGTGCAGCGTAGATCTCGGCGAAGTTCCACACGTGCGGGCCATGGACAATCGCGGCGCCGAGCCTGATGGCCTCGATCGGATTCTGGCCGCCATGGCTCGCCAGTGAGCCGCCCATAAAGACGATGGGCGCCAGCCGGTAGATCAGGCCGAGCTCGCCGAGCGTATCGGCAATGAAGACATCGACATCCGCCTTCGGCAGCTCATCGCGCGAGCGCAGTGCGACCGAAAGGCCGGCCGCCTTTGCCATCTCCGCGATGCCGTGGCCGCGTTCCGGATGACGCGGCGCGATCACCGTCAGCAGCGACGGACATTTTGCGCGCAGCCGCCGATGGGCGGCCATGATGGTGGTCTCTTCGCCCGCATGGGTGGAAGCGGCGGCGATCACCAGACGTGTGCCGATGATCGGCCGCAGTTTGCACAAGGTCGGTTCGTCGACGGGCGGGGCGGGCACGTCGAGCTTGAGGTTGCCGACGCTGCTGATACGCGGTGCGCCGAGTTGAGCGAAGCGTTCCGCGTCGGCGCTCGACTGCGCCAAGCACAGATCGAAGCGCTTGAGCAGGGCCGCGATCACGCCCGGAAGCAGCTGCCAGCGGCGAAACGAGCGCTCCGATACGCGGCCGTTGACAAGCATCATCGGAATTGCTCGGTCCGCACACGCCATGATGAAGTTGGGCCACAAGTCGGATTCGACGAACAGCGCGAGATCGGGCCGCCAATGATCGAGGAACCGGCCGACAAATTGCGACGCATCGAGCGGAATAAACTGGTGGACGGCGCCCGCCGGCAGGCGCTGCGCGGCGAGCACCGCCGAGGTGACGGTGCCGGAGGTGACCAGCACGGCGAAATTTTGCGCACGGATGCGCTCGATCAGAGGAATGACGGCGAGCAGTTCGCCGACGCTCGCGCAGTGTAGCCAAATCAGGGGACCGGTCGGCCGCGGCAGGCTTGCTTCACCGTAACGCTCCGCGAGGCGAGTGGGGTGTTCCTTGCCGCGTTTAAGGCGCCACGCCAGTAGCCGCGATGCCAACGCCGGTGCTACCGCGTTAAACGCAATTCGATACAGTCGCAGCGCGAGCGGCGGGCGATCGCGCAAGCTCAGTCTCCCTCGCGTGGCCAATCGGCTGGGTTCTTGAATTCGATCTCCGCCGGATCATCGCACTCGCCTCCGAGCACAAGGCTGAGCAATTCCGTGGATGTTGATTCGGAAATGATGTCCGACATGCTGCTCGATCCGCCCGCTGTTCCACGATTTTATGAAGACGCGACCTGCCGTTCTCTCAGCAGATCGATGAGCGTCGCGTGCCTGTCCCGGCCGGCCGCGACGAGCATCCCGTGCCGCGTCAGGGGAAGATTATAGGTGATAGGCCCACCCCCGGCAGGCGTTAGCGCGCCGCCGGCTTCGTGCACCAAAAGATCGGCCGCCGCAAGGTCCCAGTCGTGGCTGTTGGCGCCGGCAATCGCGATGTCGAAGGCGCCCTGCGCCACGTGGGCCAGGCGCAGCGCCAGCGAGCGCACCCGCGGGACGACGGTGAAGGGCGGCGCCACCGCGGCGAGTCGATCAAGAAAGCTCTTCGGACCGGCGATCCGCGCGTGTGCGAGCGAGGCTCCGGTCGTGGTGGCGATCGAGGCGCCATTGCAGGTGGCGCCCTTGCCGGTGATCGCCATAAAGAACTCCTCGGTGACCGGAGCGTACAGGCAAGCCGCGATCGGCCGTCCATTCGCCACCAGGGCGGCGGAAATGGTCCAATCAGGCAGTCCGGCAAGATAGGCGCGCGTGCCATCGATCGGATCGACGATCCAGACGTATCGCGCGGTGAGCCGGGCCGGATCGTCGTCGCTTTCCTCCGACAGCCAACCGAAGCCACCGCCCTCGGTCAACCGTTCATGCAGCAGGCAATCGACGGCAATATCGGCTTCGCAGACCGGCGAAGATCCCGCCTTGGTCCAATTGTTGATCGGCGTCCCAAACATCGAGAGCGCAAGCGCACCGGCTTCGCGGACATAGGTGGCAAGCCGTGCGGCTATTTGGGCGGGGTCGACGACCTCAATGGCCGGCAACGGTTATACTCTCAACGCGCAAAGTCGGTGCATTGGTGCCATAGCGGAACGTAAGGTCGTTCGCCGGCGTCAGGCTCGCGAACATATCGAAGAGGTGTCCGGCGATCGTGACCTCGCTGACCGGATAGGTGAGCTGGCCGTTCTCGATCCAGAACCCCGAAGCGCCGCGGCTGTAGTCCCCCGTCACCAGATTGACGCCCATCCCGATCATGTCGGTGACATAGAATCCGTCGGCAATGTCGGCGATGAGTTGGTCCGGGCTTTGGCTGCCGGGGGCAAGATGAAGATTGCTCGGGCTGGGCGAAGGCGTCGAGGAAATGCCGCGCTGCGCATGGCCGGTCGTTTCAAGATCGAGCTCGCGCGCGGTGGCGCAGTCGAGTAACCAGGTCTTGAGCACGCCGTCATCGACCAGTTTGCGGCGGCGGCCGGCGACGCCTTCGGCGTCGAACGGCCGTGAACGCAAGCCGCGCGGCCGCAGCGGATCGTCGATGATGACGATGCCGGAGGCAAAAATCTTCTGGCCGAGTTTTTCCCGCAAAAAGCTTGTCTTGCGGGCGATGGCGGCGCCGTTGACGGCGCTGGCGAGATGGCCGACAAACGAGCCCGATATTCTGGAGTCGAACACCACCGGCACGCGGCGGGTTGCGACCTTGCGCGGGTTGAGGCGCTTGACCGCCCGCTCACCGGCACGCCGTCCGATCGCTTCGGCGCTGTCGAGGTCGGCGGCGTGCAGCGTCGAGGAGAAGTCGTAGTCCTGCTCCATGCCGGTGCCGATGCCGGCGATCGCCGACATGGAGGTTGAATGGCGCGAGCCGATGGCAGCGCCGTGGAAGCCGTGGCTTGTCACCAGCACCATGCCGCCGATGCCGGCCGAGGCCGAGGCGCCCCCCGATTTGGAGACGCCGGCAACGGCAAGCCCGGCCGCCTCCGCTGTGCGCGCGCGGGTTTCGAGCACATCGACGCCCGGCATTTCCGGATCGAGCAGATCGAGTGCCGGGAATGTGCTTGCCAGCAATGCCGCGTCGGCTAATCCGGCAAACCGATCTTCGGGTGCCGCGCGCGCCATGGCAACCGCGCGTTCCGCCAGCGCGTCAAAGCCGTTGCCCTTAAGATCATTGGTCGAAACGATCGCCTGCTTATGGCCGACGAGGACCCGCAGCCCGAGATCGTCGCCCTCGGAGCGCTGCGATTCCTCAACCGCGCCGTCGCGCACCTCGACCGAAAGCGCCACCGAGCGAACGACCAGCGCGTCGGCCTGATCGGCGCCGGCGCGTCGCGCGGCGGTGACGAGGCATTGGGCGAGATCGGCGAGGTCGGATTGGTCGAGAAGGGAGGACATGCAGCGGCCGGTTTATGCGGGGACACAAGCGAAGACAAGGCCAAGATGTGGCCTCCGCGGCGCGATTCAACCCAGGTACCGGGCTTATCGGCAGGGAACGCAATTGCGGGGGCCGGCAACCGCTCGTCAATCATGCGATTCATTCGCGGCCTCAATACCAGCAGTTAACCAGGGTTCTTAAGCTGATTTCGACCGGGCTCTGGCATTCTCGCGGCAACCGGGCGGCAACAGCCTGGCGGGAGCCGAATTTTCGGGGCGTCAAATGGAAGCCGGCAGGATCGCTGCCGGGTCGAGCCGCGTCGGGGCACCCCATCGCGCAAGCGCGATGGGGACCCCACTGCGGCTCGACCCATTCTCCTTGCCCGTGCGTTTCGAAGCCGCGGACGAAGCGGCCGACGAGCGCCTGCGCGTCGTCGATCTTCATCGCGAGCGCGTCGTGGTGCGCCGCTCTGTGCGCGGCATGCGCATGGCGCTGAATCTGCCGCTGACCGCGTTCCGCGGCGTCGCGATCCGCCTCACGGGGAAGGTAGACGAGCCGCCGACCGCCATTGCCGTTGTGCTCGAGCACGGCGACCCGGCGCTGTCGCTGCCGCTGTTTTGCTCGAGCGCAAGCGACGACATCGTGGCCGAGTGGCAGTCTTGGGGCCGTGTCCTCGGGCTGCCACTCCTCATCGCCGAGCGCGACGGCAGCTTGCGCGAGCCGTTCGCGCGGCTTGGCGCGTTGCGCATTGAAGCGCCAACATGGCGCCGCCGTCGCCGTACCGCGATTGCGCGCCGCCGCCCCTCGGCTTTGCTGCGGCGCCGGGCAGGGGCGCCGCCAAAAACGCCGGCGATACATCGCGGCGAGCGCGAGATCATTGCGCGGAATTGATGCTAAGTCAGGCGGGATAGCGCTGCGTCGAGCAGCAATCCAGCAAACAGGATCAGGCCCGCGTCGCGGTCGGATCTGAACAGCGCCAGGCAGCGGTCCGGATCGGCAATATCGAGGCGGACGATCTGCCAGGCAAGGTGCGCGGCAAAGGCGAGAAGGCCCAGCCCAAAGACGAAGCCGGCGCCGGCGGTCATTCCCGCGGCGCCGAGCAGAATAACCGCGAGGGTGTAAAACAGCGCGAGCATCGGCTTGGTGCGCGCGCCGAATAAAAGCGCGGTCGATTTGATGCCGATCAGCGCATCATCCTCGCGATCCTGGTGGGCGTAGATCGTGTCGTAGCCGATCACCCAGGAGATCGATCCGGCATAGAGCAGGAAGGCCGGCACGCCGAGCCGGCCGAACGCCGCCGCCCAGCCCATCAGGGCGCCCCAGGAAAACGCCAGCCCGAGCACGATCTGCGGCCAGTAGGTGATGCGCTTCATGAATGGGTACACCACCACGATCGCGAGCGAGGCGACGCCGAGCGCAACGGTAAACGCATTGAATGAAACGAGCACCGCGAAGCCCACCAGCGCTTGCAGGACCAGGAAGATAGCGGCCTGGAAAACGCTCACTTGCCCGGAGGGGATCGGCCGCGAGCGGGTGCGCTCGACCCGCCGATCGAGGTCGCGATCGACAATGTCATTCCAGGTACAGCCGGCTCCGCGCATCGCGAAGGCACCGACCAAGAACAGCGCAAGGTGCGTGAAGCTCGGCGCGGCCTGGTGGGCGGCGACCGCGGCGAGGGCGGACGACCACCAGCAGGGTAACAGCAACAGCCAGGAGCCGATCGGGCGGTCGAGCCGCGCGAGCCGCAGATAGGGCCGCGACCAGGCCGGTGCGAGAGAATCGACCCAATTGCCGGTCGCGTCGGCGACCGAACCGGTCACCGGGCTCATTTTGCCAACGGATTACCGTTGAGCGTATCGAGGGTACCCCGGCCCGTTTTGGTATTTGTCGCCGAGTCTATGGAAGGCATGCCGATGGCATCGCTGAGTGTCGGCGCCTTCGGCTTGGCAACGGGAGCTTCGCTGCAGGCCATGGTGCGAAACTTCACCGTCTGCTCGTGATTGGTCTTGGCGGACTTGATCGCCTCTTCGGGAATGCCGCACCAGGTCTTGTTGGCTTCGAGGAATTTCACCACGGCCTCCTCGGCTGCGGTGAAGCGTGTCACCAAGGCGCAGATCTCCTTGCGTTCGGCCTTGTGCTGGGTCGCGGTGCGCACGGCCGCCGCCTTTTGTTGCGCATCTTCCCTCAGCGGTATGAAAGCATTGCATTGCGTCGGACCGGTCTGCGCCGGCGCGGTGTCGGAGCCGGCAATAATGGCGAAGGCGGCCAGCAATATGGGGCGGCTCCACTTCATGTGAGGTCCCTTTCCCGAGATGGCGACCCAAGTCTTCGGTGCCTTCGCGGCCATTAAAGGCTCGTTGATTTCGGCGACAAGCCGGCAGAACGTCCGCAAAGGTGATACACGCTAGCCGCGCTTTGGCGCAACGTTGCTCATATTGCTCAGATTCCCCCATGCCCGGCTATGATCTTCGCAGCCCGCGTTTATACGTCGAGGCGCCGCTCGAGGAAGGTGCAGATGTGGCGCTCAACGGCGCCCAGGCACATTATCTTGGCACGGTCCTGCGGCTGAAATCAGGCAGTCGGGTTCTCGTCTTTAACGGCCGTGACGGCGAGTGGAGCGCAACGTTGGCCGTGCACATGCGGGCCGCCGCCGTGACCGTTGGCTGCAAGACGCGCGTTCAGACCGCGCCGGCGGATTTGCACTACCTGTTTGCGCCGCTGAAGGCCGCGCGGCTGGACTACATGGTGCAGAAGGCGGTCGAGATGGGCGTCTCCCGCCTGCGGCCGGTCCTCACCCGCCATAGTCAGGTCACACGCGTCAACACCGAGCGGATGCGCGCCAACGCCATAGAAGCCGCGGAGCAATGCGGCATTCTTTGGCTGCCGGATATCGAAGGGCCGGTTCCGTTCGCTCGCCTCGTTGCCGAGCGGGACCCCGCGCGCCGCCTGGTGTTTTGCGATGAAGATGCCGAGCTGACCAATCCGGTTGCCGCGCTCACGGGCGCGGCGCCATCGCCGCTGGCGGTGCTGATTGGCCCGGAAGGCGGCTTTGCTGAGGACGAGCGCGCGGCATTACTCAAGCTGCCGAACGTGGTCCGGCTTTCGCTCGGCCCCCGCATTCTGCGCGCCGATACCGCCGCGGTGGCGGCGCTTGCGCTCGTTCAAGCGGTTATTGGCGATTGGTGCTGATGTTCCTTGGTCGTTCCGGCGCCCCGGAATGGATGGGCGTCAGTGGATCACGCCTGGACGATCCACGCAGACGAAGCTGATGTAATCGCCGTATATCCGATGCACGCTGGTCACGTGGGAAAGGCGGTCCCAGTGCGCGCAGTAGTCGGCGGCCAACTGGCGGTAATTGCCTTCGACGGCGGGGAGAGTAAGGAATAATGCCGCCGGTGTCATTGCCGGTGATCCCTCGGCCAGGGCCGGTGCACGCGGTCAACAGGGCGCTCAGCGCAACAACAACCAAAGGGTTGCGACCCATCGCAATAAGCCTCCTACACCTGTACCGAAGGGAAGCGAACTTAAAGGCTCGACACGGCGATTGAAAGCGGGGGCCCGGAGCGGCGACCAATGATCACATTGCCCGGCAACCTATCGCTTTTGCCGGCCGCCGCCCTTGACCGACCAATGCCGGCGCGGCACGGTTGCTCGGTTCTACGCAAGAGGGGCCAGAGGGGGCAGAACGGCGATGTCCGGTCGGATCGCGTGCGTTGCGCTTGGGTTGGCGCTCAGTGCCATGTCCGTCTCGCAGCTGCGGGCCGCGAGTTCGCTCGAGAGGAATTTCTGGTTGCCCGGTCCGCGCTACGATCGCGGTATGCCGGCTTGCGATTATCGCCCGGCGCTAGATCGCATCATCGGCGATTTCGGCCTCAAAGAGGCTCGGTTCTGGATCTCCCAACTGGAGATCGTCGGCATCGAGAACATCCGCGAGACCGCGGTGCTACCCTGGGCGGCGCAATCCATTCCGCGCCGCTTCTGTAGCGGCACGGTGCTGATCAGCGACGGGGTCAGACACCCGATCTATTATTCGATCGCCGAAGATACCGGCATGATCGGCATGGATTGGGGCGTCAACTTCTGCGTCGTCGGCCTCGACCGCAACTCGGCCTACGGTCCGGCGTGCCGCGCCGCGCGGCCCTGACCGCATCGGTCGTGTTCGGCTCAGATTTACAGGCAGTCTGAGTCGGGCGGCCTTGACCGAGCCTTTATCTCCCTGGGCTTCCGGTCCTGGCCGCCGTTCTAGTGCTGCTATGGCGGGGGTCCGAACGCGCTACTCCTGCCAGCAAATCGCTGTAACCCTTTCCCATGAAGGGTCATTTTTTTAATCGCGACGCGGCCTTTTTTGATTTGGATCAATGCGGGCCGCAAATCCCTGCCACCAAGTTACGACCAAAGCATAAGATGCGGATGTCGGAACCCTGAAATTTGGGGGCAACCCGGCCCCTAAACTGCGGTGTCGGACTTCCGCGGGCAAGAGAGCCTAGGGAGAGGTCCGATGACTGTACCTAGCGAACATCCCGGCTATGAAATGGACAGCCTAGTCGAGCGGCTGGCAAGGGTCGCAATCGTCATATCTGGCATAGCGGTTATTGTTCTCTGGTTATATCTGCTTTGGTGATCAAAAATTGCCGACGGGCCCGTGGCTTGCCGGCGAGCGCGTGGGTCTGACGCTTCCCACCAGGGCGTTTCAAATCGCCTGTGGAGTGTGGGTTATTGAAATAGAAAAATGAGGCCGCCGACTGAGGCGGCCTGCTTTGAAAAAGGGATTCAAGTAGGCGTCACCAGACCATCACCCGCCGCCGGTCAACCGGGGCCTTCGAGTGACGAACAACCTGATTCCAGTTCGTGCGCCTTTTCCATCAATTCCGCGCTCATTGCCGGCACTGGGGGGATGTATTGCCAGCTTCCTCGGCGGCGTGAAACATTTAACCCGGCAAACGAAGATACTTGATATTTGTCAAAGCCCGGCGGCGAGTTTGGCTGCATTCATTCAATCACCCCCTACGGGGGTAGGTGAGTCTGATCGGTCTTGGCTGGGCCTCACGTCCTTCGAGATCCAGCTTGGGCTGATTTCTTCCCGCCATAGGTCAACTGCGGCCCCGGTCCATCCGGTTCGGGGCCGTTTTTTTTGCAAAGCCCACAGAGGGACATTGGGAGGTCTGAGGATTGCGCCGTTCGGCGGCTTGATGGTGGGCCATCGGCCGACGAGCGATGCGTCGGTGACGGCCGTTTCGTTGAAAAAATAGTCTCTTAGCCGATGAAATAGAACGGTTCAGGAAGGCACCTAGCGACCCGTTGCGATTGGCCGCGCCAATAAAAGAGGCCGCCTAACTGAGGCGGCTACGGCTACACTCGCTGGAAATAAAACCAGCCGATAGCGATCAGCATGATCACGGCTGTCGTCAGCAATGCCAGCTGTGCTCCCGGGTTGTCGCTGAGGCGATGGGCATGATGATCGCTCGGCATTGTCATTGGGGCATCTCGGCGCGAAAGGTCATCACCGAGGCTTAGAGGCCGATGGCCCCATGCGCAGGCTTATCAAAATTTGGTCGTAGCGGATTGCCGGCCGCATTGATCAAAATCAAAAGGACCTCTCTCAAATTCAAAGGAGGCCACCCCGTTGGCCTGACAAAGAGGCCAGCGTGCGTCAGGTCCTTTCATGCGATCCGCGACACAAGCGGGTGTCTTCGCCCACGGTATCCAAATCAAAAAGAAACCGCCAACTAAGGCGGCCTCGCAGCCCGCACTCAGCAGCAGCTCGGGGGGACGATGGCCATAGAAGCGGTAGGCAGCGTCGCTGCCATGTCCGCAGCAGCTTCCAGTGCCTCGTCGGAAATGTCGGAGGTGAGGATTTCTTCCTCATTCTGGTCGAGGTTGCTGGTGTCGTCGTTCATGGAATTGGTCCTTCCCAAAAGAAGCTCAATCTAAACGGATCATTGCAAAAATCAAAAGGGGCCGGCACCCTATCGTGCAATCTGACGAAGCAGATTTAGAGTCACAAGTAGATGCGGCATTTGATGGTTATTTGGCGGGTCACGGTGCCGCTTACCGCCGAACGGCGTGGCGAGCTTGCGCGCCGATTCAGAGATGTAGCTCCAGTTTCAAGTCGAAGTGACCGTATTCTGTCCCGGATACTCAAATAACGAGGCCGCCAACTGAAGCGGCCTTACCCACGCTGGAGCAAACTCACGAAGGCGGTGGCGAGGACGGTGGCGGGGGTAGAGGAGGGCCAGGCGGAGGTGCATATCCAGGCGGAGGTGCATACCCAGGCGCACCCGGCGGGGGCGCGTAGTACGGCGGCGGCGGTGGGTAAGGCCCATTGGGGAAGCATCTTCGGCCCCACGGCCCTCCTGGATGCCATCCTGGCGGGCAAGGAACTGGCGCACAGGCGCTCAATGTGAGCACCGCGACAGGCAAAGCGATGAGACTCGCAATGCGAGAGTGCATGGAAAACCCCCATTCCCAGTCGAATAGCAGCTTTAGGATTTCATCTCGGCCAAATACACGCCAAATAGTGAAATTAGGACAGAAGGCTCGGAATGTGCCTAGGATTTGCCCGTACCTTGGCAGGCGCGTGAGGGGAAGTGTCATGCTCAAGACGGTTGTTGGCGCCGCGTTCGTGGCGTTCGTTTTCGTGGCGGCCGGGTCGTCTGCGCCGGCGCAGGAGTCGCGGCAGAACGAGGCGGGGCAGTTTGATTTCTACGTGCTGTCGCTATCCTGGTCGCCGTCCTTCTGTGCGGCCGCCGCCGCGCGGGACGGCGCGCGCGGCGCGACCCTGCAATGCGGCGCGCGGCCCTATTCGTTCGTTGTGCACGGCCTCTGGCCGCAATACGACAAGGGATTTCCGGAATATTGCCAGGTCGCGGCGCCGCGGCTCGACCGCGGCATTGTTTCTTCGATGCTCGATCTGATGCCGGCGCCGCATCTCATTTTCAACGAATGGGACAAGCACGGCACCTGCTCGGGGCTGTCGCCGCGCGCCTACTTCGAGACCGTGCGCAAAGCCCGCGCAGTGGTGAAGATCCCGCCCGAATATGTCGATCTGCAAGAGCCGCTCGACGTTGCTCCGGTTACGGTGGAGGATGCTTTCATCAAGGCGAATCCGGCGCTGTCGCAGAACGGCATGGCGATCGGCTGCGACAAGAAGCGGCTGACCGAGGTCAGGATTTGCCTTTCCAAGGACCTGCAGTTCCGCGACTGCCCCGAGGTCGCGCGGCGTAACTGCAAGAGGGACCAAGTGGTGATGCCGCCGCTGCGCGGCGGCTAGTCATTGATCGCGGGCGCGGGGCGTTGCTACTGCTGTGGCGATGAATTATCGCCACGCGTTCCATGCCGGCAATTTCGCCGATGTGCACAAGCACAGCGTGCTGGCGCGCATCCTGGTGCATCTGCGTCGCAAGCCGGCGGCCTTTCGCGTCATCGACACCCATGCCGGCGCCGGCCGTTATGACCTGTTTGCGCCGGAGCCGAGCCGCGGCGGCGAATGGCACGACGGAATTGAGCGAGTCTGGGAGGCGGGACCGCGGCAAGGACCGGATGCATTGCTGGCGCCCTATCTTGAGGCCGTCGCGGCGCTCAACCCCGACGGCAAACTGCGCGTCTATCCCGGTTCTCCGCTGATCGTGAAAAGCCTGCTCCGGCCGCAGGACCGTCTCATCGCCTGCGAGCTCGAGCCGCATTCCGCCGCGGCGCTCGCCGCGGCATTGCGCGGCGACGCCCGCGCCAAGGTGGTGGCGATCGACGGCTGGACCGCGCTTGGCGCCTATGTGCCGCCCAAGGAGCGCCGCGGCCTCGTCCTCATCGATCCGCCCTTCGAAGACGCGGCCGACTTTATGCGCCTGTCCAGCGCGCTCGCGGCGGTCCATCGCAAATGGCCAACCGGCATCTACCTGCTGTGGTATCCGATCAAGGATCGCGGCGCGTCCGACGCGCTGGCGCGGCGGTTGCAGAGACTTGGCGTGCCGAACGTTTTACGTTGCGAGCTGCCGCTCGGTCCGCCGCGGGCGGAGGCCGGTCTGGTCGGCTCCGGGCTGATCGTAGTCAATCCGCCATTCACGCTCGAAGCGGATTTGCGGGTTTTCATGCCCGCGCTCGGCGGTGTCCTGTCATCGCGGGCGGCCTGCCGGATCGACTGGCTGGCACAGCAACGCTAGGCGGATTGGTCGCCCGACGGTAGTCGCCCACTTTTCCACAAGCAAAAATTGGGCTAATTAAACAGTTGCTGGCTTAGACGTTCCGCCTCCTGTGGGGGCCGGCGGAGAGACTGAGGCCGTCCGCGGCTGAAGCCTTGCCCGTGTGGATGTCCGGCCAAGCCGTCGCGCCGTGTGGCCGGCGGCGAAGCAACCACGGGGGAAGGAGCTTCTCGATGGCAATGACCGGTACGGTCAAGTTTTTCAATGGCGAGCGCGGCTACGGCTTCATCAAGCCCGATGACGGCGGCCGCGACGTGTTCGTGCACATCACCGCCGTGGAGCGCGCGGGGCTGAAATCGTTGATCGAGGGGCAGCGCATCAGTTTCGATGTCGAACCCGACAAGAAGGGCAAGGGCCCGAAAGCGGTCAATCTGGTCGTCACCGGCTAGAGCATGATCCGGAAAAAGCCTGCCCTCGGACTTGATCCGAAGGGTGGAAACCGGTTTCCCGCCTTCGCGAAGCCCGCTTCGGCGGGCGAAGGAAGGTCCGGTAAGATCATGCTCCACTAAGAGAACGCCACGGCGGCGCCGCGTGCGAGCGTGGCGCCAGCGATGCCGCGCCGCGCCGCCGCCGGGAGCCGTCATCTTGCCAACTTCGTCGTTGCAACGTTGCCGCATGAACCGCTGATGCAAATGATCCCGCCATGATGATCCTGCGTTCCGCCCCACCTTCTCCGTTCGGCCGCAAGGCCCAGATCGCGCTCGCCGTGCTCGGCTTCGACGATGTGCGGGTCGAGGCCGCCGACACTGTGGATCCGCAGGACACCGTCCGCGAACAGAATCCGCTCGGCAAGATTCCCGTGCTGATCGCCGAGGACGGCACCGCCTATTACGATTCGCGGGTGATCCTCGAATATCTCGATCACCGTGCCGGCGGCGGCAAGGTCATCCCGCACGATGCCGGCCCGCGCTTCGCCGCGCTGCGCTTGCAGGCGCTATGCGACGGCATCCTCGATGCGTCGATCCTGACGGTCTATGAGGGTCGCTGGCGCTCGGTCAAAAACCACGAACCGAAATGGCTCGATCACCAGGCCGGCAAGGTGGGACGCGCGCTTGCCGTGCTGGAAGCGGCGCCGCCGGCGTTCGACGCCGCCGCTAGCGTTCCCCATGTCGGGCAGATCGCGCTCGCCTGCGCGCTCGGTTATCGTGATCTGCGCTTCGGCGGCGATTGGCGCGCCGATTACCCGCGTCTCGTCGCTTGGCTCGAGGACTTCGCCGCGCACGTGCCCGCCTTCGCCGCGACTGCGGTTAAGGTCTGATAGGGTCTGCGCCTTATTAGTTTCGTCATTCCGCGGCGGAGCCAACGGGTCCCGCCCGAAACGGCGTTCCTGAGCGGCTGCTGTTTCGGTCGCGCTGGGGCGCGCGGGATGCACAATGAAAACGCATCGCCGGCAAAACAAAAAGCCTCGCGACTTAAGTCGGGGGGCGTTTTGCCGACTGTCTTGATGCGGTTGATCGAAGATCAGAACCGGTAGTTGAAGCCGCCGCGCAAGATATTGTCGCTAAACGAAACATGGTTGACCGCAGTCGTGCCGCAACCGAGGCCGCAATTGAAATTGCCGAGGTCGACGTAGAGATATTCCGCCTTGGCGGTCCAGTTGCCGGCGATGGCGAACTCGATACCGGCGCCGACCGTCCAACCCGCATTGGTCGTGCTGCTGCCGACAAATCCAGGCCTCGAGGCGCTGATGTCGCCGAACGCGGCGCCGCCGGTGACATAGGGCAGGAACCGGTCGGCCGCATAACCGAGACGCGCGCGCACGGTCGAAAGCCAGCTATCGCTGGTCTGGCAGCCGGTGGCGCAGCCCGCGGTGGTCGACCCCTTCATGCCGCTCCAATCGATGTCGCCTTCGGCGCCGATCACCGCGCGGCCGTATTGGTAATTGTAACCGATGGTGCCACCGGCGAGGGCGCCGATCAGATTGAAGCTGCTGGTCGAATCCCAAGCCGAGGTTCCAAAGCCACCGCCACCGTTCACACCGAGATAGAATCCGGTCCAGTTGTAGTAGGGCGCCGCATACGGCGCTTTGTAGTACGGCGCCGGGGCGAGGGGCAGATCCGCCGCCGCAGCCGCGCCGGTCAGCGCCATCAAAGCAACGCCTGCAAGAAACACGCGCTTCATTTTGTGAACCTCCGTCGTGTTTGGGTCCCCAGACAGTATTCGCAATCCAATTTTGGTCTAGTGTAGAAAAGACACAGATCTCTTCTCTTTGTAGACAATATTGTGGCAGGATTAGTCCTTGCTGCGTCACGATTGTAACTAATTATGTTTTAACATCGCCCAAAGAACGGTTAAATTACTGTTAATCCTTGGAAGAAATCTACTCGCGCGCCAGAGGGCATTGCGCAGGGGACCGCGCTCGCGGGGATCCGGCGGCACCCCATTCAGTGAGGAGCGCGCGGTCGGGGGCCGGTGATCGCCGGCCCTGGCCCTATGCCGATCCCAACCTTACGTTCGCGCAGGACCTTCGCGTCGGGTCCTTCCGGCAAGTCAGGCATGAGCGTTCCGAAGAAAAACATCGAGCCCGAGATCGTGATCGTTGAGGAAGACGAGGAGTCTTCGCTTCCTGAAACGGAAGAGAACGACGCTGCGGCTGCCGACGGCCAAGTCGAAGACTCGCTTGCCGCAGGCCGTACCGCCATCCTCCGCTACGCCAAGCTCGCGCCGTCCCAGCCCGGCGTCTACCGCATGATCGATGCGCGGGGCGACGTGCTCTATGTCGGCAAGGCGAAGAACGTCAGGAACCGCGTTCGCGCCTACGCGCGGCCGGCCGGCCTCGACACCCGCATCGAGCGGATGATCGCCGCGACCCGGGCGCTCGAGTTCGTCGTCACCCGTACAGAGACCGAGGCGCTGCTGCTCGAGGCCAACCTGATCAAGCGGCTGCGGCCGCGCTTCAACGTCCTGCTGCGCGACGATAAATCTTTTCCCTACATCGTGATCACGTCCGACCATTGGGCTCCACAAATCCTCAAGCATCGCGGCGCGCGGACGCGGCCGGGCCATTATTACGGTCCGTTCGCCTCGGTTTGGGCGGTCAACCGCACCGTCAACGCGCTGCAACGCGCGTTCCTGCTGCGCTCATGCAGTGATCCGTTCTTCGAGAGCCGCACCCGGCCCTGCTTGCTGCATCAGATCAAGCGCTGCTCGGCGCCGTGTACCAACGAGATTGGCTTCAGCGACTACGCGGTACTGGTGCGCGAAGCCAACGCGTTCCTGTCCGGCCGCAGCAAAGCGGTCAAGGACGAGCTTGCCGCCGAGATGGAAAAGGCCTCGCTCGCACTCGACTTCGAGCGCGCCGCCGTTTACCGCGACCGCTTGTCGGCGCTCTCGGCTATTCAGGCGCACCAGGGCGTCAACCCGCGCGGCGTGGAAGAGGCCGATGTTTTTGCCCTGCATCAGCAGGGCGGCTTTACTTGTGTCGAGGTATTTTTCTTCCGCACCGGGCAGAACTGGGGCAACCGCGCTTATTTCCCCAAGGCCGACCGCTCGATCTTGCCCGGTGAAATTCTCGCCGCCTTTCTCGCCCAGTTCTACGACGATAAGCCGTGCCCGCGCCTGATCCTGATCTCTCACGACATCGAGGATCGTCCACTGCTGGCAGACGCGCTCCGCACCAAGAGCGGGCATCGGATCGAGGTCGTGGTGCCGCAGCGCGGCGAAAAAAAGGATTTGATCGAGCACGCGCTGGTCAACGCGCGCGAAGCGCTCGGCCGCAAGCTGGCCGAGACTTCCTCGCAGGAGAAGCTGTTGCGGCAACTTGCCGTGACCTTCGGCTTGCCCCGCAAGCCGCGGCGCATCGAGGTCTACGACAACAGCCACATCCAGGGCTCGAACGCGGTTGGCGCGATGATCGTCGCCGGGCCGGAGGGTTTCCGCAAAAAAGAGTACCGCAAGTTCAACATCCGCTCCGCCGATCTTACTCCCGGCGACGATTTTGCCATGATGCGCGAGGTCCTGACGCGCCGGTTCAAGCGGTTGCTGGCCGAAGCGCCGTTACCCTCTCCCCTCGCAGGAGAGGGTGGCCAGCAGCGCAGCTGCGAGCCGGGTGAGGAGGCGGCGCGCCTCGCACAGCAAGCTGACTCCGAGGAGCAAAATGAATCCCCCTGGCCGGACCTCGTGCTGATCGACGGCGGGCAGGGGCAGCTCAATGCGGCGCGGGAGGTGCTCACGCCGCTCGGCGTCGAGGTCCCGCTCGTCGCCATCGCCAAGGGGCCCGACCGCGACGCCGGCCGCGAGACGTTCTTTATTCCCGGCCGCGACTCGTTAAAGCTGCCGCCGCGCGATCCGGTGCTCTATTTTGTCGAGCGGCTGCGCGACGAGGCGCATCGCTTCGCCGTCGGTTCGCACCGGGCACGGCGCATGCGCGATCTGCGCGAGGCCGGCTTGCAGGAGATCGCGGGTATCGGGCCGAGCCGAAAGCGCGCCTTGCTCCACCATTTCGGCACGCTCAAAGCCATCGAGCGCGCCTCGGTCACGGATTTGATGCAGGTCGATGGTATCAGCGCCGAAACGGCCCGACGCATCTATGAATTCTTCCATGAGGGGGCAGCGTGATCGGATCTCGAAGTAACGGGCGGGCAGGGGCCTTCGCCGCGTACGCCGTGACGCTGGCATGCAAAGCAAGGCACTGTCGGCCTTGGCGCGGCGGCGCTATGGTGCAGCCATGAATTCTACGACCACAGGCCGGCTGCGCGCGCATCCGCTCGCGCTTCCAAATGTCCTGACCTACGGCCGAATCGCCGCCGTGCCGATCGTGGTCGGCTGCATGTTCTGGCAAAGCATTCTCGGCGGCGGGCTTTGGCTGCGCTGGGTGGCGCTCGCTTTCTTTATTGCCGCCGCCATCAGCGATTTCCTCGACGGTTATTTTGCCCGCATCTGGGCCCAGCAGTCCTCGCTCGGCCGCATGCTCGACCCGATCGCCGACAAGCTCCTGGTCTCGTCTTGTCTCTTGATGCTTGCGGCGGAAGATACCATCCACGGCTGGTCGCTGTTTGCGGCGATCGTCATCCTGTGCCGCGAAATTCTGGTCTCGGGCTTGCGCGAATACCTCGCGGAGCTGCGCGTCAGCGTGCCGGTGACGCGGCTCGCCAAATGGAAGACGACGCTGCAGCTCGTCGCCGTAGGCTTTCTCATCGCTGGCGATGCCGGGGATGCCGTCGTCCCCATCATCACCAAAGTCGGCATCATGCTGTTATGGCTGTCGGCGCTGCTGACGCTTTATACCGGCTGGGATTATCTACAGGCCGGACTGCACCACCTGAACCGGGAGGACGCGTGAAGCTTTTATATTTCGCCTGGGTGCGCGAGCGCGTCGGCAAGGCAGAGGAACAGGTCGATCCCCCCGCCGGCGTCGGGACGGTCGGCGAGCTGATGGCCTGGCTGGCGCGGCGGGACGAGCAATACGCCTACGCTTTCGAGAACTTAAAGGTGATCCGCGCGGCAATAGACCGCAACCATGTGCGCGCAGATGCGGCGATCGCGGGCGCCAGCGAAATCGCGTTCTTTCCGCCGATGACCGGCGGCTGATTTGTCTCCCTCTCCCCGCATGCGGGGAGAAGTTAAGATGGAGTCCATGACAACGACCATTCGTTTGCAGCGCGAGCCTTTCAATGTCGCCGCCGAAACGGCGAGGATGACGCGCGGGCGAACCGATATCGGCGCGGTCGTGACGTTCACCGGGCTGTGTCGCGCCGACGAGAATGGCGAGCCGATTGCGGCGCTGACGCTCGAACATTACCCGGGCATGGCCGAAGCGGAGATCGCCCGGCATGTCGAGGAAGCGCGCACGCGCTGGCCGCTCCTCGGCGTGACGGTGATTCACCGCTACGGGCGCATTGTGCCCGGCGAGATCATCGTGCTGGTCGCGGCGGTATCGAGCCATCGCGAAGCGGCATTCGCAGCGGCTTCGTTTCTCATGGATTACCTGAAAACGCGCGCGCCGTTCTGGAAGCAGGTCGAGAAGGCCACGGGACCGGCCTGGGTCAACGCCAAGGCGACCGATGACGCCGCCGCGGAGCGCTGGTCGGCGCCGACGCCACACCGGCACGAAGCCGCGAAGTGAGACAGCGGCCTTGGACGCGTCGTCGGCGCACGGTTTATGGCTTCGGATAAGCTCGTTGCAGCGCCAGATTCAAAGCCAGTAAATTCACGCGCGGTTCGCCGAAGATTTCGAGCATCCGGCCCACGACGTGCTGCGCCACCAGCGCGTCGACTTCGGCCGCTTGTACGCCGCGAGCGCGCGCGACGCGGGACACCTGCAGGGCCGCGTTCGCGGGACTGATGTCGGGATCGAGGCCGGAGGCCGACGCCGTGAGCATGTCGGACGGCACGATCCTGTGCGCGATCTCCGGTTGCGCCTGTTCCAAAGAGTTGCGATCGGCCAACAGGCGATCAAGCAGAGCCTTGCTCGTGGGCCCGAGATTGGAACCGCCCGAGTTGGCGGCATCGTAAGGCGCCGCCACGGTCTTCTCTGGATGCTGCGGATCGGGCGCGGTGATGGCTGACGGACGGCCGTGGAACCATTCCGGCCCGTTCCATTGCTGTCCGATCAATCGCGAACCGATGACCGTGCCGTCCGGTGTAGTTTCGAGACTGCCATTGGCCTGCCCCGGCATGAGCCACTGCGCCAAGCCGGTCAACGCCAGCGGATAGGCGAGACCACACAGAACCCACGTCACCAACGAAGCGCGCACAGCACCGAGCAGGATGTCACGCATGTGGCGGCCTCTACACCAGCACGGAAAGGAAAAGGTCGATCAGCTTGATGCCGATGAACGGCCCGATCAGTCCGCCGACGCCGTAGATCAGCAGGTTTCGGTAGAAGGTCGCCTCCGCGCTCGTCGGCCGGACCCGGACGCCGCGCAACGCCAGAGGGATCAGCGCCGGAATGATCAGCGCATTGAAGATCAACGCGGACAATATGGCGCTGCGCGGTGTCGCCAGATGCATGACGTTGAGTTCCGATAAGCCGGGCATGGCACTGATGAACATCGCTGGAATGATGGCGAAGTACTTGGCAATGTCGTTGGCGATGGAAAACGTCGTCAAGGCACCACGCGTGATCAGCATCTGCTTGCCGATGGCCACGAGCGCAATCAGCTTGGTCGGATCGGAATCCAGATCGATGAGGTTGGCGGCTTCCTTGGCCGCATTGGTGCCGGAGTGCATCGCGACGCCGACGTCGGCCTGGGCCAGCGCCGGCGCATCGTTGGTGCCGTCACCGGTCATCGCTACCAGTCGGCCCTGAGCCTGCTCGCGCCGGATCAGGTTGAGTTTTTCCTCAGGCTTTGCCTCGGCGACGAAATCGTCCACGCCGGCCTGGGCGGCGATCGCGGCGGCGGTCACCGGGTTGTCTCCGGTCACCATCACGGTGCGGATTCCCGTGTCGCGCAATTGCAGGATGCGCTCGCGTATGCGGGGTTTGAGCACGTCCGACAGCGCGATCACGCCGAGGATACGGCCGCCGACTGCGACCGCCAGCGGCGTCGCTCCCTTGTGGGCCACGCGTTCCACAGTCGGCTTGAGATCCGGCGGTTCGGCAGCGCTGAACATCTCCGCCACGTGTGCGATCACCGCGCTGGCCGCGCCTTTGCGAATGATGCGGCCGTCGGGCAGATCGACACCGCTCATGCGCGTTTCGGCCGAGAAATCGAGCGGCCGTGCACCGTCCGGCAGCAAGTCGCGGCGAGCGCCGAGCCTCTCGCACAGCGCGATGACGGTGCGCCCTTCTGGGGTGGTATCGAAGCAAGATGCCAGATAGGCCGCCTGGACCAGATCGTTGGCGGTGCAGCCCGCGAGCGGCGAAAGCTCGGTGGCTTGGCGGTCGCCGACGGTAATGGTGCCGGTCTTGTCGAGCAGCAGCGTGTGGACGTCGCCAGCGGCCTCGACCGCCTTGCCGGACATGGCGAGGACGTTGAACCGAAAGGTGCGATCGATGCCGGCAATGCCGATGGCCGACAGCAGGGCGCCGATGGTGGTCGGAATGAGAGCAACCAATAGCGCGATCAGGTCGGCGACGTTGATGCGCGCCTGCAGATAGGCGGCAACAGGCTCCATCGTCGTGACCACGATCAAGAAGATCAGCGTCAGGATGGCCAGCAAGACCGTGAGCGCCATCTCGTTCGGAGTCTTCTGCCGCTTGGCTCCCTCGACGAGATGGATCATGCGATCGAGGAAGCTTTCCCCGGGATCGGCTGTCGTGCGAATGAGCAACCGATCGGAAACCAGCAGCGTTCCCGCAGTGACCGACGAGAACATGTCGGTGCCCGGCTGCTTGAGGACCGGGGCGGATTCGCCGGTAATGGCGGATTCGTTGACAAAGGCTACGCCCTCGAGAACCTCGCCGTCGGTGGGGATGAGCCCACCGCGCTCGACGCGCACCACATCGTCCTTGCGCAACGCGGCCGCCAGCACCTGCTCGGTTTCTCCCGAGGCGAGCACCCGAGTTGCCGTCAATTCGGTCTTGGTCCGCCGCAGCGACGCCGCCTTCGCCTTGCCGCGGCCTTCCGCCAGCGCCTCGGCGAAATTGGCAAACCAGACCGTCAGCACCAGGATAGCCATCACTAGGCCGTCATAGGCCGCAGTCGCATCGGTCGATCCGAACAATCCGGGGTCAATGGTCAGTGCGGCCGTGACGGCGGCGCCGAGCCAGACCACGAACATGACCGGGTTACGGACCTGCACCCGCGGATCGAACTTACGCAACGAATCGATCATGGCCTGCCGCCACAACGCAGCCCCATAAACCGCCTTGACCGGCGTCTTGCGAGCTTCGGCCCGCGGTGGCTTGACATGCAGGCTGATGCCCGAACTCGAACTCATGGCTGACGCTCCGCGAACATGCGGCGGCCTTTCTCAGAACAAGAGCCCACTCTTCATGGCGAAGAATTCGGCGATCGGTCCGAGCACGAGAGCCGGAACGAACGTCAGCGCGCCGACGACCAATATGGTGCCGAGCCAAAAGGCTCCGAACTTCAATGTGTCGGTGCGCAACGTGCCCGACGTCGCCGGCGTGGTTGGTTTGGCGGCCACCGACCCGGCCAGCGCCATCATGAAGATGATCGGCGGATAGCGACCGAGCAGAATGACGGCCGCAGTCGCCAAATTGTACCAGGCGGTGTTGGCGTTCAGTCCGGCGAAGGTGGAACCATTGTTGGCGGCGGAGCTGGTAAAAGCGTAGAGCACTTCGGAATAACCGTGCATGGTGGCGTTGCCCATTGCCGCGACGCCATAGGGTGCCACGACCGACCAGCCGGTCGGGGCGAGGATCACCAGCGGATGTATCAGCAGCGTCAACGAGACCAGGACGATCTCGGGCTTCTCGATCTTTTTGCCGAGAAATTGCGGCGTGCGGCCGACCATCAGTCCGGCGATGAAAACGCCGATGATGCCGAACACCAAGGCTGCGAGGAAACCGACGCC
>Ga0181532_10000588_pt1 | contig 37084 bp, 31 predicted proteins | sample PEATcosm2014_Bin_33_FD_119768 | JGI IMG/M metagenome (GOLD analysis project Ga0181532, IMG submission 119768) | Peatland microbial communities from MTU Mesocosm Facility, Houghton, MI, USA - PEATcosm2014_Bin11_30_metaG | ecosystem: Environmental > Terrestrial > Soil > Wetlands > Peat | place...
CGCAGGCATGACCCCGGACCTGCACACCCAGGCGGATTGGCTCGCCGCCGAGGGCTTCCTTGCCGTCGCGCCCAAGCTCTTCCGCCGCGGCGGACCCATCCTCTGTATACGCAGCGTCATTCGCGACGCCATGGCGCGCAGCGGACCCACCTTCGACGACATCGAAGCCGCGCGCTCCTGGCTCTCGCTCCAAGCCGGTTGCAACGGACGCGTCGGCGTCATCGGCTTCTGCATGGGTGGAGGATTCGCACTGCTGCTGGCTTCTGGCCGCGGCTTCTCCGCCTCCAGCGTCAACTATGGAGGACCGCTCCCCGCCGACGCCGAAACCTTCCTCGCCGCAGCTTGCCCCATCGTCGCCAGCTATGGCGCCAAGGACCGATGGACCAAGGGCGTCGCGATCAAGCTTGAGCGCTTGCTCGAACGCGCCCTCGTCGCGCACGATGTGAAGGAATATCCAGACGCCGGCCATTCGTTCATGAACAACCACGATAGCCTCGTGTTCAAGGCGCTGTGCTTCGCCGGCATCGCCTACGACGAGCAGGCCACGCTCGATGCCCGCCGCCGCATCGCCGGGTTCTTTCATACCCACCTTCAGCCTTAGCGCGCCCGACGGTTCGGCCCGCAGCGATATAATTGGCATCCGGATGCCGTGGAACCTGACCGCTCTTGCGATCGTGGCCGGGCTGGCCGCGGTGGTCCTGGGGTTGCCCTTCGGGATGTACGCGTTGCTGACCAGGGAGCAACGGCGGACCACGCGTGCGATCCGGGCGGCGGCAGAGGAGCGCGGCTGGCGGTATCGGCGGCGCCGCTGGCAGGGGAATCCCACGGCGTTTCGTATCGACGGCCAGACCCGCGGTGCGTTGACGTGGATCCTGACATCCGGGAGTACGAGCGGCTACGATCGGGGCTGGAGTGTACGGCTCAATCTCCGGTTCCCGACACTGGGGGGTGAAGCGGACGTGGCGTTTCAGCCGCGCGACAATGACGGCCACGGCTCCGCGCAGACCGCCGTAGAGATCCCCACCGGCTGCCCCGCTTTCGACGCGGCTTATCGGGTTTTGGCATTGCCAGGCCAGATGCACCAACTACCCATCGACGCAGCGCTGGCGGAACGCATTCTGCACTGGCCCGCCGCGGCGATCACTCCGCATTCGGTGGTGGCTTGGCGCGACTCTTTCGGCCTGCAGCTCCAGGCTCGTTTGCCCGGTCCGCCGAACTGGGAAACGGTGTCCTACTTTCTTGCCCTGGCCGAAGACTTCACCGCACGAGTTCCCCCACCGGTGATGTCGTCGGCGTCACGTGGACTCGTGGACCGTGTCGTCGCGCGCCTTCTGCGATCCTAGGCCCTGCGAGCGTTCGCATCGCACATTGTGGGACAGGCGCTTTCGCCTGTCAACCTGTGCTGTGTTCGCATCGCACATTGTCGATCAGCCGCGTACGGCCCAACCACGCCGCCACAGCCACCAGCACCGGGCCGGTGATGCGTTCTACGGGCTGCATCCCGTCCTCGTCCGCGACCTCCAGGTACTCAACCCGAATGCGGGATTCCGCCGCGAGAAGCTCGATAGCGGCGCGTTTGACCACCTCTGCGCAAATCTCGCCTGCCGCGATACAATGCTGGGCCGCGCGCAGCGCCTGGTAGAGCCGGGGCGCGATTTCCCGCTCCGCGGCAGTCAGGTGTTGATTCCGCGAGCTGAGCGCCAGGCCGTCCGGCTCGCGCACGGTCGGCACCCCTACGATCTCTACCGGCAGGTTCAAATCCTTCACCATGCGGCGCACCACGGCCAATTGCTGCGCGTCCTTCTCGCCGAAATAGGCGCGCTCCGGTTGCACGATCTGGAGCAGCTTCAGCACTGCGGTGGCCACACCGCGAAAATGTCCCGGCCGGAAGCGGCCCTCCATATAGTCCGTCACCCGGCCGACTTCCACAAAGGTGAGCTGGGGCTGCGGATACATTTCCTCCACGGGCGGCTGGAATACCAAGTCCACGCCGCGCGCGTCGCAGAATGCTAAATCATTCTCAGCCGTCCGCGGATAGCGCCGATAATCTTCGTCCTGATTGAACTGGATGGGGTTGACGAAGATGCTCACAGCCACCGAAGCCCCGTGCTGGCGGGCGCAGTCGATGAGCCGGCCGTGCCCCGCATGCAGCGCTCCCATAGTCGGCACGAGCGCCACCGAACCGCGCGTCTGAGTGCGCCAGCCGCGCATCTCCGCGATGGAGGTGAGGGCCCGCAAGCTTACTTTGCCTCGACCAAGAGGGGCTCGGCGGCACGCCGGTTCGGCGCTGGAAAATGGCCTGCGCGCACGTCGTCGGCATATGCTGTGGCGGCGGCCACGATCTCTTCACCTAGATCCGCGTAACGCCTCACGAACGGCGGCACGGAATCTTGGGAGAGACCCAGCATGTCGAAGCTGACCAGCACTTGACCGTCGCAATACGGCCCGGCGCCGATGCCGATCGTAGGAATGCGTAATTCCGCCGTGACCGCACGCGCCACTTCTGCCGGAATGGATTCCAGCACCACGGCAAACGCGCCCGCCTCTTGCAGCGCGAGCGCATCGGCCCGCAACTGCCCGGCATCTTTCTCCGCTGTAGCCTGCTGCCGGAATCCGCCGAGCTGATGCACGGATTGCGGCAGCAGCCCCAGGTGGCCCATCACCGGGATGCCCACCTCCACCAACTTGGCGGCGACCTCCGCCATCGCACCACCGCCCTCGATCTTCACCGCCGCGGCGCCGCCCTCTTGAAGCAGGCGCCCGGCATTGCGCACGGTTTCCGGCAGGCTGACCTGATAAGTCAGGAACGGCATATCGGCCACCACCAAGGCCCGGTGCGCGCCCCGGCTCACGGCACGCGTGTGGTGCACAATGGCGTCCAGCGTTACCGGCAGCGTGGTTTCGTAACCGAGCACCACCATGCCGAGCGAGTCGCCCACCAGCAGGATGTCGATACGCGCACGGTCCAGCAGCCGCGCCATGGTGTAGTCGTAAGCCGTCAGCATGGCGATTTTCTCGCCGCGCTGTTTCTTCGCCTGCAGATCGGGCAGGCGAATTCGCTTCACTTCATGCATGCGTTTCTCCTTTCCGCAAGAGTTTCTCGATCGCGCGCGCCCTGGCTTCGGGGAGATCCCGCCGGCGGGCGAGTTCCAGGGTAGCGAGTCCGGCGATGCGATACAGGCTCTCCACCGGCTCGGGACCGCCTTCGAGTGCGGCCAGGTGCGCGCGCACTGTAGCGGCATCGCCGCGTGCGATCGGCCCGGTTAGCGCCGCAGCCGGTCCAAGATCCGCTGCGTTTTCGACGCTGGTGCGCGCCAGGGGCGCCAGCGCCCGCAGCGCCAGCGATTCCTCCACACCGGCCTCCTTCATCAGGATAACAGCCGCGGATATCAGAGTTACGACATAGTTGCTCGCCATCACCGCCGCGGCGTGGTACAACGGCCGCGCCTCGGCTGAAATGCGCAGCGCCAGCCCTCCCAGCAACGCCACAAGATGTTCGGCCCAGACGCCTGCCTCTCCGTCGCCATCGATTGCAAAAGCAACTCCCGGCAGCGCGCGCACGCCTTCCTCCGGATTCGCTACCGTCTGCAAAGGATGCAGGGCGCCGCAGGCGACTCCCATCGCGGCCAGCGGCGCCAGCGCTTCCGGACCCCGTGCGCCGCAGGTGTGCAGCGCCGTTCCGCGATGCATGCCCGCTTCGGCCAGTACGCGCGCCACATCTGCGATGGCCTCGTCGGGCACCGCGATCAGGATACGCGCGGCGTACTGCGGCAACTCGCGATAACCGAATGCCTTCGCCCCGCCGCCCACGAAGGCGGCCGCCTCCGCGGCGCGCTCCGGAGTCCGGCTGGCCACCGCCGCGATCGGTTCACCGCGCTCGCGCAGCAAGCGCCCCAGAGCCTGGCCCATTCTGCCCGCACCCGCGATTCCGACCGGCTCCCGCACCGGCTTTCAGTGTAGCGTGGGGCAGGCGCTTCCGCCTGCCAACCATCTTTTCGTTTTCCGCGATTCCGCCACAGGCTCAATACAACGCACGTATGGGTGTGTCGCCGGATCTATCGAGCGGATCCAGATAGTGCTTCACGCCCGCAGCCATAAAGCCCAGATCGGTAGGCCCCTGGAAGAGTAGGAAGCCTTGCTCCATATACTCCTTGACGCGTTCCGGCGCAGGCGCGGGCCGCCCCAGAAACTTGCCGTGCCGCTTGCCCGCATCCACGACCCGCGCGATGGCTTCCTGCAGCTTGGGATCTTCCTGATTGCCGCGCAGCCCGAGCGAAAACGAAAGGTCGCTGGTGCCAATAAACAGAACATCCACGCCCGGCGTAGCGGCGATTTCATCGATGCGCTCGACGGCGCGGGCCTCTTCGATGATGATGATCACCATCACATTCCGATCGGCCGAATCGTGATAGGCGGCCTCGCCCGCCGGCCACGTCGTACGCGCGAGAACGGGGCCCGACCCGCGCCGTCCATGCGGCGGATAACGGCAGGCTGCCGCAGCCTGGGCGGCCAACTCCGGCGTGCTCGTGAATGGAAAGATCACGCCACTCACGCCGGCGTCCAACACGCGCTTGGCGGTCCAGATCTCGTTCACCGGAACGCGCGCGAAAGTGAGCGCGGGTAACCCGCGCGTGGCCAGCACCATGTTGCGCAGCGTTTCGAGCGTGATCGGCGAATGCTCCATCTCGACCCACAGGAAATCGAAGCCTAGATTGGCGGCTTGCGCGGCCACGTCCAGGTTGGCCACGGTGATGGTCGCGGCCACTACGGGCAGCCCTCCTTGCAGGCGTTTCTTGACGGGATTTTCCCAGGATGTAGTCATTTCTTCATCAACCAGACTTCCGCAACTTCACAGCCGCGGCCGTTGCCTCCCAGGCCCGGCTCCCGATACCACGAAAGGTCCAGTTCGCCGTTGGCGGTGGCCGCGCGCGGAATGTCGAATTCGATGGGACGCACCGGTTGCGGCTTGAGCATCAGCGGGTGGATTTCCACGCCGCCTCCGGCCACCAAACGGATTTTGCGGCCCGGACTGTCGCCCGCGTAGACCACGCGAATGCGATACTGCGCCGCGGGGTCCAGGCCCGTGTAGCGCATCTGGAGCGGATCGTCGAAAAGCGACTCCGCGTAAGTCCACCACGATTTGCGCCACTGCGAATGGTATTCCAGGCTGATGCCGCCGCGCAAAAGGTGCGGCTGGCGATCGAGGTCGCCAAGGTCGTCATAGAAGCCGCCGGGACCGGGGTCCGTCCAATTCAGGATGCTATCGATTTCCGCGGGATCGCCGCGCGCCTCGGCGAACCGGCGCTCCAGCCAAATGCGGTTGTTGAGCGGCACGTCGAGCGTATCCAGATTTGCGCCACGATCCACCGCGATGGCTTTGTAGCGCGGCACGCTCAACTGCATGCCGATGCTCTGGAAGAGCGCTTCGGCCAGTTCGAAAATCCGCGCGTGCCAGGCCGGCGCGATGGGCTGCTCCACGGCGCGGTTCAAGATCGTCGCGGCCGCCACCGTGTCCCGCGTCTCGCGCAGTTTCTGCATGGCTTCGTCTTCGAGCATTGTTTCATACAGTAGCCGCTTGCGTGTGTAAGCGTCGTAGTAAGCGCGATAGAGGGCCTGCTGGAAGCGCCAGTTGCGCAGAACGGTCGGTGGCGCGGCGCGCTCCATGGCCTGGAATTTTTCAAGCGCCGAATCCACGCCCGCATTGGCCGCCAGCGGACCGTGCCAGTTGCGCTCCAGCGCGAGCAAGCCTTGCGCAAAGCTCTCGCTGAACGCGTCGGAGATGAAGTAGCGGCTGTACTGGCGCAGAATTTCGCCCACGTCCATCTCCGGATTCCAGCCGAGCGCGCTCCAGACGAACTTGTTCACATCGTCGTTGGAGCCTTCCGAATAGCTGATGAAACCGATGGTGTACGGCTGGAAAAGCCGGAAGATGCGGGCCTCTTCGAGGGGCCGCGGATTGATGCTTTCCCTGCCTTCGGTGAGCGCGTAGGCGGCGTCCCACTCCGGCACCGGATACTGGCATTGAATGTTGTGCGTGATGTCCGGATAGTAGCGTATGGGGTAACGCGCAGGCACGGCGGCGCGCAACTCCGGCAGGCCGATGCGCGTCTGCGGACCGAAGACGACGCCGGCGAGCCAGGCGGGCTGCTCGTTTCGCAGGATCCCGAGAAACTCATCGAGCCACTCCTGGTTAAAGCTTTGCGGCGAGACCCACATCTGCGCCTTAGGGTGATAGCGATGCAGGACCTCGGTTTCCTTCGCGAGCAGCGATATCAGGTCTTTGGGGCGCGTGTGGCCGGGATCGCCGCCGGGCACGAAGACGGCATCGATGCGCGGCAACTGGCGGAACACTTCGCCCCATTCGTCGAGCGCCGATTCTACGGTCGCGGCATCGGAGTAATCGCGATCCATCGCCGGATACCAGATCGACACGTCCAAGCCATATTCCTGCAGTAGCCGCGAAACCTCGATCATCATGCGCATCGGCGCCAGCGTGAAATGTGGGCTATCGGCGGCATCGTCGGAGCGCGGCGGAATCAGCTCCACGGCATTGCTGCCAAAGACCGCCAGATCGCGTATGTACTGTTCGAAGTCGCGAACAGACCATGCGTCGTAAGTATTGGTTTTCGGGCGATAACCCAACTGGTGGCCGCGCAACGGGTAGTGCGGGGCGCTGGTCTCCGCGAAGCCGTCGGAAATCTGTATGGAGCCGCGCGCCATGCGCAACTCGCGCAGCAGGCGGCCGATGCCGAACAAAACGCCGCGCGCGTCATTGCCCGATATCGTGACGGTGACGCCGGCCGTGCGGATGCTGTAGCCTTCCGCGGGACCGTTGCCGCGCTCGATGCGGATGGTAGCCGAGGCCTGGGTGGCGTCGGTTTGCCATCGGATTCCGGAGCGCTTCTCAACCTCGTCAAGCAGGAGGGCGACGGCCTTTGTTTCGGGCGTGGAAAGCCCCGCGGGAGAGACCACCGCAGCCTTCGTTAGATCCAGCGCGAAAAGCGCCGCCGGCGCCAGGACGGCCGCCAGCAGAAGCGAAACCGAAAGTCGGGCCACGAATCAACTTGATAGCACACGTGCGCTCTTCATGGAAGCCCGCCCGCCGTTCAGTGTTAGATTGAAAAGAGTATGCAAGCTTGCGGCTGTCGATCATTGCTGTTGGCGGGCGCGCTGGCGATGTGCGCATCCGCACAGGAAAAAGGGATCGAACCGGCTTGGGATATCCGCCCGGTGCTGAAGGAAATCGCCGCCCACGCCCAACGTCTGATCCCGGTGCTTGAGAAAATCGACGCCAAGGCCATGTTGCAAAACGGCGCGCCGGACACCTACGCCGCCCAGATCGAGTCGAGCAAGGCACAGGCTAAGGCACTGGCAGACGCGGCCCTGGTGCTGTCCAATTCGCCCGAAAAGCTCTCCGCGGATCTCGAAGCGTTCTTCCGCCTGCTGTCCCTGGAAAGGACCGTGCCATCGATCGAGCAGGGCCTTCGCAAATACTGGAATCCTGCGCTGGCGGACCTGCTGAGCAATGAGATGGCCCGCAACGGTGCCAATCGCGAGCGCTTCCAGCAATATATCGTCGACCTGGCGGCTGAACGCGAACAGGAGTACGCCATCATGGATCACGAAGCGCAGCGCTGCCGCGGCATGCTCGCCAAGCAGCCGAAATCGGAGAAAAAATAGCATGCCGTTCGCTTGTACGATTTGTGAAGAGGAATCCACGCGGATCTGCGTATGGTGCACCAAGGACACTTGCGGCAACCACCTGTGCGAGAAATGCGGGCGGTGCAGCGACTGCTGCGAGTGCGATGTGCCGCTGACCGAACCTTCGCACGACTCGCAGATGCATGGTGGGGCAGGCATTCAGCCTGCCATCTCCCTGCTCGCCGAGCCGGAACTGAAGTCGCCAGCCGAGCCGGAACTGGACCGCTCTCCCGCACCAGGGTCAGACGTGCTCGCCGAGCTTGGTGGGGCAGGCATTCAGCCTGCCAACTCCTTGCTCACCGAGCCGGAACTGGAGGCACTAGCCGCCCCGGAACTGGACCGCCCTCCAGCGCCAGGGTCAGACGTGCTGGCCGAGCTTGGTGGGGCAGGCATTCAACCTGCCAACTCCTTGCTCACCGAGCCGGAACTAGAGGCACCAGCCGCGGACGCACTAGCCGCCCCTGAGCCAGCAGCGCCAGCCGCTCCGGAGCCGCACCCCCTTCCCACACCGTCGCCCGAAAACACCGAGCAGGAGCCCGAGTATTGATGCCCGGCTGGCGCCTCGCGCTCTTCGCATGGCTGCCCGTCTGTTTCGCACAAAGCGGTCCCGGGATATTCAATGTCAAAGATTACGGCGCCAGCGGGCGAAAAACGGACGACGCCCGCCCCGCGATTCAGAAGGCTATCGACCTTTGTGGCGCAGCCGGCGGCGGCACGGTTTATCTGCCTCCCGGCGCCTACACCTCCGGCACCCTGCATCTGCGCAGCCACGTGCGCCTGCTGATCGATTCCGGCGCCACCCTGTTCGCCTCGCTCGACGGCAAGGCTTTCGATAAAGCCGCGCTGCTCTACGGCGAGGACCTGGACAACATCACCATCGAGGGGCGCGGCACCCTGGACGGCCAAGCGTCTTACTTCTGGGCGCCGAACGGCAACTTCGACGACGCCTTAATCCGTGAGAACATGGTGCTGGCCAAAGCCCTCGGCAAACCGATGATGCGCTCCTTTCCGGCCGGCTTTCCGACCGAGCAGATGTACCCGCATCTGATCGTCCTGCTGCGTTGCAAAGACGTGCGCATCGCCGGCCTCTCGTTCCTGCGCTCCCGAAGCTGGACCATCAATCCCTACGCCTGCGAGCGCCTGACGATCGACGGCGTGTACATACAGTCCAGCCTGAAGGAAGCCGTGTGGGCCGATGGCATCGATCCCGACGGTTGCAAAGACGTACGCATCTCCAACAGCACCATCGAGACCGGCGACGACGCCATCGTACTCTGGTCGTCCAATATCTGGGGACCGCCACTGCCGTGCGAGAACATCACGGTCACCAACTGCCGGCTCTCGTCGGCCTCCAGCGCGCTGAAATTCTGCGACGGCAATATGAATTGCGTCCGGCGGGTCACCGTCGAGAACACGGTCATCACCGACTCCAACCGCGGCATCGCCTTCATGGTTTTCGACGGCGGATATATCAGCGACGTGGTGCTCGCGAACCTCACCATCGAGTGCCGCCGCCACGATTGGTTCTGGTGGGGCGACGGCGACCCCATCCACTTCAACGTGAAGCGCCGCAGCGAGGTGGATGGCGTGGCGCACGCCAACGAGCCGCCCGCGGGATCGATTCGCAATGTGATGATCCGCAACGTGGTGGCCCACGGGCAGGGATCTTCGTTGATCAATGGACATCCGCAGAGCTGGCTCGACGGCGTCAGCCTCGATAACATCAAGCTCTTCGTGGGGAACGATCCGCAAGCGCTGCAGAAAACGGTGCATGCGATGGAGATCCGCTATGCGCGGAATTTGAAGCTCAAGGACGTGGAAGTGACCTGGGAGAAGCCCGCGTCCGAGAAATGGCGGAGCGCCCTGCGGCTGGAAGACGCGCAGGATGTCGAGTTGGATGGCTTCCGCGGCACGCAGGGTAACGCCGGCGCGCCCGCGGTCGAATTCATGAATGTAGCGGACGCCACCGTACGGAATTCGAAGGCCGCGCCAGGCACCGGAGTGTTTCTGCGGATTGCGGGCAGCGCCACCAGCGGCATTCGGCTATTTGGCAACGATCTAAACGCGGCTCAAGTGCCGTATGTGGGGCAGGCGCTTTCGCCTGCCGACCACTAATTTACTAACTCCGCCAGAAACCTCCCCGCCTTCTCCGGTTGATTCAACGCATCGTACACCGCCGCCAAATCCTCCCGTGCGGACTTGAGCCAACTCACCGACGGGCTGGTCTGCTTGCTCAAAATCTCATACCCCGCCAGGCTATGACCCTCCGCCTCGGCGTACCGATGCTGCCGCACCAGCGCCCGCCCCAGCTTGATCTGCGTGATCCCTATGTTCAGATGATTCGGCGGAAGTGTCTCCTTGTAGCGCTCCAGCGCATCCCGGAATAGCTGCTCGGCGCGCGCGTACGCTTTCCTTTCCAGGTACACGCTGCCCAGGTTGGCCATCGAGATAGCCACCGTATAATGCCTATCGCCGTTCGCCGCCCGATAGATTTCAACCACCCGCCGGAATCGCGCTTCCGCCTCGTCCAGTTTTCCGCGCTTCAGCGCCACCGCGCCCAGTTCGTTGAGCGCTAGTGCGACGCGCGGGTGGACCTTCCCGTACACTCGCTCCTGAATGGCGAGCGCCTGTTGCAGCAGGTCGTCCGCCTCGTCATAGCGCTCTTGGTGCATGAGAGCCTGCGCCAGAGCCGTCAGGCTGGCCGCCGTCTCGGGATGATCGTTGCCGTACCAGGCCCGGTTGATTTCGAGCGCCTGGCGGGCGAACTCCTCGGCTTCGGCGGGATGGCCCAGGTTCAACTGGATCGCACTGAGGTTGAGCATATCGTCGGCAATCAGTGCGTGGCGCGACCCGTGAAGTTTCCGGTGCATCTCCAGCACGCGCCGGTTCAAGGAATCGGAAATGGCATACCTGCCTGCGTAGAACTGCGTATTAGCCAACTCAGACAGGCTGGAGGCCAGGTCCGGAGTCGCGGCGCCGGCGGCCGACTGCAGGCGCACGGCTTGTTCCAGCAACGCAATAGCCTGGTCGTACGCGCCGCGATGTTCCAACACTCTGCCCAGGGCGGCGGTGGCCCTTCCCACGTCTGCATGATCCGCCGGCTGGGTCCGGCGCGCCATGGCGAGCCCTTGCCGGATCAACTGCTCGGCCTCCGGCAACTTGGCTTGATCCACTCGCAGAAGACCGAGAGCCACCAGGCTGCGCGCCACCTCGGAATGTTCCGGACCGTAGACCGCCCGGCTTCGCTCGAGAGCGGTGCGCAACAACGAGTCCGCCTGATCCAGCTTGCCGAGCTTCTGGTAGATGCCGCCCAAGGTCTGATAGAGCTCGGCCTGTACTCCGGGCTCGCGGTCCAGAGCCCGCACTTCCACGACGCCCCGGTCGAGGAGCGTCACCACACGCAGACTGTCGGCTGGCCCGGCCTCTGGATCGCCGCCCTCGAACAGGTTCAGCATGAAGTGCTGTATGCGCTGCGCCCGGGCCACCTCCGCCAACTCCGCACGGCGCGCGGTCGCCAGTCTCACAGTGAAGAAGGCGATCAGACCGGCGATGACCGCGAGCGCTATGGCCGCCGCGGAGACGGCCCGCCGGTTCCGGCTCACGAACTTGCCCAGCCTGTAGCGCAACGTGTCGGGCCGGGCCTCCAACGGCTCGCCTTTCAGATAGTGGTCGACATCCCGGATCATCGCCTCAACCGAGCGATATCGCCGCCGGGCGTCCGGGTGCATCGCTGTGAGACAAAGCACGTCCAGGTCTGCCCAAGACGTCTTGCTGGCCGCGGCGGCACGCGCACTCATCTCCGGCAGTTCCATCGTCCGCCGGGCCGCGACGGAAGGCTTCTCCGGTTCGCCCTTTACGATGATCGTCTCGGCCTCGCCCGGAGTCCGCTTCGACAGGTCGAAAGGCAACCGTCCGGCCAGCAACTCATAAAGGATGACGCCCAGTGCGTAAACGTCAGTGTAGACTCCCGTCCGTTCACCGCGGACCTGCTCCGGCGCCGCGTAGGCAGGCGTCATCAGCGTCAAGCCCGTGCGCGTATGATCCACTGGCTGATCCAGGCCTTCCAGTTGTTTGGCGATGCCAAAATCCAGCAGGCGAATCGTTCCGTCGGCCTTCACCAGAATGTTGGACGGTTTCAAGTCGCGATGAATAAGAGCGTGCCCGTGTGCATATTCCACGGCTTCGCATACCGCGCGCAGCAGTTCCAGGCGCTCCCGGATCGAGGAGTGGCGTTCCCAACAGTACTCCGTGAGCCGGGCGCCATCGACGTATTCCATGACGAACCAGGGAGTCCCGTCCGCCAGGGTATCGGCATCGTAAAGCCGCGCGATGGATGGATGATTGAGCTGCGCCAGCGTGCGCTGCTCGATCAGAAAGCGCTCGCGGCGCGCGGGTGACAGCCAGGCATCGCGCAGCACCTTGATCGCGACCAGGCTGCCGAGGTCCTCGCGCTCGGCCAGGTAGACCACTCCCATGCCGCCTTCGCCAAGCACTTTGATGATTCTGTAAGGGCTGAATTCTTTGAGACGGATCGAAAGCGAGGCTGCCTTTCCAATCATGTGATGCGCGACCTCCGCCATGTCGCGATCCAGCAGCGAGCTGCCTCGGGAGTCTTCCTCGATCATGGCCAAAACGCCCGCCATGAGATCGTCGTCGTCGTGGCAGGCGGATTTCAGGAAGGCCCTGCGGTCGTTCTCCGGAAGGTCCGCCGCCGCGTGAAACAATTCCTGGATGCGGTTCCAACGCGTGCTGTCCATATTTGCCGGTCAACCCGCGCGATGCAGTTCGTGCGCCAGCCAGGCCTTGGCCGCCCGCCAGTCGCGCAGAATGGTGGCCTCCGACACATCCAGCAAGGCCGCGGTTTCACTGATGTCCAGCCCTCCGAAGAAGCGGCTCTCCACCATCATGGCCTGCCGCGGACTCATACGCCCCAGTTCCTCCAGCGCCGCGTCCAGCGCCAGCAGATCCTCGCCGTACGACGCGGCTTCTTCGAGCGATTCGTCAAAAGTGACCAGGATGACCGTGTCGCCGCCCCTCTTCCTGGCGTGCCGGCGACGCGCCGCTTCAACCAGTAACTGGCGCATGGCCCGCGCCGCGATGCGCTTGAAATGTAGGCGGGACGTAGTTCCCAGGTGAGGTGAATTCGCCAGCTTCAGCCACGCTTCGTGCACCAGGGTGGTGGGGCTTAGCGTGGCGTTCGGATCTCCGCGGCGTACGCTGGAGGCCAGGCGGCGCAACTCCTCATACGTAATGCTGAACAGATGGTCCAGCGCGCGCCTTTCCTCCAGCGACGCCCCCGAATCGTCTGACTGGAATCCGTGCGATGTAGCGTTACTTCGAAGCCGCATGACGGTTCTTGCCGCGCGTTTGCGCAAATGCTTGGTGCAACGCCTATTGCCTGGGATCCTGCCGGGCAGCTCGTGCGTGGCGACAAAGTTTTCCTGAATCCTAGCATCCCATCGCACGCTCATGCAACTCGTCCGTTACTGGACGTACTATTCGGTCTACGTGCGCCCCGCACCAAAGACGGAGGGGATTGGCCGGTTTCTCCAATCTTACAAATGTAAGCTATTTAGGAACTTGTCGAAAAATGTGGTACTGTCCTAAAGTTGCGTTAGGACACTACCAAAAATGTCTGGCAGGCGAAACGGCCTGCCCCACCTGGCCTGCAAGTTGCTGATCTGCCGTGGTGGCGCGGGCGGTTCCGCCTGCGTTTGAGGACCAATCAAGCGTTTTTCAACAAGTTCTTGGGTTTGTGGTAGGCATAGAGGACCATGCGCCGCCCTATGGCGCCCTGTGCATCTGAATGTTGATGACGATTTGGGGCGGCAAAGGCTTGTTCCCTTCAGAAACGATCTCTAACTGGCAGCCCGTACGGTAGACCCCTGAGTACGGCTTTGTGCTGCCGGTTTGTGAAGTGGATCAAAAACGTCCCTGTGATTGCTGTACGTAGCCGCCGTACTTGTACAAGAGCAGATCGCCGGCCAGCAGAGCGCGAGCCGTAGCGTCGAGAGCGAAGCAGGCCGCGGCTCGGTCTTCACCGTCCGCTTGCCGTAAGCCCCACTCCGGGCCTGCTCCACTCTCCCCGCCGGCGGCTCTCTACTGTTGCCCGGTTCCCGTCAACGCCAGCTTCTGCGGGCTGCCTGGGCTGTTGTCATAGATGCTCAACGTGGCCGATTCAGCGCCTACGATGGACGGCGTGAAATAGGCGGTGAAGGTGCAGACCGCGCCCACCGCTAGGTTGGTACCGCAAGGCGGGTCACCCAGGCTGGTAGCGAAGTCGGCGGCGTTCGTGCCCGTGATGGTCCACGCCGTGAACGTGATGGGCGCGCCGCTTACGTTGGTGAGGGTTACGGTGGACTGGACCCGAACGCCGTCGTTCGAAGTGCCGAAGCTGACCGACGCCGGCGTGAACTCAACGCCCGTGCCGGTTCCGGAGAGCGCCACCGCCTGCGGGCTGGAAGCGTCGCTGTCCGTCACGTTCAAGCTGCCCGTCACAGTGCCCGCCGCCGTTGGCGTAAAGGTCACAAAGATCGAGCAGGTGCCGGCCGCCGCGATCGGCAATCCGTTCGTGCAGGTGGTGGCATGCGCACTGGCGAAGGGTCCGGTGAAAGAAAGGGCCGGATTGCCCAAGGTCAGCGTAGCGCCGGTGTTGTTGGTTAGGGTGATTCTGGTGTCGGCGCTGGTCGTGCCGACGGCTTGAGGCGCGAAGGTCACCGAGGCTGGCGTGAACGCCACCTTGCTGGTGCCCGTGCCGGTCATGCCCACCACCTGCGGGCTGCTGGGGTCGCTGTCGTTGATCAACAGAGCGCCCTTTTTCGCACCGGTGGTTTGCGGCTTGAACACCACGCTAATCGTGCAACTCGCGTTGCCGGCCAGAGTGCTGCCGGAGGCCGGACAAGTATTGGCCGAGATCGAGAAATCATTGGTTTCATCGAGCGTAATCGCGTGCATTGTGATGGCCGCCGATCCCTTGTTGGAGACGGTCACTGTCTTGGCCGCGCTCGTGCTCTTCACCGCCTCGCTGCCGAAACTCAGCGGACCGCCCGTTACCGACATCGCGCTACCCGTTCCGTACAGGTTGATGGTCGTGGTAGACACGAAGAAGCCGTTGTCGGAGATGGTCAGCGTCCCCGTTTTCGCACCTGAGGTCGTGGGCTTAAACACCACGAAAATGTTGCAGGTCTGGCCGTTCGACAGGCCAGTACCACAATCGTCCGCCTCGGTGAAACCCGCGGTGGCGGTGATGCTGCCGATGGTCAATGGCCCCAAGCCGCTCACCGTGATGATTTGCGGCGTGCTGTTGGTGTTCACGGTCACCAGGCCGAAATCCAGGTTGCTGGCGGACACTCCGACTCCTGCAAACGCGGACACCTCGCGCACGCGGAAGTTATATTGATCCACAATCAGCAGGTCGCCCGCCGCATCGCGCGCGATTCCGCTGGGATAATAAATTTCGGCCAGCGTAGCGTAGTTGCCGTCGCCGCTGAAACCGGCGTTCCCGTTGCCTGCGAAGGTAATCACGTTGCCGATCGGGTCCATCCAGCGCGCCCGTTGATTATTCGTGTCCGCGATGAACAGGTTGCCGCTGGCATCCGCCAGCACTCCGTTGGGATAGTTCAGCCTGATCTCGGTTGCCAGGCCGTCGCTTGAAAAACCGCAAGATCCCGGTATGCCGGCCACCGTATTGATAATCCCGGTGGGGGCGCTCACCTCCCGGATAATGCAGTTATACGTGTCGGCGATATACAGGTTGCCCGCACCATCTTTGGTGACGGCCCATGGGTTATTCAATTTAGCCACGGTGGCCGGATCGCCATCGCCCAGGTAACCGCCTTCGTCCGGAGTGCCGGCCACCGTGGTGATCGTGCCGCCCGACACTTTGCGGATAATGTCATTGGTGGAATCCGCGATGTACAAGTTGTTGCTCGAATCCATGTAGATTCCGCGCGCCTGGCCGATCTGCGCGCTGGTTGCCGGACCGCCGTCTCCGCTATAACCGCAGCTACCCGCCTTTCCGGCGAAGACGCTGGTGTCGCCGGTGCTGGCGGCCACTTCCTGGATGATGCAGTTGTTGGTGTCCGCGATGTAGATGTTTCCGGAGCTGTCGCGCGCCAATCCGTAGTTGTCGGCCAATTCCGCGGAGGTGGCCAATCCGCCGTTGCCCGTATCGCCGCACACGCCGGTGCCCGCGAAGAAGTTCACCAGATCGGTGGATTCCACTAACTCGCGCACCAGACAGTTATCCGAGTCATTCACGAACACGTTGCCGGAGGGGTCTTCCAAAATGCCGAACGGATAATTGAACACCACACCTTGGGGAGGAACACCACTCTCCAGAGTAGGAGTGGTGGTAGAGCCGTTGCCCGCGACGGTGCTGATGTCGCCGCCTATCGTAAAGGCCCGGATTCGGTTGTCACCGGTATCCGCAATGTATACCGTTCCCGTGCTGCCGACGGCCACGCCTTGAGGACTATTGAATGTAGCGCTGGTGGCCAGGCCTCCGTCGCCGCCAAAGCCGGCCCCTCCGTCACCCGCGATGGTGCTGATGTTGCCGCCCACCGTGAACTGGCGGATGCGCTGATTGTTGCAATCCGCGATGGTCACCAGGGTACCGGCGCTGTTCACGCTAATGCCCTCATAAACGTGCGTGATTTCCGCCAATGTCGCCAGGGCGCCGTCCCCTGAGTAACCGTAAGTGCCGCTCCCGGCGATGGTGCTTATAAAGCCAGTTGACTTAGTCACTAACCGGACGCGGTAATTGTTGGAATCGCCGATATAAATGTTGTTCGAGCTATCCAAGGCCACGCCGCCGGGCTGGTTCAACAGCGCACTGGTGGCCGCGCCACCGTCGCCGCCGTAGCTGCAGGATCCGGTGCCCGCAACGGTGCTGATGGTGTCGCTGGAAAGGACCAGCTTCCGGATGCGGCAATTCCCAGCATCGGCAATATATAAGTTGGCGCTCGCACTGTCGATTGCCAAACCGTACGGATGGCACAAGTCGAAACTGGTTGCCGGGCTACCGTCGCCATCGTAGCCGCAAGCGCCCTGAACGCCGGCGATAGTCGTAATGGTCCCGCTCGGCGTGATTTTGCGAACAGTATAGTTATAGTATTCCGAGACATACACGTTACCGGAGCCGTCCACGGCGATGCCGCTCGGACAATTCAGCAGAGCGTCGCCCGCGCCGCCGGCGACACCATCTCCGCCGTAACCGGCTACCCCCACTCCCGCGACAACCGTGAGAATCCCGCTGGTGTTCACCTTGAACACGCGGTTCGAGTAACACGCGGCGATGTAGTAATTGCCGGAGCTATCCACGGCGACGGAGTTCGGAGAGTCGAGATCGGACTGCGTGGCGAGTATGCCGTTGGGGCCGCCGCCGATGAAGGTCGAGATCCAGTCCTGCTGCGCCCAGGCGGGCAATCCCATGGCGATAAGTGCGAATGTAATAATGATGCGGCGCATGATGTCTCCTCCTGGAACTTACTTCGATGTATTGTGGCCCGCCAAGTCGATACTGGTGCGGCGGCTGACTTGCGCCGCGCGCTCCCAGGTCCGCCCCTCGCCGTCGCGATTCACGATCGAGATCGCCGGCTGACGCCGCCCCCTCCAGCTTTCGTAGGCGGCTTGTGGGATAGTGAGATGCAGGGTGAACGTCACGTCGGCTCCATCCCGCCAATCGCGTACCGCGTCGTAGCTTCCGAACGTAACGGACTCGGGCGGGCCGGAGCGCACGGCGATGGACGCCTGATCGAGGTCCGCGCCGCTGTAATTGAAGAGTTGAAGGGAGAGGGTCACGTGTACCTGGCCGCCATCCGGCGTCGCGCCGGTCAGACTGTAAAAGCCACCGAAATCGCGCCCATCCTTGGCCGGCGCCACGGCGGCGCCGATCGCCAGCAAGGCCAGTGTCATAAACGTGCGTTGTAAGGATTGCATCTCATCTCCTTGTGCCGAAGCCTTAACTCCAGAACGTCTAGTACTCGCGCTATCCCCTATTCGAGCGGCGTTCACAGAGCATTGCGCAAACGCCTGCCAAAAACCGTCATACAAGCCAGAAATAATTCAGCCAGGATTTCCGGTCGTGCGTGTACGAGCCAACGGTTCCATTGGCGGTGAACACGGGCGTGGTGGCGAACGCTCAAAGGAAGGGGCAGCCCAGGAGTATCTATTGAGGCCCAAGAGCCCGGGTTTCACTGACCAAGGTGGGCGCTTTCGCCTGCCAACCGCAGCGCAAACGCGTTGTACCATAAGCATGATGCCGCGGTCGGACTGGTATTCGGATACCGATCCACAAGCGCTCGAAGTCTTCCTGGAGTGCCAGCGCCGTATGAGCGCCTCTGAGAAGGTGCAGGCGATCTTCAGTCTCACCCGCATGGTATTCGACACAGCCCAGGCCGAGATGCGGCGGCGACATCCCGGCATTGACGAGCGCGAAGCGTTCCTCCGTACAGCCGCCCTGCATCTGGACCGCGAAACGATGATGCGCGTCTACGGATGGGACCCGGAAAGCGCGGGTGCGTGAACGATCCTAGGCAGGCGCTGAATCGGCTGGCAGAGGCGCTGGACCACACCGCGATCCCCTATCTGATTGGCGGCTCACTGGCCAGCCGAGTTCACGGCGTGCCGCGTACCACGATGGACGCCGCACTGGTAGCTCATATCGACGGAGCGCAGATCCCCCGCCTTGCCAAGGAGCTGAGCGGCGAGTTCTACGCGGATCCCGATATGATGCGCGACGCGCTTACGGCCGGCCGATCCTTCAACCTGATCCACTTTGCCAGCAGCTACAAATTCGACATTTTCCCGTTGTCCTCCGACGCGTTCCAAAAGATGCAGTTCTCGCAGCGCGCGCTGGAAGATATCCAACTTGGAACCGAGACGCTCCACGTACCCATAGCCAGCGCCGAAGACACCGTACTCATGAAACTGGTCCGGTATCGCTCCGGCGGCGAAGTCTCCGAGCGTCAGTGGAACGATGTGCGCGGAATCGTCGCCGTGCAGCGCGAGCGGCTGGACCGGGAATACCTGGTCAAATGGGCTGATTATCTAAAGGTCGGGGATCTGCTGAAGAGTTTGCTCTTGCCAGCGTAAAACACCGCTCGCCGGAGACTTGCGTTATCGTTGTCGCGATTCCGGAATCCATCGGGAGAAACGGCGCCCCCCAGCACTGGCGTTCATTTGGCCGGTCTGCCGTAATCCAGGCATAACGCCACTAGCTCGGAGACATCCGCTTCGCCCACACACATGACCGTATCTGCGCCGCCCCAATAAATCTTCACGGTTCCATCGGGCTCCGCAACAGCGCCACACGTGAACACCACATTGTGGACATATCCAGTGATTTCCCAGGGATCTTCCGGCTGCAAAATCCACGAGTCGCCCACTCCGATCACCTTCGCTGGGTCCCGTAAATCGTGCAGAGCGACCCCGAGGCGATAAACCGATCCATCCATAGTCCGGAAAACGCCGTGATAGATGGCAAGCCATCCCTTGTCCGTTCTGATCGGCGGCGCGCCCGGACCGATTTTCATTTCGTCCCAATGATACGGTACAGGCCGCATGATGAGCTGTGATTGGCCCCAAAAAAGTAGGTCCGGAGAATACGAAATCCAGATGGACCAAGGCGCGATCTCCGAATGGGGTCGGTCCAGCCGCGCATAGAGCCCGTCAAACTTCTCCGGAAAAATCACTACATTCCGATAGTCCGCTTCCGTAATCAGCGCGACCCTTTCCACCTGACCGAAGTCCCTGGTCTTAGCCAGAGCGATCCGGACGCCGTTTCGCGAGTAAGCGCTGTAGGTGATAAGGTACTCTCCTTCTAACCGGGTCACGCGTGGATCCTCGACGCCGAACTCTTCATAGGCAGCAAAAGGCTCCTCCCGTGCGGGAGTCAGGAAGGGCCGCGCATCCGCGGTGAACCGGAATCCGTCGGGGCTGCGCGCCAAACCAATGATGGACCGTCCCGTGCGCAGGTGAGAGCGAAAAAGCATGATGTATTCGTCCCCGTGCTTCACCACCGCGGCGTTGTGAACGGTTTCCACCGGGTAGGGGATCTCGGCCTTGGTAAGGATAGGATTATGAGCGTATCGTCTGACTATGTCCGGCCTCATGATCGCCTCACTTTTTCAATGTGGCTTCCAGTTCAAAAATCGTCTGGTAAACCCGTTCGTACGCCTCCACCATCGTCTCGATAGAAAAGCGTTGCTGCACTCGTTGCCGGCAGGCGCTGCGATCGATTTCATCAACGCGCCCCAACGCCCGCACCGCCTCATAGACATCGTTGACCAGAAATCCGGTCCCCCCGTCTTCGATCACCTCACGGCAGGAGCCCAGGTCCATGGCGATCACGGGCACGCCGGCGGCACTGGCTTCTGCCAGCACCAGTCCGAATCGCTCCGGGATCGTGTTCAGGTGCAGCAGCGCTCGGGCGCGCGCGAATAACGCATTCTTGCCCGCCACGTCCACAGGCCCGATGTATTGGATCGTCCGATCGAGGTGCGGTTCCACTTGCTCCCGGAAGTACGTCCGATCCTGGACAATGCCCGCGATCAGCAGCGGCAACCCGCTCAGGCGGGCAACCTCGATCGCCAGATGGACACCCTTGTCGGGGTGAATCCGCCCGAGGAAAATCAGGTGATCGCCGCCGAGTTTCTGGAACGGGTACAACGAGAGGTCGATTCCGTTATAGACCGTCGCCAGGTAATTCAGGCCGGGCGCGCGATCGGAATTGCTAATGGAGACGAAATATCCGTCGCGATATTTCTCATAGACCGGCATGATTCTGGGTGACGAGAATCCGTGGATGGTAGTCAGGACCGGTGTCTTCACCAGCCGGCTGTAGGATAGCGCCATGAAATCGTAATGGCTGTGTATTAGGTCAAATTCACCAGCGTGCTCGAACGCTTCGGAGATGTGAAGGTATTCGGCTACCTTGGGATCGGCCGTGGGATCTTCCTCATAGCCTCGATCCACCACAGCATGCAGTTGAGCGCGCGTCACAGAATCCTTGGTCGCGAATAATGTCACATCCCAGCCGCGGGCGGCCAGTCCTTCGGTGATGTTGCTGGCGACCGTCTCCCACGCCCCGTATTGTCGGGGAGGCGTTCGCCAAGCTATCGGCGACAGCACAGCTATCCTTTTGTTGGGGACGGTCACACTTCGCTCATTCCGCCTTCGGCAAGGCGCGACAGAAGCTCACACAGGTCGATTTCTCCGCCAGTTGATAGGAGCATTGCGATGACTCAGCTTAGCGTACGACGGACCCATGCGGGAGCCCGTCAAACCGCGGACCTGCCGCAACGGCCTCCGGCGATGACGCTCATCCGACTCCCTCCATCCAATTGAAAACAAGAACCCGCTGACGTGGTATTCCTCTAAACAACCCCACCCCCATGCTACTGTCGTCTCGGGTAGCCGGATGCCGGCCATCTCGCGCTCTGCGCGCAAGCCAACTCTTTGGTAAGAATATGCAAAACGAACCCAATCGACCCTTTATTTGCAACAAAAGCCAAGAAAAACGAAGCCAAATCGAAGCGCAGCCCACAGAGCTATCCGTCCGCCGCAATGTCCTAACAGAGCATCCCCCAAAACACAAAGAAACTACCAAACGAACCCAATTCCCCCTTTTTTTTCAACAAAGCTCAGCAAAAACGAACCCAAATGCACCCCGCACGCACATCGTCGCACACCCGGAACTTAGCTTCGTCCCCATCCGTTATCCCTCATGGGCTCGTGAACAACCGAGTTAAGCTCGTTGTGAAGCAACCTCGTTAAGAACCGTCCCACGGAGGCGTCTCATGTATGAAGAGCAAGAGAGGAGCAAGAAGTTGGAGGCCACCGCCCAATTGGAAAGTGTCCAAACCTCGGGGATCCCTCCGGGCCTGGACTTGGACCGTATTTTCCGGGAGCACCACAACACCGTGTTCCGCGCGGCCTACCGCGTTACGGGCAACGCCAGCGACGCCGAAGACGTCATGCAAACCGTCTTTCTGCGTATGCTGCGCCGCGCCCCGGACGCCGCAGTCGTCGGCAACATGGACGCCTTTCTGCGGCGAGCAGCCGTAAACTCCGCGCTGGACCTGATCCGCTCCCGGCAGGCCGCGCAGAATGTCCCTTTAGAAGAAGTGGCGCCCCAGCTTCCTGAAAATCCTTCGCTTGCTCCCGACCGCGTGCAGCGGCCCGCCGAAATCCGCCAATGGCTGCGAGAGGCCGTCGCCCGGCTTAGCCCCCGGGCAGCCGAAATGTTCGCACTGCGCTTTTTCGAAGGCCAGGGCAACCCGGAAATCGCCCAATCTCTCGGCACCACCGCAGCTAGCGTAGCGGTAACGCTCTCGCGCACGCGCGACCGGATCCAACAGGAGTTCCGGTCTACATGGGAGAAATCAAATGACGCCGCAAGATCCTAGCCTTGATCCGCTTCTCGAACAAGCGATTTCCGAAATTCGCGACGAACCGGTTTCGCCTGAAATAATCGAAGCCGCCGCCCGCCGCGTCCAGGCGCGCGTGCAGCATCATGAGAGCTTGCGCAGTTGCGCCGACTTTCAAGCCCTGATCCCGGAGTATCTCGCCGGAACGCTCAATGACGCCCGCGTGCTGCTATTAAAGGATCACACGCACGAATGCGTAGCCTGCTACCACGCACTGCAAACTAAATCACCAGCCACCAGCCACCAGTCACTAGCCACCAGGCCGGCAAGGCGGGTGTGGTCCGCGATGCCGGCCTTCCGCTGGGCTATAGCTGCGGCGGTCGTCGTGGCAGCCGGCCTGGCTTTCTACGCTTTCGGCGACCGGCTCCTTCCCGCGCCCAGCGGCCCGCAAACCGTGGTGCAGACCGCCGAAGGCCTGATCTACCGCGTGTCCGACACCGGAACCGTCCCGCTGATTCGCGGCGCGGAAATCCCGGCCGGCGTCGAAATCCGCACCGCCAAGGATTCCCATGCGATGCTGCGCCTGCGCGACGGCTCGCTGGTCGAGATGCACGAGCGCTCGGGCGTCTCCGTATCGGAAACCCGCAAGGACATGACCATCGGCCTCCAACAAGGCGCCATCATCGTGCAGGCTGCCAAGCGCCACTCCGGACATCTCTATGTAGCTACGCGCGATTGCCGTGTGGCCGTCACCGGCACTGTCTTCAGCGTGAACAGCGGACTCAAGGGCTCGCGTGTTACGGTGATCGAGGGCACAGTGCTCGTGGCGCAGGACCGTCACGATACTGTGCTGCATGCCGGCGATCAGGTGGCTACCAGTTCCGCCATGGGCCCCACGCCGGTGCGTAAGGAGATTTCCTGGAGCCACAACGTCGACGCGTACATCGCGATGCTTAGTGCCGTCACCTCGCTTAACAGCAGCCTCGATCAGTCGCACTTCCCCGCCCTGCGTTATTCCAGCAACCTGCTGACGCTGGTGCCCGCCCAAACTGTGGTCTATGCCAGTATTCCCAATCTCAGCCAGGCCCTCACCCAAGTGCAGCAGGTCTTCCGCCCCAAGATCAGCCAGAACCCCACGCTGAGCCAGTGGTGGGAGCAGAACAAACTCGACCAGGTGATCGCGGATATGAGTACCATGAGCGGTTATCTGGGTGACGAGATGGTGGTGGCCGCTTCGGTGAATGGCAGCGGACACCCCGGCCAGCCGGTAATCCTCGCCGAGCTGAAACAGCCTGGTTTCCTCGCGTTTGCACAAGCGGAAGCCGCCAAGTTGCAGACCGGCAGCAGCCAGACCATTCGCGTGGTCAGCGATCCTGCGGCCGTCGGCACGATCCCGCCGGGCCAAAACGTCCTGCTCGTCCTGCCGAATCTGGTGGCGCTATCGTCCGATGCGGCGGCGCTCGCCCAGGTCGCCGGCGGAACCCCCACCCAGTTCGCCACCACGGCCTTCGGATCGCAGATTGCCGATTCCTACGGCGCCGGAGTGGGCCTGCTGTTTGCCGCCGACTTACAAGCCTTGGCGCCGGCCAGCCATGGCCATGCGCCCAATGTGCAGTATCTGATGGTTCAGCAGACCGGCAACGCCGGGGCTGCGGAAACCCGCGCCTCCGTGATCTTCAGCGGGCAGCGTACCGGGGCAGCTTCGTGGCTGGCGGCGCCTGCGCCGCTGGGAGCGCTCGATTTCGTATCGCCCCAGGCCACGCTGGCATGGGCCGCCGCCATTAAGCAGCCTTCCGCGATCATCGATGAGATCGTGCAGAACAATCCGGCCTTTGCGCAGCATCTGACTGAAGTTCAAGCGCTGCTCGGCGTGGACATTCGCAACGACTTGGCCGCCGCGCTGGGCGGTGAAATCGCCATGGCGCAGGATGGCCCGATTCTGCCTACGCCATCCTGGAAGATCGCCATCGAAGTATACGACCCGGTCATGCTGCAAGCCACCATACAGAAGCTGGTCAATGCAGCCAATCAATTCGCCGCCACCAGCAAGTCGCCCGGCATTCAATTGCAGCAGTCGACCGCCAACGGCCGCACGTATTACACCGTGTCCAGCCTCGGAACCAAGCCGTTCCCGGGGATTTGCTATACCTATACCGATGGCTACCTGCTGGCCGGCTCCAGCCAGGCGTTGCTGGATAGCGCGATTCAAAACCGCGCCAGCGGCAATACGCTAACTAGCTCGGCCGCATTCACCGCGCTGATCCCGCACGACCAATACACGAACTTCTCCGCCATGGTCTATTACAACGTGGGCGGAGCACTGTCGCCGCTGATCGAGCGGTTCAGTCCGAGCCAAGGGCTCACCACGCAGCAGCAACAATCGCTCGGGCAGATCGCCGCCAACCTGAAGCCCACCTTGATCGCGGCCTACGGCGAGACGGACCGCATCACCTTCGCCACCAGCGGCAGCCTCTTCACCACGATCGGCAACATGAGCCTGCTGCATTTACTGCAAAACCCGGGAACACCGTTACAGTAATCTGCGTAAGATAAGGGTGACGGATTCCTGGTGCAAGTTCGTGGCGCAAGCTTCAGCTTGCAGGGCGGGACTTCAGTCCCGCCACGTTTTCTTATGCAGCCTGTCATCGAATTAGACAATCTCGAGGTCCGGTTCGGCGAGCGCCCCATTCTGAAGAAATTGAATGGCTCGCTCACCGGCCGGGCCATCGGTCTATTAGGCCCCAACGGAGCGGGAAAGTCGACCCTCATTAACACCCTGCTCGGCTTCCACCAGCCCTTCTCCGGAACCGCCCGCATCTTCGGCATGGATATCCGCACGCAAGCCAAAAGCGCCCGCTGCCAGTTGGGCTACATGCCGGAAAACGATTCCTTCATCGCCGGCATGACCGGGGTGCACTTCCTGCGCCTGATGGCCGAGCTCTCCGGCCTCCCCGCCGAACAAGCCATGGAGCGCGCCCATGAAGCGTTCTTCTGGGTGGGCCTCGGCGAAGCCCGCTATCGCAATCTGGGAACCTATTCGCTGGGCATGAAGCAGATGGCCAAGCTGGCGCAAGCGATCGTGCACGGTCCCAAGCTGCTGTTTCTCGACGAGCCCACTAATGGCCTCGATCCGCCGGCGCGCGCCCGCATGATCCAGCTCATACAGGAAATCCGCGACCGCGGCGATCTGCAACTCCTGCTCTCCTCGCACCTCCTGCGCGATGTGGACGAGTGCTGCGACGAGGTCCTGATCCTGAAAGACGGACGCATCGCGGCCTTCTGCAACCTGGAAGAAGAGCGCCGCGCCAACCGCAAGTTCCTCGAGCTCGAAACCCGCGGCGGCAATGGAACATTCACCGCGGCCATCGAGCGCCTGGGCTGCGAGACAGCCTGCTTCCCCAACGGCAGAATGAAACTGGTGATGCCCGAGGGCGTCGAAATCCGGCAGCTCTACGCCCTGGCCGCCGAAGGCAACGTGCAAATCCGGCGCCTGAATCACAAACGCGATTCGCTCGAGGATATTTTCCTGAAAGCTATGGAGGCCCCCAATGGCGGTGTATAAGCAAACCTACCGGGGCTATGACGGTCCCTCGACCCCCGCCTGGTCGCGCTTCTTAATCCTACCGCGCTATGCGTTCGAGGAAAAGCGCCGCTCGAAATTCTTCACCATGTTTTTCCTGGTGACCATGCTCGCGCCGCTGATCTTCGCACTCATCATTTATGTGGAACACAATCTCAGCGCGTTGAAAATGCTGCGCGCCGGGCAGGGCGATCTCATCCCCATCAACGCGCAATTCTTTCAAAATTTGCTCGGCTGGCAAAGTATGATGGCCTTCTTCCTGGCGGCCTTCGTAGGTCCCGGCCTGGTGTCGCCCGATTTGGCCAATAACGCCCTCCCGCTCTACCTGGCGCGCCCCTTCTCCCGCGCGGAATACGTGCTCGGCAAGATGTCGGTGCTGCTGATCCTGATGTCCGTAATGACCTGGATCCCTGGGCTGCTGCTGTTCGTCTTGCAGGGCTCCTTGGAGGGCGGCGCCTGGGTTGCACAGAACCTCTATATCGCACGCGCGCTCTTCTTTGGCGCCTGGATCTGGATTCTGCTGCTCTCCCTGCTGTCACTGGCCCTTTCGGCGTGGGTCAAGTGGAAGCCTCTGGCCGGCGGCCTGCTCTTCGGCGTGTTTTTCGTAGCCGCCGGATTCGCAGGAGCAATCAACGCCATCCTGCGGACGCAGTGGGGCAACCTGCTCAACCTCAGCCATCTGATCGGCGCAGTCTGGGGATCGCTTTTTGACCAGCCCATGCATCGTGGAACCGGCGCCGTCTTTTTCCGCGTGCATGGCGAGGAAACTCCTATCTGGTGCTGCTGGGTGGCCCTGCTGGTGATTTCCGCCTTCTGCCTGTACCTGCTGTCGCGCAAGATCCGCGGCGCGGAGGTGGTGCGATGAGCGAGCCGCGCATCCTCTTCGATAACGTCTCGCGCTTCTACGGCGAAGTGCTGGGCGTGAATCGCGTGCACCTGTCTATCCCGCCCGGCATCACCAGCCTGGTCGGACCGAACGGCTCCGGCAAGACCACCCTGATGAACCTCATGATGGGCTTGATCCGGCCGAGCCGCGGCGAAATCAGCATCCTCGGCATCCCGCCGGACCGCCCTGAAGAGTTGTTCCGCAAGGCAGGCTACTGCACACAATTCGACGCTTTCCCAAGGGGCTTGACCGGATACGAGTTCCTGTATTCGTTCCTGCTCGTACACGGTATGGTCGAGTCCGAAGCCGACAAGCTTGCGGTGGAAGCGCTGCAGCGCGTCTCCATGATGGAGGCCGCCGACCGCCCCGTAGCCGCCTACAGCAAAGGCATGCGGCAGCGCATCAAGCTGGCGCAGGCCATCGCGCACCGGCCCACCGTGCTGGTCCTCGACGAGCCCCTGAACGGCCTCGATCCCATGGCGCGCGCCGAAACCATCGCACTGTTCGAGCAATGGGGAGCCGAAGGCAAGTACGTCATTGTCTCCAGCCACATCCTGCATGAAGTCGATCGCATCTCCGACCAGGTGATTCTGCTCAGCCACGGCTACGTGGTCGCCGAGGGCCAGATACAAGGCGTGCGCAGCGAAGTCAAGGATCAGCCCATGCAGATTCTGGTGCGCTGCAACAAGCCCGGCATGCTGGCCTCGCGCCTGTTCGAACAGGATCATGTCGTGGAAGCCAAGGTGGCCGGCGATGGGAAGAGCCTGCTGGTCCGCACGCGCGACGCCGACAGCCTCTACCTGCTGCTGAACCGCATCGTGATGGATAACGGTCTGGAAGTGGAAGCCGTGGCGCCCGCCGATGACGATGTCAATTCCGTTTATCAATACCTGATCGGAGAGGTGGGCACGACATGAACTGGAGCCAAATCGCCGCCATGCCCTGGATGCTCTGGCGCCGCCAGGTAGCCGCCATCCTCCGCCTGGAGCTGAAGAAGAGTCTGTTTTCCAAGCGCGCCTGGTGGATCTATATCCTCACATTGGGGCCTGTGCTCCTCACGGGGTTGCACTCGCTCATCCCACGAGGCGAACATACTCTTGCCAACGACAACACCATCTACGCCGGCATCTTCCAGGTTTACTACCTGCGCCTCGGGATCTTCTTCGGATGCGTCGGTATTTTCTCGAACCTGTTCCGCGCGGAGATGCTGGAGCGCACGCTGCACTATTACTTCATGTCGCCGGTGCGCCGCGAAGTGTTGGCCGTGAGCAAGTATCTCGCCGGCCTCATCGCCGCCGTCGTCTTCTTCGCCGGCAGCGCCGCGCTGTCGTACATATTGATTTGCCTGCATTGGGGCCCGGTGTTTCAGCAATACCTGTTTCACGGACCGGGCCTCGCGCAATTAGGTTGGTACACCCTGACGGCCGCGCTCGCGTGCGTAGGCTACGGAGCCGTGTTCCTGCTCACCGGCGTGCTCTATCGCAATCCCATGATCCCGGCCGCGGTGGTGTTCGTCTGGGAGAACCTGAATCCCTTCCTGCCGTCGCTGCTGAAGAAGTTAAGCATCATCTTCTATTTGAAATCCCTGTGTCCCGTCGAGATCCCCGGCGATCTTCCGCTGCTCGCCGTGCTGACCGAGCCAACCCCAGCCTGGCTGGCGATTCCAGGCCTGCTGATAGTCTCAGCGCTGGTGCTGGCCTACGCCGCCGCCAAGGCCCGCAAGCTGGAAGTAAGTTACAGCGAGTAACTGATACTATGGAAGGGCGATGTCCTCACAGCACGCCACCTTTCTGACCCCCGAGGAATACCTGGAACTGGAGCGCCGCGCCGAGTTCAGGAGCGAATATTATAAGGGCGAAATGTTCGCGATGGCGGGCGCCGGCCGAAGGCACGTGCTTATCGTGACCAACTTGGTGTCGGCATTGAGCCAGAAATTGAGAAAGAGACCGTGCGAAGTATATTCCACGGATATGCGCCTGAGGGTGTCGCCGTCCGGCCTCTATACATACCCTGACGTGCTCGTGGCCTGTGGCGAGCCGCAGTTCTCCGACGACCGTCAGGACACCCTGCTGAACCCGGTTCTTATCGTCGAAGTCCTCTCCGATTCCACGCAGGATTACGACCGAGGCCGCAAGTTCGAACACTATCGGACACTTCCGTCGCTGGTCGAATACCTCACGGTCACCCAGGACCGCACGCACGTCGAACACTGGTCCCGTCCGGACAACCTCTGGCAGCTCGCGGAATACGCAAGCCTCACCGAGACAATTCATCTCGCCTCAATCGACACAGTCCTCCCCTTAGCTGAAGTCTATGACAAGGTCGACTTCGACCACTGACGTCCTCAAACGCCTGCGCGCCGCCGGCAGCGCCGCCAACATCGCCGGCATGGCCCGTTACGGAATTCGCCCCGCGAAAGCCTACGGCGTGGCCACGCCCGTGATCCGCGCCATCGCCAAAGACCACCGCCACAACCCGCAGCTTGCGCCCGCCCTGTGGTCCACCGGAGTCCTCGAAGCTCGCTGTGTCGCCGCCCTGATCGCCGACCCTCAACAACTCCCGGAATCGGAAGTCGAGCGCTGGGTACGCGATTTCGACTGCTGGTCGGTCTGCGACTCAGTCTGCATCGCGCTGCTTTGGAGGACGCCGTTCGCCTGGCGCAAAGTGCGGGAGTGGTCGCGCCGCGAACCCGAATACGAACGGCGCGCTGCCTTCGCGCTGCTCGCCGCGCTGGCGGTGCACGACAAAAAAGCCACCGACAAACAGTTCCTGTCGGCTCTCCGGCTCATGCGTAAGGCGGCCAGCGACGATCGCAATTTCGTCAAGAAAGCTGTCAATTGGGCGCTGCGCCAGATAGGCAAGCGCAACGCCGCATTGCGCGAGGCCGCCATAGAAGTGGCCGAAACGCTCATTGCCACCGAATCGCGCTCGGCGCGCTGGATCGGTCACGACGCCCTGCGCGAGCTGCGCCGCAAGGACGTATCCTGAAGCTCACCACCTCCGCTTCTCTTCGAGCGTGCGCCGCATGATCGGAAGCACTGCCAAATCCTTTTCGCCTCCAACCTCTTCCTTGACGGCAATCAGCGTTTCGAGATTCAGGACCCACACACGCAATCCCTCGCTCACCTCCACTTCGTGTGCATGAGGCAGCAGATCGTCGTATCCGCGGGACCGCCCGATGGTGCCCAGAACGTCCAGGGGACCGAAGCGCGTCATCAGAAGCTGGTGGCCCGTCGAAGACAGGTGCGATGCATTCGGCTTCAACGCCAGCTCCGGCCGCATCCGGTAACTCGCCTCGAGCGACTCCAGCGCAGTGAGCAGGCGACGGATGTTATCCGGTTCCCGGGAGTGCACGATGTCCAGATCGAATGTATTGCCGGGCACGCCCTCGAGCACGGCCGCGACACCTCCAACTACCACGAATTCGATTTGATGACTGCGGAGCTCAACAAGAATCGCGACGAACTCACGCTTTGCTGTTCCTGGCACGGATCTCCATTACGGAATCGACAAACCCCTGGAGCACCGCCAATCGCTCGGCCGGCGTCAACGACAGCATCCAGCGGATCAGCGTTAAATCGACGCCATCTTCGCTGTATGCGCTTTCCCCGGCTGCGATTCGGTCGTCGAGATTCACGCTTCGCTCCACTGCGGACCAAGTTACCAAACGGGCGGCAGCCTTGCAATTAGGATGCCACGTCGAGTGGGGCAGGCGCTGTCGCCTGCCAACCAATACTCAAGGCGACTTCTGCCATGCGCTGCTAGCCAAGCGCCCGGAACGTCTCAATGTCGCTCTTCAATAGGTCGTTCACCAGACGGTCCAGCGGCACACCCTTGCTGGCCGCCCGTTCGATCAGGAATGCCTGCACCTCCTGTTCCAGATACACGGGTATATGGAACACGGCATCGGCTCCGGCGTAGTGCTTGCCGCGCTCGGCGCGGCTGAAATCATATTCCGGCTTCATATCGTCATCTAAATCGCTGTTCATGGGCACTCCTCATAAGCCGCCTCTTCGACTGCGTTCGCCTTCCGTGCGGAGACGATACGCACTTTCACATTCGCCAGGTCCACCTCGGCCCACGTGTGCACGATCACGAGAAGCGCGCCGTTCGAGGCTAGACCAAGGGGCGATCCAACGCTCCTCCGAGCCGCTGTGTTCCTCGTCGAACATGGTTTGAATCCGAGGATCGCGGAAGATGCTCAGGGCCAGACTAAACGAGACACCATGCTTTCGCTCGTTCGATAGGGCTTTGGCGCTGTCCCATTCAAAGTGAAGTTGGCGGCGCGCGCTCACGTATTTAGTGTCAAACGAATACCGAGCGGAAGTAAAGGCCGTCGGCTGTAGCCTCTATTCGGTCCTTCGGGCGAACACTCAGGGAACAGAATGCAGTCTGAGGCGTCCTCGCGTGGCTGCACAAGCAGCTTCCCATCTGTGCCTTACACGCCTTGACCCCGAGATTAAACAGGCTCATAATAGGAGCGTTAACTCCAAAATGAGAACGGTAGCCGAATGCCTATCCTGATTAGGAACGGATCTGTAACTGAGGTCGTTCCCGTGGGATCTTTCAGCAATGAAGATGAACTTGAGCGGTTGCTCGAAAAGCACCCAGAGCTTCTGGGTGAAGAAGGGGAATCCATCGCATTCGTCGCCCGACAGGTCCATTTGCCTCAAGCCGGAGAGCTGGACCTGCTGTTTGTCAACAGCGACGGGCTCCCGATTGTCGTCGAGACGAAACGTAGCATGAATCCCGGTGCCCGACGGCAAGTGATTGGGCAGGTGATCGACTATTTGGCGTCGCTCACGGACCTAACCGTTGACGAACTAAACCTACTCGTCCATGGAAATTTGAAAAACGCCATCGCTAAGCTCACGGAGGAAGCCGAAACTGACGAAGCCGGGGAGTCGGAATTCGACCGCGTCTGGCAGGCGGTGGGTGCGAATCTGCGAGCCGGACAGGCGAGACTCGTAGTAGCCCTCGACGAGGCTCCCTCATCCTTGGAAAAAATCTTCCACTTCCTCGCTCGTCGCTCGCATTTAGACGTTCGACTGGTCACCGTTCAGAAGCATACGTCTAAGGTCGGTGATGTTTTCGTGCCCCGGACTGTCGTCAATCCGGAAACGGAGCGCGATGCCAGTCCTCCGCCTCCGCCCCAATCCGACCCGCGCTTTCTGGCGATCGTCAAGGCTTACGACGACGGTGCGCCCCCGGATCTTCGGACGACCGGAATAGGCAGCAGCGCACGATGGGTCCGGCCAGGCGAATGGCCGGACGGAATCGGATATAATTTCTGGCAACCGAACAAGAACATGATCGCCGTTCAGTTGGAGTTCAGACCGAGATGGCGAGAGAGCATGGCTGGCTGCCTGGCGGGTCTCGACGGGCGGGAGGTCGCCGATCATAACGGAAGACTTAGCTGGCACCCGAAGCACAAGCTGAGAGTTGAACTCCCCATCACCTTGCCGCCTGAAACGATTGCGCAGGCAATGCACGATCTCATCGAAATGACGAAGGATGTCGTCACAAATTGGCTGAATGGCACTCGCCGAAGCGGCGATGCGCCGGATGCAGGATAGTCGTCGTAACGGCGCCACCACGAATTAGTTCTGTGGACGCCCGCTCATCCGTGTGGACGTTGAGAGCCCACGGAACCGTTATCGGACGGCGGGTTCGCGCTATCATAAATGTAGCGGATCTCCCTCTGCACGAGACCCCTCTATGATCGACGCCATCCTGGCCAAAGTCTTCGGCACCAAGAACAAGCGCGAAATCAAGGCCATGCAGCCGCTTATCGCGGCTATCAACGACCTCGAGCCCGCCATCCAGCAACTCTCCGATATCGATCTGGCCGCCAAAACCATCGAATTCAAGGAAAAACTGGCCCAGGGCGCGCCCCTCGACGACCTGCTCATCGAAGCCTTCGCCGTCGTCCGCGAAGCCGGCCGCCGCTTCCTCAATATGCGCCACTTCGACGTGCAGTTGATCGGCGGCATCGTCCTGCATCGCGGCAAAATCTCCGAAATGCGCACCGGTGAAGGTAAGACACTGGTCGCTACCCTGCCCTCTTACCTTAACGCGCTCGAAGGCAAGGGCGTCCACATCGTCACCGTCAACGATTACCTCGCTCACCGTGACGCCGAATGGATGGGCAAAATCCACCGCGCCCTCGGCCTCACCGTCGGCGTCATCGTACACGACCTCGACGACCTGGAACGCCAGGAGAACTACAACTGCGATATCACCTACGGCACCAACAACGAGTTCGGCTTCGATTATCTGCGCGATAACATGAAATTCCGCCTGGAAGACTGCGCCCATCGGACCATCGACGCCATCTCCGTGGCCTCCCCAGACGGCAAGGGAACCCAGTTCAAGCTATTCAACTACGCCATCGTCGACGAAGTGGACTCCATCCTGATCGACGAAGCGCGCACCCCGCTGATCATTTCCGGCCCCAGCGAGGAATCCACCGACAAGTATTTCAAGGTGAACCGCATCATCCCCAAGCTGATGCGCGGCGAGGAAATCGAAGGCAAAGAGCCTGGCGAAAAGTACACGACAGGCGACTACACGGTCGACGAAAAGCATCGTAGCGCGGCGCTTACCGAAGAGGGTTTCGATAAAGCCGCCAAACTGCTCAACCTCCCCAACATTTACGACATCGCCACCATCGAGTGGAAGCACCACGTGGAGCAGGCCGTCAAGGCGCACGCCCTGTACCACCGAGATCAGGAATACGTGGTCAAGCGTAACGACGCCACCGGCCAGGACGAAGTCATCATCGTCGACGAATTCACCGGCCGCCTGATGCCGGGACGCCGCTGGAGCGACGGTCTGCACCAGGCCGTCGAAGCCAAGGAAGGCGTCAAGATCGAGCGCGAGAACCAGACCCTCGCCACCATCACCTTCCAGAATTATTTCCGCATGTACAAGAAGCTGTCGGGCATGACGGGTACCGCGGAAACCGAGGCGGCCGAGTTTCAGAAGATCTATAACCTCGATGTCACCGTAATCCCCACCAACAAGAACATGGTGCGCAAGGAATTTCCCGATGTCGTCTACCGCACCGAAGACGAGAAATTCCGGAACGCCGCCAAGGAAATCAAGGAGCTCCAGGAAAAGGGCCAACCGGTGCTGGTGGGCACCATCTCAGTCGAGAAGTCGGAACGCCTTTCCGGCATGCTGAAGCGCATGGGCGTCAAGCACGAAGTCTTGAACGCCAAGCATCACGAACGCGAAGCGACCATCGTGGCGCAGGCCGGACGCAAAGGCGCGGTCACAGTTTCCACCAACATGGCCGGCCGCGGTACCGACATTCTGCTGGGCGGCAACCCGGAGGCTATGGCCCGCGAATCCGCGCGCAAGCAGGCCGTGGACCCCGACACCATGCCCAAAGCGGATTGGGCCGCGCTGCTGGGCCGCTTCAAGGAGCAGACCGACCGCGAACACGATGAAGTCACGGCGCTGGGCGGCCTGCACATCCTGGGCACCGAGCGGCACGAGTCGCGGCGCATCGATAACCAGTTGCGCGGGCGCGCTGGCCGCCAGGGCGATCCCGGCAGCTCGCGCTTCTATCTCTCCCTGCAGGACGATCTGCTGCGCATCTTCGGCGGCGAGCGCATGCAGCGCCTCATGCTGCGGCTCGGCATGGAAGAAGACGTCCCTATCGAGTCCAAGCTCATCACCAAGCGCATCCAAAAGGCCCAGGAAGCCGTCGAAGCGCAGAACTTCGAAGCCCGCAAACACCTGCTCGAATACGACGACGTCAACAACAAGCAGCGCCAGGCGATCTACGGCATGCGCCGGCTGTTACTCGAGGGATCGGACCAGAAGGAGCGGGTCATGGAAATGGTCCGCGGCTTGGTGCAGTCCTTTATAGACATGCGCTGCCCTGAGAAAACCCATCCGGACACTTGGGACCTGGCCACGCTGAAAACCGACGTCCTCAGCCAGTTCGGCTGCCGCATCGAAACGTCGGAATTCGCCAGCATGAACCGCACCGAAATCGAAGACGCCATCTTCGCCCGGCTGCAGCAGAAGTACCAGGAGAAAGAAGACCTGGTCGGGCCGGATATCATGCGCCAGACCGAGCGCATGGTCATGCTCCAGGTGATCGACGATCAGTGGAAAGACCACCTGCTCTCGATGGACCACCTGAAGGAGGGCATTCACCTGCGCGGCTATGGCCAGAAAGATCCGCTGGTGGAGTACAAGAAGGAGTCCTTCATCCTGTTCCAGGACATGATGGACCGCATCGAAGACGAAACGTTGCGGTATCTCTTCTTCCTGCAGGTCACGCGCGGTGAGCCGGGCCTGGATCGCCCCACGCCTGTCCTGCCCTTCCCGGAGGATGGCGACGAGGAAGAAGAGGAAGAAAACGGACAGCCTGCGGAGGCCTCCGATCAGGCCAAGCGCGCCGCGCAAGCTGCCATCCAGGACGTCACCAAGAAGATCCAGCGGGACAAAGAAAAAGAGCTCGCCGAAATGCAGTTCGTAGGCGGCGACGGCGGAGTCGCAAAGAAGCAGGTGATCAAAGGCGACAAAGTCGGCCGAAACGACCCCTGTCCCTGCGGCAGCGGAAAGAAATACAAAAAATGTCACGGATCATAATGTGGGGCAGGCATTCAGCCTGCCAACTCTTCAGGTGGGGCAGGCCTTCAGCCTGCCAACTCTTCCGCCAGCCGGGCGTCTCCGCGTCTCCGCGTCTCCCCATCTCCGTGTCAGCCGCGCTCCTTCTCCTCCTCCCCGCCCTCTCCACCGCCGCCATCTGGCCCGGCGACCTCGGCGCATTCCACCGCATCTCCGCGCAACCCGTAGCCTTCCAATCCAACCAGCCAATCTGGGATGAGTATGGTTTCCAGGAAGGCGAAGAAGCCCATTACGAAGGCGCCGGCGAGAAGTTCCTAGCGCGCGCATACCGCTTCCAGGATGCCACCGGCGCCATGTCAGGCTTCGAATGGATGCGCCTCCCCGACTCCAGGCCCTCCCCTCTCGGGCGGCTGGCAGCCGAGAGTTCCAACGTCGTCACCATCGCCCACGGCAACTACGTGCTGGTTTTCGTGGACTATCGCCCCACCACCCCGTTTCTGACCACCGTCATCGAAAATCTAAAGCAGGTCGATAACTCGCCGCTGCCCTCCTTAATGGACTACCTGCCTTCGCCAGGCTTGGTGCCAAATTCCGAACGCTACATCGAAGGTCCCGCGGCGTTGCATGAATTCGCCCCCGGAATTCCACCTTCCACGGCGGCTTTCCACCTTGGCGCCGAAGCGCAACTCGGCACGTTCGAGGGGGTCCCCTCTGGACCCGGCGGCTACTTGAAGCTCGCCATTTTCAACTACCCGACACCCCAAATCGCCATGCAGCAGACCACCGAGTTCCAGAAAATCGGGGGGGCCATGGTAAAGCGCGCCGGACCGATGGTGGCCGTGATCCTCTCGCCGCCGAATGCCGATGCCGCCGAAAAGCTGCTGTCCCTGGTTCGTTACCAGGCCGCCGTCACGCTCGACGAACGCGTGAACACGCGCCGAGACAACATCGGCAACCTGGTGATCAACGCCTTCATTTTGATTGGCATACTGCTGTGCTTCTCCCTTGTGGGCGGGTTGGCGTTCGGGGGTGTACGGACATTTCTCCGGCGCGGCGGCCGGGGCGACGCGGCCGACGCCATGATCGTGCTGCACCTGCAAGACCGCTGAACAGCCTCCCAGCGTCCGTAAAGTACGGCACAGCAGGGTCTTAGAACAAAACCAACAGGTCAAAACCGTTCGTTTTTCCGTTTCCGGCGCGCGTCTGTGGAAAAGCTCAACGCCTGTAAGTGCCTGATCTACCAGCCATTACAGCTATAAAATTTCGATTGGTTTTTTCCTTGACTTGAAGCGCGTGGGGAAATAAGATCCAACTACCAAAGGTTTTTGGCGGAGTTGCGATTCCGTCGAAACTGATTCTCCCATCGAACATCGCCCTGGTAGAACAGGGTAAAGGATGCTCACCCTTCGGGGTGAGCATTTCTGTTTTTAAGAGCCGCGACCGTGAGGGAGCGGTTACACTGGTTCTATGCACCCCCCCATTCCCAAAAGGCCTGAAGGGGACCCCACTTGGCGCACCCGCCTCGCGTCTTTGCGGAATATCCGGCCCCTGCTCCGAATGGTTTGGGACACCAGTCCGGCGCTGGTTGCCGTCACCACGGTTCTGCGCCTCGTGCGCGCCCTGCTGCCGCTGGCCATGCTGTGGGTCTCCAAGCTCATCCTGGATGGCGTGGTGGCCTGGATTCAGCACCGAAACGGCATTGCAGCGGGCATCTGGAAGCTCGTGACACTGGAACTAGGGCTGGCCATCCTGAGCGATCTCCTGGGTCGCGCCAATTCCCTGGCCGATAGTCTCCTCGGCGACCGCTTCACCAACCGCATCAGCGTCCGCCTGATCGAACATGCCACCAAGCTCGATCTCGCCTCCTTCGAAGATCCCGTCTTTTACGACAAACTCGAGCGCGCCCGCCGCCAAACCACCGGCCGCATGGGACTTCTGGCGGCTGTCCTCAACGTCGCC
>Ga0181532_10000590_pt1 | contig 36990 bp, 29 predicted proteins | sample PEATcosm2014_Bin_33_FD_119768 | JGI IMG/M metagenome (GOLD analysis project Ga0181532, IMG submission 119768) | Peatland microbial communities from MTU Mesocosm Facility, Houghton, MI, USA - PEATcosm2014_Bin11_30_metaG | ecosystem: Environmental > Terrestrial > Soil > Wetlands > Peat | place...
CGAGACACGCAAGACCCTCAATTCCAAAGGCGAGCAACTGACGGAAGTGACCGAACTCTCTCTGGTGACTGACGGAGGCGAACTGCGTAGCTTCGAGATGGGGCCGGCCACTTCGGTGCGCATCGCCGATCGCGACCTAAGCGAGGATGTGGGGCGCTACCTGAACCTCGTCGGGTCTGCCAAGGCTATGGACTTGCGCCGCATGACCATCTCCGCCACGGGCGAGGGCGAACGCGACGTGTTCGTGAGCTACATCAGCGAAGTGCCGGTCTGGAAGAGCACTTACCGCATCCTGCTGACTGACAAGCCTGACGATCCGCCGCTCATCCAGGGATGGGCAGTGGTGGATAATACGATCGGCGAGGACTGGAAAGGCGTCCGACTCTCTCTTGTCGCGGGCGCGCCGCAGTCTTTCATCCAGCAGATCTCGCAGCCCTATTACGTGCGCCGGCCAGTGGTGGCTCTGCCCCAGGAGATGACACTGACGCCCCAGACGCATGAAATGGCGTTGATGGCAGCGCCGGCCCCACCGCCGGCTAACGGTGCGGGCGAAGGCGGTGGGGTGGGCGGCGGGATGTACTCTGTGGGTGCCGCCGGTGGCGTTCCAGGCGGAGCAATGGGCGGCGTGATAGGCGGTGTGGTCGGTGGGGCGACCGTTCTGGAGGGAACTGTGAGGGATCAGACCGGGGCGGTCATCCCAAATGCCAAGTTGACCTTGACGAATAACGCCAACGGCGCCTCCCGGACCACCCGCGCTGATTCTAACGGCCACTACCGGTTCCGCAACGCTCAGCCAGGTGACTCATCCCTTACCGTCGACTCACCGGGGTTCCAGCAGTTGGACATAGACAACGTGGCCATCGCCTCCGGCAGGATGAATCAGTTTCATCCAGCTTTGACGGTAGGAGCCGCTACCCAAACCGTAATGGTCTCGGCATCGCCAGTAGGAGTTATGGCGAGAAATGTGATGGAAGAACAACAGCCTGAAGCCGAAGCGAAGGAAATCGGCGATCTCTTCGAATACGATATTAAGCAAACTGTCACCATTGATAAGAACCAGTCGGCCCTGGTTCCAATTATCCAGGCGCATATTGATGCGGAGAAGGTGACGTTGTGGAACCCTGAGTCGGCCGCGGCCTTGCGCGCCCTCTGGCTGACCAACACAAGCGGGCAGACGCTGGATGCAGGAAGCTTCAACGTGCTCGAGGGCGATACGTTTGCCGGCCAAGGACTGCTGGAAGCCGTTCATCCCGGCGAAAAACGGCTGGCCTCCTACGCGCCCGATCCGGCGCTGCGCGTTAAGGTGGAGGAGAACTTTTCGCAAAGACCCATCAGCAGGATTGTGATCAACAAGGGCCTGATGTTTACCACCCGGGAACAACGTTCGAGCAAGATCTACAAAATCTCCAATTCGGACGTCACTTCACGCGAGGTTGTCATCGAGCACCCGGCCCGCCCCCTTTGGCAGCTTGCGGATAACTTGAAACCGGAAGAGTCGTCAGCTTCCTTCTATCGTTTTCGAGTGAAAGTGAAACCGAAGGAGAGCGCCCAGCTTGTCGTCGAAGAGCATAAGCCCGAAACGGCCACGTTGGCGCTCACCAACCTGACCAGCGACCAAGTCGATATTCTGACCCAGCAGCAACGCGTTACTCCTGCCATGGAGCAGGCTTTCCGCCGCGTGCTGGACCAGAAGAGCGCGATTGCTACGCTCGACGCGCAACTTCAGGCGCGACGTCAGGAGATCGATTCCATTGGCGGTGACCAGGCGCGCCTGCGCGAGAACATGAAGGCGCTCAAGGGCAGTGCAGAGGAGAAGGCCCTGACCGAGCGCTACACCCGTGAACTCAATACGCAAGAAGACCGCCTCGCCGCGCTGCGCGCGCAGATCGCTGATCTCGAGGGAAAGCGCGAGCAGGCGGCACAACGGTTGGACCAGACGTTGAATGAGATTAGCTTGAACGAGACGTTCTGAGGCCGCGCGGCCACGCGAATGCGTGGAAGGAGCGGCCCTCGTGGCCGCCCTGGGCAAGCGCCAGCGTTGCCCCTACGAGGGTCCGCGCAGGAGCGAAGCAAGGCTCTTTCCGTTGGCTAGAAGTCGTTGGGCTTCGTCCCGTCTTAGCCTGCGATGAAGCATCAGCAGGGCCAGCGGCAAATTTCCCGCCGCGGCTTTCAAGGTCTTGGCGGCGCGGGCAGGGCTAGCGCCCGTGGAGCGCGTCAGGATTCGCTGGCCTCTCTCGCACAGCTTCCGGTTGGTCAATCGCATGTTGACCATCCAACTGGAGAAGACGCGCCCCAAGCGGACCATGACGGTGGTGGAGAGCATATTGAGGACGAGTTTCTGGGCGGTTCCGGCCTTCATTCTGCTGGAGCCGGTGAGAACCTCAGGTCCCACCACGGGCGCAATGAAAACGTCTGCGAGCGGCTTCATCGGGGCGGCAGGGTTGACCGTCAGCCCGACCGTCCTGGCGCCGATCCGGCGAGCATAGCGCATCCCGCCGAGCACGTAAGGAGCCTGGCCGCTGGCGGAGATTCCGACCAGGACATCCTTCTTGCTCAGCTTGATGCGGCGCAAGTCGCGTTCCCCCTCGAGAGGGTTGTCCTCCGTCTCTTCTGAGGACTTCAGCATGGCGCCTCGGCCGCCTGCGATCACAGCCTGCACGCGGTCGCTGTCGAAGGTCGGACCGCACTCGGCAGCGTCGAGCACCCCCAACCTGCCGCTGGTTCCGGCGCCCAGATAGATCATCCGTCCGCCGCGGCTGATGGCTTCGACAGCCGTATCCACTGCGCGCGCGATGCGCGGTATGACCTTCTCGACGGCTGGAGCGACGCGCCGATCCTCCCGGTTGATGATACGGAGAATTTCAGCGGTGGGTTTTGTGTCCAGGGCTGTTGACGCCGGGTTTTCGCGTTCGGTGATACGCATTTGAAGTGCAGGGGCGAGTAGCCAGCGAAGAGCAGAAACGCCCTGCCGCCGGACAAACCGGTTTCACGCAAAGGCGCAAAGTGCGCCAAGGCCGCACAGAAAAGAAACTGCCATCACTTTGCGAGTGTTTCCCACCCTCGCTTCGAGAAGTCCCAATAGATGGCGTAGCCGGACGCTGCGGCTACACATAAGAAGACGACCCCCACGCTGGCTGAGCCCAGCAGTAAGTTGCCAATTCCGAACAACGCCATGTACACCATCAGGCAACCGAGCACCCAATCCATGAGATTGTACAAACCGTCACGGCTGGGGGGAACTTCCGGGGCCAAGCGCGCAATTTTCTGCCAGCCTGCTACCCCGGGCCGCACTCGCCGGTAGAACTGAACAAGTTTAGCTTCGGGCTCCGGAGGTGTCAGGAAGGTGACCGCAAGCCACACGCAACTCGTCACCGCTACGGTGAGAATGATGGACTTCGCAAAGACGCTGGCCGGAGTTCCTTGAATGTGAATCACCGTATGCAGAAGCACCGTCATGATGGCGGCGGCAGACATGGCGGAGACTTCCGACCAAGCGTTAATCCGCCACCAGTACCAGCGCAGCAGATAGACCGCACCGGTGCCCGCGCCGACGCCCAGCAAGAGTTCCCACGCCCCGGCAACACTGGTCATGACCAGTGAAACGGCGGCGCCCAGGATGGCCAGAAACGCAGTCACAAATTTGGCCGTGATTACGTAATGCCGGTCAGTTCTTCCTCGGACCGCGAAGCGCCGGTAGAAGTCGTTGACAATATAAGAGGAGCCCCAATTAAGCTGGGTGGCAATCGTGGACATGAACGCGGCCGCAAAAGCCGCAAGCATTAAGCCGCGCCACGCTCCGGGCAAATGATCAACCCAGACCTTGATAAATCCGATCTCCGGGTCCTTGAGGTGGGGGTAAAGAACAACGGAGGCCAGGGCGGTCAGCACCCAGGGCCAGGTCCGTATGGCGTAGTGCGCGATGTTGAACCACATCGTGGCCCAGAGCGAGTTCTTTTCATCCTTGGCGGAGAAGATCGTCTGCGCGACGTAGCTGCCTCCGCCCGGTTCCGCGCCAGGGTACCAGTTGGCCCACCAGTTCATTCCGAGGTATACACAGAAAGTCAGAAGCGGCATCCAGGCCGAGTTGAAACCGGGGACGAAGGAGAGAATGGAACCCGACCCGCCCGTGGCGGCATGCCGTTCGACATCGAGGAGGGCCAACTTCTGCTTCATTAATGCGAATCCGCCCACGGCCTTAATGCCGTAATAAGCCAGGACAGTCACCATGGTCATCTTGAGGACAAACTGAACGGCGTTTGTCCAAAGCACGCCCCAGAGTCCCGATATCGAGGTGTAAAAGCCGGTGAAGGCGATGATGCCGAAGATGATGAGAATGGACACGCTCCTCGGAACCCCCAAAGCGGTCTGGAGGATCTTCTCCATAGCGAGATTGACCCAGCCGACGATCATGCAGTTCATGAGGATGCCGAAGTACAACGCCCGGAAGCCGCGCAGGAAGGCGGCCGGCTTGCCTTCGTATCGCAATTCGACAAATTCCGCGTCGGTGATGATTTCCGCGCGACGCCACAGGCGGGCGAAGAAGAAGACCGTCATCATGCCGCTGAGGAGAAAGCTCCACCAGAACCAGTTGCCAGCAATCCCTTGCCGGGCCACAAAGCCCGTGACCGCTAAAGGAGTATCAGCCGCAAATGTCGCGGCCACCATGGACGTGCCCGCCAGCAGCCAGCCAACCTTTCTGCCGGAAACAAAAAAGTCGCCCGTGCTGGCGCTGGCCTTTTTGCGGTAGTACAGCCCAATGAGCAAATTGATGGCGAAATATGCAGCCACAACCAGCCAGTCGATCGGAGTGATTTTCATTGAGTTTCCAATCCTTGAAGGATTCTCTCCCAATTGTTTGTTGACAGACAGAACCGGAGAGTATATAGCAAAACTCTGTTGGATTGAAGCTGATGCGATAGAGGGTAGAACGAGAAAAGTAGAGTAGACGTGACCCCGACAGGAGGAGACAGAGGTGAGTCGATTGGGAACAATGGTTTTGTTGTTTGCGGTCTGCGTGCTCGCGAGTGCACCCGCTGCTCGAGCGGTGACGGTGGAAAAGGCGAAGACGCAGGAGCAGGACATCATTAGACAAAAGCTGGCTGCCATCGATTCCGTAGTGAAGGAAGCGATTCGCAGAGGGGACTGCCCGGGGGCTGTGGTAGTGGTGGGGCAGAACGGAAAGGTCGTCTACCGCAAGGCTTTCGGGAGTCGGGCGGTCGTTCCGCGTCCGGTGCCGATGAACGTCCGCACGATCTTCGACATGGCCTCGGTGACCAAAGTTGTGGCCACCACCACGGCGGTCATGCAACTTGTGGAGCAAGGCAAAATCATCTTAAGCGCGCCCGTCTCCGAATACTGGCCGGAGTTCAAGGCTAACGGGAAAGAAGCCATCAGCGTGCAGGAACTCATGACTCATTATTCCGGCCTGCCTCCCGATCTCGAGCTAAAGCCGGAGTGGTCAGGGTACGGCACGGCGATGAAGATGATTGCGGAGACGAAGCTCATCAACCCGCCTGGCACCCGCTTCGTTTACAGCGACATTAACTTTGAGACGCTGGGGGAGTTGGTACATCGTATCTCCGGCCAACCGCTGGACGTCTACTGCTCGGAACACATCTTTAAACCGCTGGGCATGAAGGATACTCGCTTCAATCCTCCTGCCAGTTGGCGGAAACGCATTGCGCCCACTCAATACCAGGAAGGTGACCGGGGGAAAATGTTGTGGGGCGAGGTACACGATCCCACCGCGTACAACATGGGCGGCGTCGCGGGCCATGCCGGTCTATTCTCGAGCGCGGATGATATGACGATATTCGCCCAGATGCTCCTCAACGGGGGCAGTTACAAACGCGCGCGCATCCTGAGCCCGCTGACCGTCGAAAAGATGACCTTGCCGCAGACTCCCCTGGATAAGATGGCGGTGCGCGGGTTGGGCTGGGATCTGGACTCGCCTTTCGCCTCCAATCGGGGCGAGCTGTTCGAAGTCGGTTCGTTTGGCCACACGGGATTTACCGGAACTAATATCTGGGTTGACCCGGTCACCAAAACCTATCTCCTCATCCTCTCGAACCGGGTACACCCTAACGGCAAAGGCGACGTGGTCCAGATGCGCATACAGATCGCGACCATCGTTGCCGCTGCTCTGGGGCCCATTTCCGCTGAGCAGGTGCTGGCCAGCCGGCGCTCGCTCACTGGTTACTACGAATTAATGAGAGGCTATCGCGAGCAAGGCCTAAGGAACGGAAAAGTGCAGACAGGCATTGACGTTTTCGAGGCACAAAACTTCGCTCCCTTGGAAGGTCGCAGGGTGGGCTTGATTACCAACGCAACGGGCGTGGACGCCGAAGGCCACCGCACGGTCGATCTGCTCTACCATGCGCCGGGAGTAAAGCTCGTCGCTCTGTTCAGCCCGGAGCACGGACTCGCGAGCCAGGCGGACGCCAAGGTCGCATCAGGTACGGATGCCGCGACCGGCTTGCCGGTGCATAGCCTTTATGGCGATGTCGAGCGGCCTACGGACAATATGCTGGAAGGGCTGGATGCACTGGTCTACGACATGCAGGATGCGGGAGTCCGCTTTTACACCTACACCACGACTCTGGGCTATTGCCTGGAGGCCGCGGCGAAGAAGGGAATTGACATTTACGTGCTGGATCGGCCCGATCCCATTAACGGAATTCAAGTCGAGGGGCCGGTGCTCGATAACGACCTGCGCAGCTTCGTGGCTTATTTCCCGGAGCCTGTACGCCCTGGCATGACAGTTGGGGAGTTGGCCCAGATGTTCAATGGGGAAAACCACCTCGGCGCCAGGCTGCACGTGATCAAAATGCAGGGATGGCAACGAACCGATTGGTATGACGAAACAGGTCTGCCATGGCTGAACCCCTCTCCCAACCTTCGCAATCCGACCGAGGAAGTTCTTTATCCCGGCGTGGCGATGGTGGAAGGCGCGAACCTCAGCGTGGGCCGCGGAACTGACGCGCCGTTTGAGGTGCTGGGCGCCCCTTGGATCGACTCGCGAAACCTCTCGACCTATTTGAACGAGCGCCACATTCAGGGAGTCCGATTCCTGCCGGCGGATTTCAAGCCTGCAAGTAGTTCGTTCGCCGGCCAGGTTTGCCACGGCGTGCAGATGCTGTTGCTGGACCGCCAGGCGCTTGATTCGCCCGCTCTCGGCGTCGAACTCGCCGCCGCCCTCTGGAAGCTGTATCCGAACGACTTCAAGCTGGATAAGACGCTGCCTCTGGTCGGCGCGCGCTGGGTCCTCGATGCCATCAAGGCAGGGAAGGACCCGCGCCGCATCGTCTTCGAGTGGCAAGACGCGCTGCAACAGTTCCGCACCCTGCGAATGAAATACTTGCTATACTAGATGTCGAGGCTACTTTAGGGCCCCTGAGTTGTGCAGTGGATAAGACTCGCCCTCTGTGTTAATCTAACGGACATGGGAAACGCTGGTATCGACATGGCACTTGACGGCCTCCTGGACCCACTGAGCCGTTGCCTCGACGCCGAGTCAGCGCGGCGGGTGATCGAGATGCGAATTGACCCGGCCGTCCAGTCGCGACTTGACGTCCTCGCGGAGCGCGCCAATGACGGTGTGCTTAGTGATGAGGAGCGGGCGGAATACGAGGCCTTCATCAATGTCGGGGACTTCATCTCCATCTTGAAGCTCAAGGCCCGCAGACACCTGGACGCTCAGACTTAGCGATGGTTGACACCACGCGGGACCTTGTGCGGCGCCGAGCGAAGAACCGCTGCGAGTATTGCTTGCTGCCCCAAGAGCACAGCGAGCTAGCTCACCATGTCGAGCATGTCGTCTCTAAACAGCACGGCGGACGCGATGACATGGGAAATCTCGCCCTGGCCTGTCACCGCTGTAACCTCCACAAAGGCCCCAACCTTACTGGCATAGATCCCCTTACTGGTGAGGTTGTGAGTCTCTTCAATCCCAGGCATGAACGCTGGAATGAGCACTTCGCGTTTCATGGGACACACATCATGGGGATCACGCCCACAGGTCGAGCCACAGTGCACGTGCTTGCCATGAATGATCCCCGCCGCCTGGAGTTGCGGTCCGAGATTCTCGCCCGTAACCAGCTTTGAGGTCGCCCTTAATTGGATATATGTTCTGCGCCAGCGACGTACTCGTCTCGCTAATTGATGGTGACCTTCACAGTTCGCGTGGTTCGTCCGTACTGATTGGTCGAGTAGAGCTTGTAAGTAGTTGTTGCCGACGGCGCCGCGATGATGATGCTCGAGCCGCGCACCGGCCCGACTTGGGGTGAGAGGATGTTGTAGCTCTGTCCGGTGGTCGTCCAACTGAGGGTCACCATCTGCCCCGGGGCCGCAGTAGCGGGGTTCGCGGTGAAACTGGAGATCGTGGGCGAAGCGCCGCTCGGTACGTTCGAAGGTGCATAGACCGTACCGGTGTCGACCACGTCGAAATCCGCGGCCGTGACTTGCTTGAGCAGAGCCAGGTCATCATTATTCCAGCGGCTATCGGGCGTTCCAGTGATGAAGATGGCGCTGCCATTATCCGCCAGAATCAGACCGTACTTCTTCATGCAGGTCAGAATCACCTGGTCGTCAGCGGGGTATCCGGAAACATCAAAATCCGCCTTCAACCGCAGACGCAGCCCCATGGGCGGCGCGTCGGCGCTGGTATCGCTCGACGCCCAATGCGTGGCAGGCAGGACGAACGCCTCTTGAGTCGTTGGCACGGTGAAGCGCAGGGCGTGATTGATGGCGCCCGAAGCAACTTCGTCATAACGCGCCAGGCCCGCGAAGATCGGCAATCCTGCAGCGTCCGCCGAAGTCCACGTGTAAGGACGCTGCTCATCAATGGTCATGTCCCATAGGGCGGTTGAATTGGCGCTCCAGGCATCACTCTTCGACTCCTTGGCGTAATAAAGCTCGTAAAGCCAGCAACCGCCCTGGTCGAGTACCAGCACGTGCCGGTCGCCGGTTCCCGGATTGGGGTAACCCTCAATCAACGCGTTCGAGGGGATCGGCATGGGGCCCGGATCACTTTCATCCGCATAAGTTCCGAGGGCGACTTTAACCTTCGCCTGCGACCCTGGCACCACTTGGTAAGGTATGCCAATGGTCTGCTTGTCGTAGGTGCCGGAACCAAAGTCGGCGTGCAAGGTGGTGGTCGAGCCGATGAAGTTAATGTAGTTAGCGGAATTGAGGTCTACCGCCGCGTTCGATATATCCGTATTCCATAAGTTGTCGGAAGGAAAGGGGACAAAGCCGTTAAGGCTGGCGCCCTGCCCCAGGCTCATGCCGGCGCAGGTGCCGGTCTGGGCACGGAGCGGGAGAGCAAGGACGAAAAGCACAAAGGTAACGCAGAGAAGTCTGTGAGAAGCAGGCATGAGGCCTCCTAACGGAAGGATTATTGCCGCATCAGTATATAGAGCCGCGGGCCCCCCGGCAAGCGCCAAGTTTTTGCTGCTTCGTCCCCCATGTTTTGCTGGAGTGGGACGGACTCCTGGCGAGAGATTTCCCGCGGCACGCTGGGGCCCCCGACTTCCGAAGCCAGCTCTGCGTTGTGGCACTCGATACCTTGTTCAGACTTTAGCGTTTACTCTTTGCGCTATTGTCCTATTGTTTTCGGGGCCGGAGCGGAGTAGTATTTCCACGGAAACGATCCGAGTATAAGTCTCGGGAGATTTTTCTTCGCACATCTGAAATGCTGGAGGAGCAGTACAGGAGGAGTGATGAGAATTTGCCGACCGGCGCTCGTTTTACTTGCCGCGCTTTGCGCATTCTTGATGACGGCGGGGCTACCGAGCTTCTGCGCTGCCAAGGAAAAGCCCTTGGCGGTGAGTCCGGATGACGTCACGTTGCGCCTTTTTCAGCTTCTCGACAGCTCTGACGCCGGAAAATTGCCAGAGCTTTATGTGGTGGGCGACGTCTACAAAGACCCCAAGAACCCGGACAAGGAACTCCAACATGTTTTCAAGGTGGAATACGACAAAACACGAGCCTTTGGACGGTTAAGGATCTACGTGCGCGGCGTTGACGAGCTTACTCCTGGCCAGTTGAAAGACTACACGCCTAAACAGATCTACGAGTTTGCCGACGCGGATATGGAGAAATTCAGCAAGACTGACCCCGGTCCGCTAGGCAGGACGGGCGATCTTTATTTTCAAGCCTCGGAGAACGGCCCTCTCGCTACCACTCCAATCACCGACGAGGCCCGAAAAGAATACGAAGCCTACGTTTCACAGTGGATTATGCCCGCCCTCGAAAAAAAGTAACCGTAACGCACCGCTATCCGCTGATCTCTCCAACTGGTTCGATAACTGCCGCCTCACTGGAATAGATCCTCGCGGATGAGTTTCTGCCCTCCCAGTGAGGTGTAGAAACCCCAGCCCGCGATGGCGACGAAGCTCAGGACCACGGCAAGAGCGCTGGTGGCGTACCAGTTGCTAAAGTCGAAGGTGTAGGGCACGCTCAGGAGAACGTTGGCGGTGAAGATGGCCACCGCCAGAGAGATCAAGCCGAAGCGGGTGACCGCGTAAGCGGCGATACCAAAAACTAAAAGCCAGACCGGCACAAGGACTTCCGGACGTGTGTTGCGGAGGGAATTGTTCGTTGTCCAAAGCGCGATGAAGACGGCCGTCGCCAGCCATTTGTTGCGCAGCAAAATGCGCAGCAGGAACATGGCGAAGAAGAACTCGATTGTGGCGCCGATACACCCCATGATGTTCATCAGCCAGACTCCTACCATCTCGCGGCCGCCGGTGAGAAGCGATTGACTGGGTAGTTGCGGAGATTCGCCGAGCCGGTTCAGGATGTAGAGGCCAATGCTGATCACCACTGTCCATACTACGCCGAGCAAAACTCCCCAGAGCACGTCGCGCGCCACCAGCGGGTCGCGCACACGTCCGGTGGTCAGGCGGCTCCAGGAGACCACCGCTTGCGGCCAATGCCGCCGCACGAACGGTTCGAGCGCCAGGTACAGCATGCCAATGGCTCCCGATAGAAAGAGCCCGGTACTCACGGCCAACACGAAGCGGCCAAATACGGAGAGGGTAGGGATGAAGTGGTAGCGGCAGACCCAGATGGCGATCTCGATCACGAAGACTGCGACCGCCAGGCGAAGAGCGCCTCGAAGATCGCTTTTGCCGCGCAAGTAATTCCGGCGCGCGATCAGCGCGCCGGTGGTCAAGAAGAGAATTACCAGAGTGGCGCCCAAAATGGAGCCCGTGTGCTCGAGCCCATTCGTGCTGGATTGCTCTTCCCGGCCGGGCGTTACCCACGGACCAATGAGACGGAAGTACACCGGCTTGCCGCGCCAGGCGGCGGCTTCCACTCGAAGGGGTCGGCCGGAATCGGGCCAAGTCCCCGTCCATGCGGCGCGCATGTCAGCAGCACCTAATTCCACCCACTGCGGCTCTGTCGGTTTTAGCTGCGCGAGATTGACACCTGCCGCCGCGAAAAGGGGCTTCCAATCCACGGGACAGACCGCCGGAGGGTTCGGGTCGAATTCCTTGGGAATCGCCTCGAACGAAATTAATCGGCCCTGGGCATCGACAACCAGATTGATCATGCCTGACTGGATGGCGGGAGGGTCATCAAACTGCACGACCCCGGGAGTGATCGAGGTGCCCTGATAACCATCGGGATCCAGATAGACCGGACTCTGGCGATATCCATAGACGAGGACTTGGGGTCGTTCGGAAAGAACCTTCGGCCAGTCCGGCCGCGCGCCGTCGTGCTTTCGGACGTACGTGGTGAAGTCGGTTTGGTAATACCACTGCGCCGAATGGTCCACTGGCCGATCGGTGTAGCCAAGGCTTTGCACAATTTCCCGCGTCTTGGCTTCCAGGACGGGGGCAGGCAAAGGCTGCGGCATCAGGCGAAGCGCGCTTACCCGGGCGCCAATGAGGCTGGTGACAGCAAGCCCCACGAGGACCGCCGCGAAGGCGGTCACCGCGACGCGCGGCGCGATGCCCTGTTTCTCGCCCGCCGCAGCTACGATCTCTGGCGAAGGTGTTTCGCCCGCTGCCAGAGCGGCGGCCAAAGGATCGCCGCCGGGCAATGCCGCAGCCACGGCAAGCGCCGAGGCGGGCCGGGCTGCGGGTTCGTGCTCCAGGCAGCGCATAATAACTCGCTCGACCGTCGGGTCAAGGTCCTTCACCCAGCTCGAGGGATTGCTCACCGGCCGTTCGTTCCGAATTTGCACCAACTCCGCGAGTGTCTCGGCTTCAAAAGCGCGCTTGCCCGTGAAAGTCTCGTACAGCACGAGGCCTAGCGAATAGATATCGCTCCTGGCGGTCACTTCCTTGCCCGCGAGCTGTTCCGGCGACATATAGGCGGGCGTACCGCTGCGTACATCGGCGCCTTGGATCTGATCCACGAGTCCCGCCAATCCGAAATCTGTCATCACGGCGCGGCCGCGCCCGTCCAGCATCACGTTCGCCGGTTTCAGATCGCGATGCAGCACGCCTTCCTTGTGCGCGGCGGCAAGCCCGGCGCAAAGTTGCCGCGCGATCTCCACTGCTTTGTCCGGCGGCAAACGGCCAATGCGGCGCAGGAGCGACGCCAGGTCTTCGCCATCGACGTATTCCATGGAAAGAAACATCTGCCCATCGACGGTGCCCACATCATAGACTCGACAAACATTGGAATGGGAAACCCGGCGCGCGGTGCGGACTTCATTGCGAAAGCGCGTGAGCAGCTCCTCGTTCGATGCGGCGGCTTCCGGAAGAAATTTCAACGCTACCGGTTGGCCCAGCACCAAGTCGTCGGCGCGATAGACTTCCCCCATTCCTCCCCGCCCGAGTACGGCCACGATTCTGTACCGCTCCGCCAGAAGCGTTCCGGGAAGAAAACGGCCTTCGCTCGCGAGTCCGCTTGAACTCGTGGGGGTGCGCGGGTTGGTGGGCGGCCGCGGACTGCTGGAGCGCGGCCGAGCCTGCACGCTCGCTACCTTTGGGGTGGCCGGCGCCGGCTCGGCCGTCGTTGCCGCGGCAGTAGCGGCCGCGGTGACTGCATAGTCAGAGGCTGCGTTTGCCCCGCAAGACGAGCAAAACCTCGAATTCTCAGTCAGTGCAGCTCCGCAGGATTGGCACTTTAGCATGAATGGCCTCGTCCGGGCAGCAAAAGGCTACTCCTCAATGCTCTCAAGGGCACAGGCAGACTGCTTAAATGATATCATTGATGATCCATGAAAAAGCCAGATTTCGATCCCGGTCTAACGCAACAATACAGCGCCACGCTGCGGCGTGCGATTCGCAAGGACGGCGGGTTCAATGTGAGACGCCGGGGCAGAACCTGGCGAGATGTTAGTCCTTATCTTTTCCTGCTCAACACGCCCTGGACGATTTTCATGACGCTGCTGTTTGCGGGTTTCTTCAGCGTCAACCTGCTTTTTGCGTTTGTCTACTATTGGGTGGGCGGCGTCGAGCGGCTTCATCACGCAACCGTCACGTCGTTTAGCCGATTTCTGGACGCGTTCTTTTTCAGCTCGCAGACCTTGACCACCGTCGGCTACGGGGCCATCTGGCCGGAGACCGCGGCCGCGAACTTGATCGCCTCCATAGAGGCGATGATCGGCCTGTTGGGTTTCGCAGTAGCCACCGGCTTTCTAGTTGGCCGCCTGTCGCGCCCCACGGCGCGCATCGGCTTCAGCAAGTCGATGATCGTGGCGCCCTACCAGGACGGCGCGAGCCTTCAGTTCCGCGTGGTGAATCGCAGCGTCAGCAACCTGATGGAGCTCGAGGCCCGGATGCTGCTCATGACGGTACAACCCGTAGACGGGCGCCTGGAGCGCAAATATGAACGCCTGGAGCTCGAGCGTCCGAGCGTTCTGTTTCTGCCCCTGACCTGGACGATTGTTCATGTTCTGGACTCCGAAAGCCCGCTTTATAAGAAGACCGCCGCTGATCTCGAGCAATTACAGGCGGAACTCCTGATCCTCATCAAGGGTGTCGACGACCAATTCAGCCAGACCGTGCACGCCCGGTATTCGTATCGGTACGATGAGATTGTGTGGGGCGCAAAATTCGCCCGAGCTTTCGATGTCGACGAGGACGGCGACTTGCGGCTCGATCTTGACCGCGTGAGTGACATCGTCAAGGCCAATTGACGCCTCTCAATCCGTCCATAAGAGATTGCGGCACGGCCGCAGATGAGATCGGGGCCGATGGAGTTCAGGAGTTTATCTAGCCGACTATTTGTCACTGTCATGACGTCACGCTGGAAGTCGCAATTCCTGACTTCGCTTTCGCAAGATCTGGCGCCATTGGCGCACTTTGGGGGTGAGATTGCTGTCATTCTGCGCACGAAACACGCGAGGTTTGCATACTTCAAAAAAGTGATATGCTTTGTTTTCAATGACTTCTTAGCTTCGTTCCCACGATTTTCGTATTTTCCCGCAGCCCTCCGGATTCCCCCCACCGGGCGATTTCGACTTCCGACCCCTCTGCCGTTCGAGGGCTCCGCCGAGACCTGTGATGTGCTGGAAAGCTCGAATTCTGTACGCAGTGCGCGCATCTCAGCGCTCAATTGCGGTTCATTTTGAGTTCGTTTTAGTTCGTTCTGCACAAGCCTTCCTGTGTTTTCAATAACATACTGGCTTCGTTCGTATTATTCTTGTTGTCTGCAAACCCAGCTTTCCCCGGCATGGCCGAACGATCTCGCGTTACCTCTCACCTCCGAGCATCCTCAGCCCTCCCTTAGCGACAAAACGTCACGAAAATAGACGACTATGGTAGGCTATCATAGGCCCAACGGGTTGTCAAGCGAAATGAGCGGAAAAGCGAAAAATGCGGAGCGTAGTGTCTCAATTTGAACTTGTAGCGGTAGGGGCGAGGCGGCGAAGCTGTGAAAAAATCGTAGCGGCGGGTTTATCCCGCCATCGCGGTTATGAAGACGCTGGCGATATGGCGGGGTAAACCCGCCGCTACCCTCCGCCCACGATTTCTTCACGCCTTCGCCGCCTCGCCCCTAAGTCCGCGTGGTGTACCCAGACGTTTTCGACGGACTGGGGACGTAGCTGGCGACGTGGCCGTCCGGCGCCGGCCCCAACGACGGGTGGCGCATACGTCCCGACGCCGTTTGTCGGGATGTATGCGCCAGTGACGGGTTGCGCGCTCTCCCGCTCTTTAGGAAACCCAGTCCGTCGCCAGCACCGAAGTGTCATTCTGGCGGCGGAGTCAAGCAGGCGCGCCCGCCGATCGGTGCTGGCGGTGTTGTAATGCAGGTCATTCAAGCTGAAAGAGTGCTTGGGCTGGGGCATGGGGGGATTATACGCTCCGGTGGGGCGCATACATCCCGACAAAAGGCGACGGGTCGTATGCGCCACCCGCGGACCGCAAGAACGGTGGTCCATGCCAGCTACTTGCTTGATGGTGCCTTTGCCTTGTGGCTCTGAAGCTTCCGAATCCAGGGCAGCCCGATATGATCAACATCGAGAACCACCTTCTCGACAGCATGGTAGTCACCTCGCTTGTCTGCCACAAAATCGTCTGGAAACATTAGCTCGACCCCGTCCACGCCTTGAAGCCAGTCTTGGAGTGTCACGGTAATGGTCTTCGGCCTCCGGTCGCAGCGGTGGCCACTCAGCGGAGTGTAACTTGAGAAGGTGTCAAAGGGGACTTGGATGATAAAGTGCTGTGGACTATTTCCCACCAACTGAAAAGACCAGTAGCTCTCTGGCTGGACGTCCACCGTGACGCTTTCCTCCGGCTTCGCTTGTCCCCGTACCTCGCCCTCAATGGTAATCAACAAGGCAGCGCACTTTGCCAAACCTGAGGCTGGAAAGCACAAAACCGCCATAAGCCACGTCGTTGCGAATAGCCGCTTAATCATGTGCAGTGTGTAGCGTCGGACCGCCGTTTTTGCGGTCCGCGGTTCGTCACATTGAAAAGACGCGGACCGCAAAAACGGCGGTCCGCGCTACCAGCCATTTACGCTTCCTTGGCCTTGCCGGCCGCGGCTTCCCAGCAGATCTTCTTGCCGCTGCGCACGGAAAGATTCACCATGTGGCCGGTGGCGGCGGAGTGGTGCCCCATGACGCTGTTTTCGACGGGCTCGCGCCGGGTTCGAACGGAATCGAAGAAGGCGTTCAGGTGGAAGATGACCGCGTCCGGGCCGCCGGGCTTGAAGTCCAGGGAGCCTTCGGCATGGACATAGGGGTTGGACTCCTCGCGGTGGTGTCCTTCCGCCCAGAATTGGTCTTGCAGTTTCTTGGGCCAGGGTTCGATCTGCGACTGGTAACCTTCTCTTACGGTCTCGTTGGTCAGGGTCATGTCCTTGTCCAGGCTGACCATCAGCGTGCCTTCGGTGCCGAGGTACTGAATGCCTTGTTGAGAACCGCTGGCGTTGTTCATGGTTGAGCCCATGTTCACGTGGAAAGCCGGGTAGTCGAACAGCGCATCGAGCGTATCCGGCACTTCGCGGCCATCGTGACGCGCCAGGATGCAGCCGATGGCGGCCACCGTGTCTGGCATCGGGGCGTCCATCACGAAGTGGATCGTGTTAATCAGGTGGACGAAGAGGTCGGTGGAAATGCCGCCCGAGTAATCCCAATATTTACGGTAACGGAATACCCTCTCCGCATCGAAAGACCGCGTGGGAGCGGGCCCCAGCCATTCTTCCCAATTAAAGTTCACGCCGTTCTTCAGATCCGGCGGGATGGGATAATTCCACGCGCCGGTGGAGCTGTTCCGGTTGTAGAAGGCGACGACCTTCGTTACTTTGCCGATTTTTCCTGACTGCACGATCTCTTTCGCCTTTATGTGCATGGGAGCAGATACCCACTGGCTACCGGCCTGCACCATGCGGTTCGTGCGCTTCGCCGCCTCGATGATCTTCGGCCCCTCTTCAATGCAATAAGTCATCGGCTTTTCGATGTAAACGTCCTTCCCGGCTGCGACGGCGTCCAGCACCATGGGCGTGTGCCAATGGTCCGGCGTCGCGATCACTACGGCGTCAAGGTCTTTTCGATCGAGCAGCTTCTTATACTGCGCAAAATAGGTCTCAATCGCGCCGTCAGTGCGTTCCTTGGCACGGTCGAGATGTCCTTGGTAGCAGTCGGCCACGGCGACAAGGTTCGCCTGCTCCGTCTGCTTTACGTTTTCCATCAGATAACATCCGCGGATGCCGTAGCCGATGAAACCAACGTTGATCCGATCATTAGGGCTGGCGGGCTTGGGCAGCGGCGCAGCCTCCAATTGGACTCGTTTTCCATTGAGGAATAATCCCAGTGCAGCAGCCCCGGCGGTGCTCTGCTGTATGAATTGGCGGCGTGTGACAGATGACATTTTGTACTCCTCCATCAGTTCCAAATAAGCCCCCGTATATTATCTTGCCAACCGCCGCAGGGCAAGCAAAACGGCATCGGGGAAATGGGGTGATTGGGAGATCGGGTGAACATCGGAGCAGGCGGCGGGCTTAACCTCCGCCGAGGGGGCCTGTCATTCTGAGCCCGCCGTTTTTTTGGCGGGCGAAGAATCCCCGAAGTTATTGGCAGTCTTCGCACACCGTGCGGACTGCCGGGATGCTTCGCTCAGCATGACAGACTTTCATGTTGGGGCCCATACCAGCCGATGGAAGGGAAGTGAGCGACCAGGGAAACACTTTATTCACCCGATCACCCGATCATCCGATCACCCGATCCCCGCTCACAGAATTTGCCAACCCAAAGACACCTCGGTTTGGTATTCTCTGTTTCATATCTTTTCTTTCTTGGAGAGACATGAATGGCGATTAAGAAGCAGGAAGCTGACGAGACACTCTTATTGGCCTATCAGAACCAGCATTTTCTGGAAAGCGGCGACGCGCGCATGTTGCGGATTCTGAGCGAGTACCTGGAACCGCAGGCCAGGCTGCGACGATTGGGTGTCCATCACACAGTCGTGTTTTTCGGGTCGGCTCGCATCCGGCCGCGTGATGAAGTCCTCCCGAGGGTTCAGGAATTGGAAAGCAAGGGCGGACACGATGGCAAGGGCCCCGTTGGCGCAGCGTTAAAGAGAGCACGCATGGACCTCGAAATGTCTCAGTATTACGAGGACGCGCGGGAGTTGTCACGCCTGGCGACGGAGTGGGCGCTCTCTCTGCATCCCCTCTTTATGGTGGTTTGCTCGGGCGGTGGGCCGGGCATTATGGAGGCCGCCAACCGCGGCGCTGCCGAGGCAGGTGGCAAATCCATTGGACTGAACATCGTGCTTCCTGCGGAACAAAGTCCCAACCCTTATATCTCGCCACAACTTGGGTTTCTGTTCCGATACTTCTTTATGCGCAAGCTTTGGTTTGCCCAGCCCGCTCGAGCCCTCATTGCTTTTCCGGGCGGCTTCGGAACGTTGGATGAGCTATTTGAGATGCTCACTCTCGTTCAAACGCACAAAATGGGACACCGCGTCTCGATTGTGCTTTACGGCTCAAGCTTCTGGAAACGCGCCATCAACTTCGAGTATTTCCTCGAGGCGGGGACAATCTCGGAAGACGACTTCAAACTCATTCGCTTTGCAGACTCGCCCCAGGAGGGGTTTGGCATAATCAAGGATGACCTGACCCGCATCTTGCAAATCAGAACGGTGGTCAAGCATCCGTTCATTTGATTTTAGACTTTTGATTTGCGATTCTGGAATCGGCGGACCGTCCGTAGTCCGTTGGCAAAATACTGACTTCTGCCCCCCCGAATGCCGAATCCCGAATCCTTCCTCCCGTTCAGCGTTATAATTCCCACCGGAGGGCCCCATGGAATTCTTCAAAGAGAGCATGTTGGAACTGATTATTCAGACTTCTACGAACCTGCCGCCCGACGTCCGTCAGGCCATGGGGGTAGCGATCAAGGCCGAGGAGCCGTCAACCCAAGCGGGCCAGGCGCTGGCCATCATTGGCCAGAACATTGATATGGCTTACGAAGGCGAAGGTGCGATCTGCCAGGACACAGGTATGCCCACATTCGAAATCAAGACCCCTGTGGGCGTAAACCAGATCATCATGAAGAAGCAGATCCAGGATGCTGTCGCGGAAGCGACGAAGCGCGGCAAACTGCGGCCCAATTCGGTAGACTCGATTACTGGGAAAAACAGCGGCAACAATCTTGGTCCCGGCACCCCCGTCATCCACTTCGAGCAGTGGGAGGAGCCGGAGATCGTGGTGCGCCTGATTCTGAAGGGCGGCGGCTGTGAGAATATGAACATTCAGTACTCGGTGCCCTGCACGCTCGAGCATCTGGGCCGTGCCGACCGCGACCTCTCGGGCGTCAAGAAGTGCTTGTTGCACGCCGTGTGGCAGGCGCAGGGACAGGGTTGCGCGCCAGGGGCGATTGGCGCCTGCATCGGCAGCGACCGTGCGGCGGGCTACCATTTAGCGAAGCTGCAACTGTTTCGCTCGCTCGACGACGTGAATTCTGACCCCGCGCTGGCCAGGCTCGAACTGGAGATTATGGACGAGGCTAACAAGATTGGAGTCGGTCCGATGGGCTTCGGCGGCAAGGCCTCCCTGATCGGTTGCAAAATCACCGCCTCCAACCGCCTGCCCGCCAGCTTCTTCGTTTCCGTCGCCTACGACTGCTGGGCCTTCCGGCGACTTGGGGTGATGCTCGACGCCGAATCCGGCGCCATCAAGCAGTGGCTGTACCGCGACCCGAAGCGGCTCGTTGAGAAGCTGGTGGCAGGCGCCGGGTTCCAGGTGTCAGGCAGGGAAATACGGCTGGAAACGCCGCTCAGCGAAGAGAAGGTTCGCGCGCTTAAAGTTGGCGATGTGGTTCTCATCAACGGGCCCATAGTCACCGGGCGCGACGCTGCCCACACTTACCTGATGCACCACGACGCGCCTTGCGACCTTAACGGCGCCATCCTCTACCACTGCGGCCCTGTAATGATGAAAGAAGGAACGCCGCCCAATGTTCGCTGGCGCACCAACGCTGCCGGCCCCACCACCAGCATCCGCGAAGAGCCGTACGAGTCTGATGTGATCAAGCGTTTCGGCATTCGCGCAGTGATGGGTAAAGGCGGCATGGGTGCAAAAACGCTCGCGGGCCTGAAGGAACACGGAGCTGTTTATCTCCACGCCATCGGAGGAGCCGCACAGTTCTACGCCCGCTGCCTGCCTAAGGTTCTCGGAGTGTACTTGCTTGAAGAGTTGGGAGTCCCCGAAGCGATGTGGGTCTTCGAAGCCAAGGATTTTCCCGCCATCGTCACCATGGATTCGCACGGAAACTCGCTGCACGCGGACGTGGCAGCAGCCACGGGAGCGGAGTTGGAGAAGGTGGGGGCGACCGCGTAGGCAGATGGGCAGGTGGGCAGTAGGCGGAAGGCAGAAAGCAGAAAGATCGTCCCACTGCCTGAACTCCGCGAAGTTAGGAAGACTGCCCTCTCCCGGGAGAGACGGTGGCCCGCTGCCGGCGCTCTCATCAATCCGTCAGCTGACCGAGCCGGGCGAGGGGTCAGTTCAAACGGGGCGCGGCTGGGTTAAAGTGGAGGTCCTGAGGTGCGTAGTCAGCGCCCTTAGCCGGGCAACCGGCTGCCCAATGATTGATAGGCCTTTCGGTTCGCTCTGCGGTGTAGTCTACTCGTCTTCGGGCAAGGATTCGTGGTATTCGTCGATGGCCTCGACGGCCACTTCGGCCTTCATTTTCAGCCAATCGAGGTAAACTGAGAGTTCAGAGAGAAGTTCCTGATACGGATCGGTTCCCGGCTCCGTGGCCCTCATTCTTTGGCGGATCTTTCGAATCCGCTCATACCATTCTTCGACGTCGACGATCAGTCCCTCGACTGTTTCAAGGTTGGGCACAGTCCTCGTATCCATAGCTGTTACCACTCCCTCCTCAGACGGCGGACCAGACGTTCAATACTCTTCCTGGCGTTGTTCACTTCGCGCTGCCAGCCGCGAATGTACGACTGGTTAGGCACCGGTTTCATGTGCTCTCGCCGGATCTTCTCCTCGTGCTCCTCGGCGACATCCCTCTGCGCTGCGATTTTCTTACGGAGTTCCTTGTTCCGTCCCATTCGCCGCCACTATTATACCACCTCCCGGCGGACTCTTTGGCTCTGCCTTGACTGCCCGCATTCTGTTACAATGCCGCTCAAGCCCAAAAGCTGTCGGGCGAGGCAGCAGGCGGGATTGAGGTCCCAGGTTTTGGTGGAATCGTAGAGGTGAGCCGGAGTGGAACAGGAACAGGAGTTACTGGACCGTTGCCTCGCCGGTGAAGATTCCGCCTGGGAAGCTCTGCTCAAGGCATACAGTCGAAAAATCTACAATCTCTGTTATCGCTTTACCGGCCGGATGGAAGAAGCCGAAGATGTAACCCAAGAGGTTTTCATCAAGGTTTTCCAGACTCTGAAGAGCTATCATGCCGCTCAGGGCAGCTTTGGAACATGGCTTAACAGGGTGGCGCGCAACCATCTGGTAGATCACTACCGGCGCGCCCGCAAAGATCGCGTGACTTCTTCGCTTGAGGATGAACTGCCCGAGGCGGAGCAGCAACCCAGCCCGCATATGGAGCCAACGGGCCAGGTGGAATCACGGGAACGCAGGGAGGTCTTGCAACAAGGGCTGGACAAGCTCTCCCCCGATCTCAGGGAAGCCGTTATCCTGCGCGACCTGCACGACCTCGATTACGAGGAGATTGCCCAAGTCTTGAGTGTGCCCCAGGGAACGGTAAAATCTAGAATCAATCGCGGAAGATTGGAACTGGGGCGGGTTCTTAAACGTATGGAAGGTATGAGAGGCCCCGTAAAGGCGGGGAACGAGCCATGACGCACCTGGAAGTCGAAAATCTGACAAGCGATTACCTGGAAGGGCTTCTCGAGCCGGGGCTGGGAAAGGAAGTCGAAGCCCATTTGAGCACCTGCCCTTCCTGCGGCGAAATGGTTGAAGACGTGCGCCGGGCCATGGAAATTTGCCATGCGGCCCCGGAGCTTGAGCCCTCTCCCTGGCTGGTGAACAAGATCATGCTGGCCACGGTGGGTGAACGCAAGCCTGGCTGGACGGAGCGGCTGGCGGCCTTTTTCCGGCCCACGTTTCAGCCCAGGATTGCTTACACGGTCGCGATGGCTGTATTTTCGCTTTCGATCATCGTGAACGCGGCAGGAATCAATCTGCGACACCTGACCGTTGAGGACTTGAACCCGCGTACGTGGTTCCTGAGGGCCAATCGAGCCCGGCATGTGTACGCGGCCCGGGCGGAAAAGTTCTACTACGACTTGAGGGTGGTCCTCGAGATTGAATCGAGACTTCGGCAACTCCGCTCTCACTCGGAAGAAGAACCAGAGGCCCCGAAGCAAGAGCCATCGCCGGGAGGCTCAACCAATACCGCGCCGCCGCCCTTCCCCGCGCTGGCAGCCAATCAGACTCGAATCGTCGAGATCGCTAACGCCCGCGCTACTCAACAGAGTGGCTCTGTAATGCCACCGTTGATTGCCGAGTCAGTAAGGAGCCAAAACCCATGAAATGCGCCAACCATCCTGAAGTTGATTCCACTGCTTACTGCGGCTTGTGCGGACGCGCCCTGTGCGCGGATTGCAAGCGAGACGTGCACGGCATGCTGTACTGCGAGACCTGCCTGGCGACCCGCCTGCAAACACCCATTTTCGGCCCGCAGGCCGGCCCCAGTCCCGGAGTTGGCTTGGCCTTGGGCTTTATCCCCGGCGTGGGCGCCATCTACAACGGTCAAATCGTAAAGGCCATGGTTCAGGTGCTGATCTTCGGCTCTCTCATTGCCCTGAGCGATCGAGTCGGCAGCCCCATGGACACCATTTTCGGACTGGGCGCTGCGGCCTTTTACTTCTATATGGTGATTGACTCTTATCAAACCGCAAAGGCCAAGCAGTTCGGCCAACCGGTCCCGGAGTGGTTTGGGCTCGGAGACCTGAAGATGAATGCGCCGGTGGGCGCCGCACTGCTGATCGGCTTGGGGGCTCTATTCCTGCTGGATAATCTCGGCGTACCGGTTTTTCGCCAAATCGGTAGATATTGGCCGGTGTTGCTTATCGTCATCGGCGTGCTCCTGCTGCAACGGAGAATGGGTGGGGGTGGCGGGGGCGCGGGTATGCAACCTCCCTCGCACTCCTCGACGGACGCCCGCAGCTTGAAGCAGGGGCCCGGAGGCACGATAGGACCGCGAGAACTGTAATTACTGCCCTCTTGGAACGAGAGGGAGCATTGGGACACAGCGCACGACAAATCACCAGCCTGGAGGCACTGCATGGAAAGCATTCTGACCAATCCGATCTTTATCCCGCTGGGAGCGTTCGTGATGGTCATCTTTATCGTGGGCATCACCGCTATGAGAAAAATGCGGGAACGTGAGCTCCAGGCCCACCAGGAGTTGCGCATTCGGGAGATGGAGCACGAACGAAAACTCAAGGAGATGGAGATCGAGAAAGCGAAGCTGGAACTCGAGAAGGCCAAGGCTGTAAAGATCGTATAACGTGTGGCGCCCGTCGAGATAGACGCAGTGTGCCAACCTGGCTTGAGAAGGAGACTTATGTTGGATCCGGGTACCTTGATTCCGATTGTGGCCATCGCCATGCCGTTGGGCATTGTTGGCATCGTGTTTTGGTACAAGTCGCGTGAGAAGGAACTCCAATTCCACCAGGACTTGCGCATACGCGAAATGGAGCATCAGCGCAAGATGAAGGAATTGGAACTGGAGATGGAAAAGGAGAAGAATCGCCGCGCTGCTGACAAGGCGGTCTGAACTGGGTGACGCGCGGGCCTGGGCACTGCCTGATGTCTATTGAGAGGGCGCGGAGGTGATACGAGCATGGATTCGCCTTTAATCATTCCCTTGGCGGCGTTTGCTTTGGCGGTGGTCATCGTCGCGATCGTACACCTGATGAAAATTCGCGACGTGGAAATCGACACCCACCAGCGACTGCGGTTGGAGGAGATGGAGCACCAGCGCAAGATGCGCGAACTGGAACTGCAATTGGAACAAGTGAGGCAAGGGAAGTAAACATGACGGACGAATTGGACAGGGAGCGGAGCGGAGGAACGGAGGGGCCGCGGCAGACTATGGATTATTCGCCAATTACGACTGTTTCTCGTAGACCTGGTTTGATGGGGCCGGTCTTTCTCATCACCCTCGGCATCGTTTTCCTCATCGGGGAGTTCGTGCCGGAGTGGGGCGTCAGGAAGACTTGGCCCCTTCTGCTGATCGTCGTTGGCGTTCTGAAACTTCTCGACTCTGCGAGGCCACCACGGCCGCCGGAGGGGCCCAGGCTCTAGCAATGAGGCAAGGAAGACTAACCGCTAAGCGAGACGCTAGGGTGAAGAGGAAACCATGAGCACTTATGGATATCGTCGGGGATCGATTTTCTGGGCGCTAACATTGATCGGGGTGGGCGCGATCTTCCTCTGGGAGAACTTTAACCCTGCGATTCACCCTTGGCAGGTCATCGCCAAGTTCTGGCCGATACTCATCATCTTCTGGGGCCTTTCGAAGTTGATCGATTACGTTCAGGCGCGCACCCATCCCGAAACCGTGCCGCCGCCGCTTTTCAGCGCCAGCGAGGTTATCCTGCTGGTGTTGATCCTGGTTTTGGGAACCCTGGTTTCGAAGGTCGTATTGAGGCCGTGGCAGCAGTGGCCAGCCTCTTGGGGCATGAATATGGACGACGAGGGTTTTAGCGGCCTGTTCATGAACTCGTACACCTATACGCAGACCTTCTCCCAGCAGGTTCGTCCCCAGCCTCACGTCCTGCTGGTCGACCGCCGAGGCGACGTGGAGGTCCGAGGTACCGACCAGACGACGATTGACGGCGTGGTGAAGAAGACCGTCTGGGCTCCCAACGAAGATGACGCCATCAAGCTCTCAAACCAAGTCAAGATTGAAATTGTCGAACAAGCTGGCCGCTACCTGGTTCAAACCAACCTGGATTCGCTTCCGGGCGGCGGTCACAACGTGCGCCTGGACTACACCTTGCGCGTTCCCTTCGCCACCAGCACGGAAATCACGGCGGAGCACGGGGATGCTATCATGGATGGATTAAAGACGGAGCAGGCCGTCACGATCCGTCACGGAGACGCGCACATCAGCAACGTCGAAGGGTTGGTTCGTCTGACCCGGGGCAGTGGGTTGACGGAGGTGCGCGATCTGAAGGGCAGCCTGGAAGTTGAAGGGCGTGGGGGCGACGTCAGTATTTCCGGGGTCACCGGCACGGCAAGTATCAATGGCGAGTTCAATGGCGACATGGACTTCCGCGACATCAAGCAGACCCTGCACTTCAAGTCCTCGCGTACCGATATGACCGCGCAAAAACTCACCGGCCGGCTCAACATGGAGATCGGTTCGCTCGAGTTGACCGGCATCGACGGCCCCTTCGAAATCTCGACTCGCCAAAAAGACATTACCCTCGCGGACTTCAAGCACAGCGTGAAAATCACGGATACCAACGGCGACGTGCAGCTTCGCACCTCTACTCCTCCGACGCATCCCATCGATGTCGAATTGAAAAAGGGTGAGATCGAACTGAGCCTGCCGTCCTCGAGCAGTTTCGAAATCGAGGCAGCGTCCCCTCATGGGGAAGTGGATAGCGACTTCACCGCGCCGGGCTTGCGGGTCATGAAGGAAGGCGACAACCCGAGTATCAACGGAAGCTTGGGCAAAGGCGGGCCATCGATTCGCCTCCAAACGGAATACGGGACCGTACGTTTGCTTCGAGTCGGAGCCCACCCGCAGACGCCTCCCGCTCCTGCTTCGCCGCATCCGGCTGCTGGAGACGAGAAACGAGCCTGGAACCCGCCGTCGCACCATCGCCCCGTCTCCGCAGCGGCGGGCCGGACGGCCAGTTACCGGACCGTTACTCAGTAATTCTGGACAGCGTATCAAAGAAACCAGGGAAGGAAATATCGACGCAACTGCTGTTCCTGATATGCGTGTCGCCTTGGGCGACTAGCGCTGCTACGGTGAAAGCCATGGCGATCCGATGGTCGTCATGGGGATCGATCTCGGCCCCACGAAGGGTTTGCCGCCCGGCGAGGCGCAGGCCGTCCGGGAATTCTTCCACTTCGGCGCCCATCCGCCTCAGATTCTCCGCCACCGCTGCCAGCCGGTCGCTTTCTTTTACGCGCAACTCTCCAGCCCCTCGAAAGCTCAGCCCTTGCTCGGTTTGTGTCCCCAGGACGGCCAGAACGGGCAATTCATCAATTAAACCGGGAACCGCGCTCTCCGGAATCTCCCCGCCTTGCAGCGTGCTCGTCTCGACGTGAAGATCGCCGATGAGTTCGCCGTTCATCATCTCCAGGTTAACCACTGTAACCCGTCCGCCCATAGGGACAAGGACATCGAGGATGCCGGTACGAGTCGGATTCAGGCCGACGTTGTGCAGCATCAGGTTGGAGTTGGAAGTCACCAAGCCTGCCACAATGAAGAAAGCGGCTGATGAGAGATCGCCCGGCACATAGAGCTTCTTGCCTTCCAGTCGTGCCCTGCCGCGCACCGCAATGGACCGCTCGTGGCGGCCAATGTCGGCCCCCATTTGCTCGAGCGCAATCTCCGTGTGGTCGCGTGTCCGTTCCTTCTCGATAACTTCGGTCTCACCCTTGGCGAATAAACCCGCCAGCAGGACCGCCGACTTGACTTGCGCGCTGGCCACCGGCATTTCGTAGCGAATGGGCTTCAGCGCGCCCCCTTCGATTTCGAGCGGCGGAAACCTGCCTTCGCGCAACTTGATCACCGCGCCCATTTGCGAAAGCGGATCGGCGACTCGCTTCATGGGCCGCGCCGAAAGCGAAGCATCGCCCATCATCACGGAACGGAACGGCTGGCCCGCCAGTATGCCTGCCAGCATGCGCATGGTTGAGCCTGAGTTCCCCGCATTCAGCGGTTCAGCGCAGGGCCGGAGCCCGCCGAGGCCGGCGCCGTGAATCGTGACGACATTGTCCTTTCGCTCGATCTTCGCCCCGAGTTGTTTCAAACAGGAAAGAGTGGACTGGCAATCGGCGCTGGTCGAGAAGAAGTGAATCTCGGTCGTACCCTCCGCAATCGCTCCCAGCATGGCGTAGCGATGCGATATCGATTTATCGCCGGGGAATTGAACCGTCCCCGTCAGTCCTTTGGCAGGCTTGACCTTCTTCGTCTTTGAACCAAAAAGTCCCATGGAAACTATTGTAAGGATTGCCGGGCGCTCAGGCTACTTCTTTGTCAACCATCGCAAATACTCCGGCAGGGAGTGAAGCTCATCCACATGGTCGGGCGCGGAGTTGCCTGCGAGGCCAATCACCAGCAGCCGGGCGCTCTTCACCTCACTCAGAATCTGGGTTTTCATCGGCCCCCACCTGACGACCGGATGTGGTTTCAGCCCCCACTCCCGCAGCAGGTAATCGCCGGTTTCAGTGGTGCTGGCAAACGTCCCGGGAAAGATCTCCGAGTGGGTGATGATCAAACGCTTCTTCCCGGCAATGGCGTCGCGCCCGAGCTGTAACCAAACCTGAAGGCCATCTGTGTCGATCTGGGATTCCTCCGGACCCGGCTTGCCACTTAAGTAGCCTGTATGAATCCCGTCAATACAAAGCACACGGCCGACGCGCTCGTAGGAGGCGTGATCCTTCAAAACCTGGCGTAAGGCGCCGCACCCGGCGCTCCAACCGCCCAGGTCAACCTCGTTGAATTTCAGGCCGCTCTTGCCCTCCGCGTCGGCGATGAGTTTCGGGAATCGCTCAGAGTCCTGGAACAGATTCGCATATGTGCTTGAGCCTGCCCCGGCTTGGACACTGATTACCGCCATGTTCCGCAGGCGTGCGACTGCAACTTCCGGAAGCCAGTCGCCGCCATGGAAGAACAAGAGCAGCTTCACGCCCCGAGTATTCTTGACCCTCTCCGGAACGAATAGTGTGCCCAGGCCAAGGTCCATCCGCCGGCCAGGGGGTGTTGACTTGGTCAGCCGCGGATGCTCCCTCGTGTGTTCCACCATCGGCGATGGGTTCTGCGGCATCTGCGCCAGGAGAGTGGAACTCAGAAAAAGGAGAACCAGAATTCGCGAAATGTTCGACATCTGTGTAGCCTTAAGGTCGAAGCAGGCGTGGCCGAAGATGGAAACTCCGATGCTGCCGCTCAGTCTCCCAGGAACCGCGCCTCCTCCGCGAATTTGCCAATCTGAAGACGTGCGTCGGCGGCGTTGGTGATCGGGCGGCCGTTGAATCGCAGGTTTTCAATGGTCACTCCCCGCACATCGTGCCCGGTGTCCAGGCCGGTAAAGGCGGAAGGCAGCATCGTTGGCCCCGTCACCGCGATGTCTTTGAAGATCACGTCCCGGACCGTGCCGGCTCCCCGGTCGCGTGTGATCGCGGTGGGGTGAATGACAATGACCAACAGATTGGGAAGGTAGCCGGTATGCTCGGGCAGAGTTGCGCATCCGCCGCAGGCCGCTGCCGCGGCGTCCGGGCGTGGGATGTATTTCTCGCCTGGCTGACTCTGAATCACCGGCAAAGGGTTTGAGTCGTCCACTTCCACACGGATATCTTCATACCGGATGTTGCGTATTGCCGCCCGGTCACTATGCTGGATGTCCAAAGCGATGTGCGTATTGCGGATCACGTCGATATCGCGAAAGACCACGTCCGCCATCTCCGGGGCGCTGGTCTCGGCGCCGATCTCCAGGGCTCGTCCCCAGTCACACCAGATCACCAGCCCGCTCATGCGAACGTTGCGCACCGGCAGTCCATCATACGATTGACCGGGCAGGGGCCTGGCTCCTCCGGAGCGGCCATTGACGCCTTTGAGAACCATGCTGTCGTCGAAGGAGCGGATGAAGGAATTTGTAACTGTAACGTCCTGGGCATTACACAAATCAATGCCATCTGAATTATAACGCCAGAATCCCACCAGCTTGACCCGGGAAATCGCCAGTTTATGGCAGCCGAAGGCGCTGATGCCGTATAGATCCGAATCGCGAATGATAACGCCGTCGATCTTGATATCGGAGGAGTCCTCGAAGTGAATGGATCCGCCGCCCTGACCGCGCGCGAATTCGCTGGTATCGATAATGCCGCGCCCGAGGATCTTCACGCCGGACACACCACGCCCCTCGATCGCCGTGTAGACCACGGCCCCGCCCGCCATGTACACCGTCTGGCCGCTCTTGAGCAGGATTTTGCCAGGCTTGTGGACGCCCGGGCCGAAGTAGAGCACGTTAGGGTCTCCAGGCTTGGGAACCTCCGTCTCCGGCGGATCGGCAAACAGGTGCAAGGCGTGGTGGGTTCCGTCCAACTCCACGGAAAACTGACCGGGCTGGGAAAGCTGGAAAGTGATGTGCTGACCGCTGACGATGGGCTTGATGCTTCGTGAACTCGGCCGCACCGCCACCGAGCTGAAAGGCCGCTTCGAGTCAATCTCGACGCTGACGGGGCCCGACATGTCCCAGTAGGCAAAGCCCGCCAACTCCGTTTGGTCGAGCGGGCGTTGGTATCCCGGCCATACCTGGTTGAAGGGCATGGCGGAGACCCGGCAGGCGTATACAGGTACGGCGCGACCGTTAACGCGCAGGGTGTAGTCTTGGAAAAGCTGTTCCGCAGGCGGGGCCGCCCAGGACACGACCGAAGCATCTTGGCTCGCTACGCGCTTGGCTAATCCCATCCCACAGGCTGATCCTGAGCACGCGACGAGAAATAGGGCGGTGAATATCACGCCGATCTTTTGCAGCATCAAATACCTTCTTCGATCCGTCATTACGCATCTCTGAACGCATGAAGGGGTAGGGCTTGCCCTACCCTCGTCGGGGCCAGTAGAAATGCGGGGACGGCAAGCCGTCCCCCTACAAGCCGGTATGAGAGCGGGAACCGGCGCATTCTCGCGTTCTCTCTGTTCATCCGATCACCCGATCACCCGATCCCATCATTCCGGCGTCAACTCATAGCGCCGCAGTAGCGGCTTCGCGGTTGCGCGCTGCACTTGCACGATCTGGTCTTCCAGTTTATCCAAGGCTTGCACAACTGCCGGTTCCCCTGCGAGCTTGTAGTCCTTGAGGGAGATCTGCACTTCCCGCCAGCGAGCGAAGTGGATGTCGTTATGATTCACAGTCAGGTCGTGGACCTTGGCCGCTTGCTTGGCCATCGGCGTAGGAAGGGTTGCGAGGTTGATTCCTTCCTTGAGTTGATCCTTGGTAAAGCTTCCAACTTTCTCGCCATCGATCGTCAGGCTGTAGCTCGCCGCGGAGAGGCCGGTGACCTTGAGCGGCTCCTGGTCGAGCGCCGCGATGAAGTCGGAGCTGCGGACGCTGAGCGCCGTAGGCTTTTCTCCCATGTCCACCGGCATGGGCAGGGCGCCGTCGGTTTCCGTCCAGCTCAGGGTTGAGCCCGCCTTCAGGCCGGTGATTTTGGCATTGTCCGAGCGCGTCACGCGTCCGCCCGCAGCGTCGATCTCGACCGCGGCCACAGTGGCAGGCGCGTTCCAGGCCTTGAGCAGGGCCTCGGCCATAATGAGATGGCCGCCCGGTCCGGGATGGACTCGGTCCTTGATGATGTCTTTAGCGAGCTCCGGATCCTCTGCCTTAGCCTTCTCGAGCATGCTTACCACCGGCGCGTTCAGATCGGCCACCAGCAAGCCCTCGCGCTCGCCCAGCTCCTTGACGAACTGGCCGTAGCGAACCAGGACCGCGTTGTACCCATCGTCGATGTTGGGCGGGCGCGTCACGTCGTCGTACGGAGAAGCCTGGATCACGGTGATTCGGATCCCGGGTAGGGCGTGTTTCACCGTGTCAATGATGTGCTGGTAGCCCGTCGAATAGGTCTTGAAGATTCCCTCGTCCCAGCCTTGATAGCTCCCGTCGTTCATGCCGAGCATGATGGTCATCACGGTGGGCTTATAGGCGATCACATCGCGGGGCAGACGCACACCGATGTCGCCGGCCCATCCGCCCGTCACCCGGTCTCCGCCCACGCCCGAGTGCACGAACCAGACCTTCAGGCGCGGGAATCGAGTTACCACGTAAGTCTCGGCGAAGGTCGTATAGAGGCGCTGGTCTGTGATGCTGTCGCCGTAAAAGACCACCCGGTCGCCGTCCTTCAGCGCAAATTTGTCTTGTGACCACGCCGCGCCAGCCAACAGCAGCGCGGCAGCGAACAACAGCAGAACACGTCGTATGATCCTCATTCTTTACCTCACAGGAAGATAACTAAAAAGTTCGCACTAACTCTAGCGGTTTGGCCTGGAGAGGTCAACAAAATCAGGGGCTAGGTACTAGGGGCTAGGGACTGGGGCCCAGAGTGCACCGATCGGACAATCTTTCTTGACTTCGTCTGCGTTTATTCATAATTTGTATCTTTCCTTGGGAGCGAGGTGGCGAGGTAAACTCGCCGCTACATTCACGAACCATGAAAGGTGGAGGAAATGGCAGGAGAAAGCAAACCGGTGCACGTCAGCGACAAAATGGTCGAAAAAGGGGCCAGTGCGGCGGCTCTGGCGGGAATCAGCTTTATTACCGAGCCGCAACGGGTGTTTGGCGCCAACGACCGCGTCCGGGTTGGAGTCTGCGGGCTGCGCGGAATGGGCTTTCAGCACATCGAGGAATACTCCCGTATGCCCAACGTGGAGACCGTCGCCGTGTGCGATGTGGATGAGAACATCACGAGCGGCCGGCTCGCGGACATGGATCGTATGAGCCTGCCGGCGCCCAAGACTTATACTGACGTGCGCAAACTGCTGGAAGACTCCTCCATCGACGTCCTCTCTGTTGCGACGCCCAACCATTGGCACGCCTTGATCGGAATCTGGGCTCTTCAAGCCGGGAAGGACGTTTACATTGAGAAGCCTTGCTGCCATTACCTGTGGGAAGGCAAGCAACTGGTTCTGGCTGCGAAGAAGTACAACCGGATCGCCCAACACGGGACCAACAACCGCTCGGCGGGGGCCGTCATTGAGGGCGTCCAGAAAATGCGGGAGGGGCTGATTGGCGACGTGTACCTCGCCCGCGGCCTCTGCTTCAACCAGCGGAACACCATAGGACGCGCGCCGGAGGAGCCGGTTCCGGCAGGCGTGAACTACGATCTCTGGGCCGGACCCTCTCCGCTTCATCCCTTCACCCGCAACCGGTTCCACTACAATTGGCACTGGTTCTGGGATACGGGGAACGGCGACATCGGCAATCAGGGAGCACACCAGATTGACGTGGCCCGTTGGGGACTGGGAGTCAAATTCCCGAACAAGGTTTCGGCGCTCGGCGGGCACTTCATGTTTGACGACGACCAGGAGACTCCCAACACACTCAACGCGGCGTTCGAATTCCGCCAAGAGGGCGGCAAACCCAAGATTCTGGAATTCGAAGTGCGCCATTGGCTGGGCAACGAGGAGGCTGGCATCGGATCGCAAGGCTTCGGAGTGGCCATTCCAGGCTTTCTGGGCCCGCCCTCGCGGCATCCCCGCCCGCGTCGCGAGGTAGGCCAGGGGTCGGTGGGCGATATCTTCTACGGGTCGAAGGGCTACATGGCGATGTCGAACGAGGAATATCCGTCTTACCGCACCTGGCTGGGAGAGGAGCAGGAGCGTGGGCCCAGCGGGGCGCGGGAAGGGAACAACTGGCAGAACTTTATCGATTGCGTGCGCAGCCGCAAGCAGGAAGACCTGAATGCGCCTATCGAGGAAGGGTACATGTCCTGCGTTTTGATCCACTTGGCCAATGCCGCGTACCGGCTGGGCCGCACCCTCAACTTTGATCCGGAGACGCAACAGGTAATCGGCGACGACGAGGCGAATAAGTTGCTGCGGGGCACGTACCGGGCGCCGTACGTCGTGCCGGAGGAAGTTTAGCAGCAGGTGCATTGTTTGGCTGACCACCCCCTCACCTGGCGCTGCGCGCCACCCTCTCCCCCTTGGGGGAGAGGGAGGACCGAGACGGCGCTTTCATCAGCCGTCTCGGGCCGGGTGAGGGGGTAATCTCCATGCAGCCTAGTGACCGGATCGCCGCCCTCGCTGTCCCCCACGCATCAATTCCCAGAGGACGCGCCGCCTGCCGGCTTTTCGAACAATTTCGGGTCGACGGCAGGATTGACCTGAAGTTCCTGAACGTCCTCCGTGCCCGCGTCGTTGCCGCCCTGCTTGATCTTCAGTTTGAATGGCAAGTTCATTCCCTCGACTTCTTTCCACTCCGAGTAATCAACGACCTGTTCGGCCGGCCCGCCCATCCCTGTCGACTGGGCGGAACTTCGAAGGATGTGCCCGGTCTGGGGATCGACATACCAGCGAACCTGTGCACCGTCGGCATTAATGTCGAGGATTTGGGCGTCGACATCGCCAATCTTCTCCGTGCCGCCGGCCGCGAAGATGAACTTGGGATCATCCGCATGCTGGGCCACAAATATGGGATGGCGCTTTAATTCTTTCAGGGTATCTTCTTTCTGTGCACCCGGCAAGTCCTGTGACCCCATGGGAGACTTCATGAAGGCGGCGGAGGGCGAAATTACCATGGTCATCTCGCCCATGGGCATGCGCATCTTTTGCCAAAGCTGATCGGGGAAAGCAGCGATTTCTTCCATTTGTATCGTCATGTCCCCTTGCGGAGTCTTGGCCAGCAGGGTGCTTTTCTCGCGCAGCGCCTTTACGGATTTGACCTTCTCCGCACCACCGAGGCTCGCGATGACTTTGGCGATAAGCGCCTGCCCCGCGGAGTTACTCGCAGTGGCAGCCTTGGCCGCTCCCGGTGGAGGGGGAATCGTAATGTCGAGCGTGGTCACAGGGCCATAAGTGGAGAGCGGCTTATCAAAGTCCGCCGCCTTGCCGACTACCAAGGTAGCAAGCTGATCTTTGTGGATATACTTGCCCGCCACACGGGAAACATCCTCGATCGTCACCTTCGCAATTCCCGCGCGGTATTGCTCCAGGAAATCCGCCGGGTAACCGTAGAACTCGTAGGTCATTCGCTCGCGCAACACCTTCTCCTTCGAATCGAAGCGGAAGACAAACGAATTCAGAATGGCCTCTTTCGCTTTGGTCAATTCTTCGGGCGTTGCAGGATTGGTTTTCAGCGCATCCAGTTCCGCGTTGAAGGCGTCGATGGCCGCAGCCGTGGTGCTGCTCTTGGTTCCCAGAAACAGGCGCAGCACGCCCGGGTGGTCGTAATCGGTCCCGATCCCTCCGCCCACCGCATAGGCGAGCCCCTTCTTCGAGCGGATGTTCGAGAACAAGCGCGACGAGAACGAGCCGCCGAAGAATTGATTGAACACCTCGATTGCGTAATAGTCCGGGTTATTGCGCGTAGTGCCCAGGCCGACCATCTGCACGGTGCTGGCGGTGACGTCGTCCTTCGCAACAAAATAGATGCCGGGCTTCGGCCCACTGAAAGAAGCCTGAATCTTGGGCGCCGCCGGGCCCTGCGGCCAGGAATCGAATGCCTCGTGCAGCCTGGCTTCCATGGAAGCCGCATCGAAATCGCCCTCAATCCCGAGGATGACGTTATTCGGATGCACATACCGTTGGTGCCAGCTCAGCAGGTCGTCTCGCGTCACGGCCGCCACGGTGGCGTATTCCGGCACCCTCGCGTACGGGGAGTCGGCGCCGTACACCAGTTGGGCGGCCTCGCGACCAGCGATTCCAGAAGGCTCGTCATTGCGCCGGGAGATCGCTGTGTTCACCTGCTGCTTCGCCAGATCGATCTTGTCCGCGCGGAACTCCGGCTCGCGGAGCACTTCCACGAAAACCTTGAAGACCTCGTCGAAGTTATCCTTCAGGCAGTCCCAACTGACAATGGTCGAATTGGCTGCGCCAAACGTCTCGACTTTGGCGGCGTGCGCTTCCAGGTAATCGTCGAGTTGGTCGCCCGTCCGGTTCTTGGTGCCGCCGGTGCGCCAAGCCTCGCCATAAATCTCCACCAGGCCCACCTTGCCGGCAGGTTCGGTCCGCGACCCGCCGCGGATTTCGGCGGTACCGCGAATGAGAGGCAATTCGTGATCTTCCTGAAGGAAAATCACCATGCCGTTCGAAAGTTGCACACGGCGCGGCTGCTCGGGGTGAAAGGCGTGCAGGGCCGGCGCTTTGATCTGTTTCCAATCGGTCGCCTGGGCGGCCGCTCGCGGAGCGAATGCCAGCGAGCTCAGGAATAGAGCGAGAACGAAAGTCATCGCGTGTCTTGGCATCATGGTTAGTTCTCCTTCCCGGCTGCCGGCGCCGCCTGGGCAAGCTGTGTGGACTCAATCATGCCTACCGTGCGGTTCGATTCCACGAACGTAGTGTTGGCCACGCGGCGAATGTCCGCTTTGCTCACTTTGCCAATGTCATCCACACGGCGGAAGACTTCCCTCCAGTCGCCGAAGAGCGCCTGGGCGCCTCCCAGTTGTTGGGCCAGGCCCTCGTTGTCCCCCAGCCCGCGCACGAGGTCAGCTTTGGCCCGTACCTTGATCATCGCCAGTTCCTCATCCGTGATGTCCTCTTTCTTGACCCGCTCGATTTCGGAGTGGATCGCGTCGCGGAGCTCCCCCGGCGTGTGCCCGGGGGTGGAAATGGCGAAGAATACGAACAGGTTCGGATACTTTTCGCCGGGGTATCCATTGAACCCGCCAGAGAACACCGCCAGCTTCTTGTCGCGGACCAGGGAGCGGTAGAGGCGCGAGGTGCGGCCATTCGACATCAGGTCCTGAAGCGCGTCATACACCGCGTCATCCTTGTCCCGCGCGCCGGGCTTGTGATAACCCTCGATGAAGATTGGCTGCGAGGTTTCATGCAAGATCACGATTCGCTCGGCAATCTGTGGCGGTTCGACGGTCCGCAGCGGTTCCGGCTTGGGCCGCGCCGGCAACGGGCCGAAATACTTCTCCATCACGGGCAAGGCCTCGCTGGCCTTTACGTCCCCTACGACGGTCACCACCATGTTCGCGGGGACGTAATATTTGCGGAAGTAGTTCTCGGCGTCCGTTTCCGAAAACGATTCCAGGTCCGAAGGCCAGCCCAACACCGGCCTGCCGTAGGGATGCGCGATGTAGGCCGCCCCGAGGAACTGCTCGAACAGCCGGCCAAAAGGTTGGCTTTCACTCAGGCGCCGTTCCTCGTGTACAACTTCGCGCTCCTTGTAGAACTCGCGAAAGACCGGATGCAGAAACCGGTCCGATTCCAGATAAGCCCAGAGCTCAAATTCATTGGACGGAAACGAATAGTGGTAAGCCGTCTCCTCGTTGGTGGTGAAGGCGTTCAGTCCTTCGCCCCCCTTCTGCTCCACGATCTCGCCAAATTGGTTTTCCACCACATACTTTTGCGCCGCCGCCATGGCGTCCTTCCAGGCTTTCTCCAATTCCGCCACCTTCTTCTCGTCTCGCCCCACTTCTCTGCGCCGCTCGCGGTCATATGCCAGGTAGGACTGCTCCACCTTTTCGAGCGCCACCTTTTCCGCGGGGTAATTCGTGGTTCCGATCGTATCCGTACCCTTGAAGGCCATGTGTTCGAACATGTGCGCCAGCCCTGTGATCCCGGGATACTCCCGATCCGCGCCCACATCCACGTGGGTGAAGAATGAAAATACCGGAGCCTCCGGCCGCTCGACGACCAGTACCGTCAGGCCATTCGGCAGGACCTTCACGGTCACGCGTTTCTCAAACGATGCTATGTCCTGCCCTCGTGATGCGACCGTGAATGCCATGAGCAGCACGACACTCAAGAGCAACCTGGTCCCTAAAATCCTTTGCGTCATTTCGCCTCCAACTCAGCGGTCATTTCGAGCCCGTTCTGGCGGGCGCGCTATCCATGCAGTTGTCATTAGAATGTGCCGAAACCCCCATTATACACTCGTTCCGCTGGTGGATACCGTCGCCGGGTGGCCGCGATACCGCATCGATAACGTGTAGGGGTAGGGCTTGCCCTACCCCGGATGGTGTCAGGCCGACCCAGCCGAGGGGACGGCAAGCCGTCCCCCTACAACCCGCGAAATACCGCCTCGTTCCGCGCCGAGGGCCGCTCTTTCTGCCACCCGCGGATTCAGAGAAAACCAACGAACGAACCGGGAATGTTGATGAAAACAAAGGCCGGCCCGCTACGGCAGATAACCAACTGCAAGACTTTGAGCAGGGCGGAGCGTTCGTTTTCTTCTCCCTCAATACAAAAACTCGGTC
>Ga0181532_10000591_pt1 | contig 36986 bp, 23 predicted proteins | sample PEATcosm2014_Bin_33_FD_119768 | JGI IMG/M metagenome (GOLD analysis project Ga0181532, IMG submission 119768) | Peatland microbial communities from MTU Mesocosm Facility, Houghton, MI, USA - PEATcosm2014_Bin11_30_metaG | ecosystem: Environmental > Terrestrial > Soil > Wetlands > Peat | place...
TCGGCGCGGCCGTCGGTTTGGCGTTGCTGTTGCCATTCGTGCTGCTGCGCAGCCTGGGTGCGGGTGACTGGAAACTCGCAGGGGCATTGGGGGCATTCGCAGGGCCTGGCGGGCTGGTCGATCTGTTGGTGGGATCGGTATTCGTGGCAGGACTCATGGCTGTGGCTTTGGTAATTTACAAAGGACGCGTACGTCAGACGTTGCGGAATATCGGCCATATTCTGGTGTCGCTCGTGACTTTCCGATTGCCGGAATCGCGGGTTTCGCTCGATAATCCGGAGTCGCTGAAAGTCCCGTACGGGGTGGCGCTGGCCTTCACGGTGTTGCTTTATGGGATCCTATGGAAAGTCAGGGTGGTGGCCTAGGATGCTGAATGCCTTGCGATCGACGGTGCAACGACTGGGCGCCGAAAGCCGCGGCGCCGAGATTGCGGAAGCAGCCGCCGTCCTGCCGTTGATGTTCATGTTCCTGCTGGGAATCTTCTGGTTCGGACAGGCGTTCAGCATCTATGGCGCGATCACCCGCGCCGCCCAGGAAGGCGCCCGAGCGGGAGCCGCTCCCAACTGCACAACGTGCACGGGAGCCCCTCTGGCGACGAATGCAGTCAATGCAGTGAACACCGCCCTGGTTGCATCCAAGCTGGATCCAACGCTGGCGCAGCCTCCGATGACGCCTCCAGTCTTTACCGCCTGCAGTGGTTCGTCTTCCTGTAGCGCCTCGAGCACAAACGTCTGCGTGCAAGCCCCTGTCCAATTATCCGGCGTCACCTCGGGTGCGACCGGAGTCTGCGGCGTTTCCGTCTCTTTTCGATACCCATTCCAGTTCTGGCTCCCGTTTACTTCCTTGAACAAGCAGAAAATCTGGCTGGCCGCATCGGCTAGGGTGCGGGTAGAAACCCAATGACACGGTCGCCTCATCTCCGGGGTCTCGACCGCCTGGCCGGGTTCGGATGGCGCGGCCAACGTGCCGCCCAATTGGTGGAGTTTGCCGTCGCCCTTCCCTTGTTGGTGTTGTTTGTGGTTGGCATCTTCGACTTCAGCAACGCCTTTACGCTCAAACAAAAACTGACCAACGTTGCGCGCGATGCGGCTCGCGCGGCAGCCGCCGATCCGTCGAACGACCTGCAAGCGCCCGCGGCATTTCCGGCCTCCGTCGTGGATGCATTTCAAGACATCGACAACTATCTGGTCGCCAACAAGATCAATGACTGCGGCATCAGCGGTTCCACCCCTACCTCGGCACACCTGACTTGGACGTATACCGCAACCACCGGTTGCCCCCCCGGCGGCCTGGTCATCATCATCAATCGCGGATATTTCTTTTCCTCAACCGGCGCCTCTCTCCCATCTGTGAACTGTACAGCGGGGAACCCGGGCTCGGGAACCTTTGTGATCGGAACTTGCGTGACCATTGAGTATGGTTACGCCTGGCGGTTCGGTCGGGTGGCGAGCCTTCTGGGCGCCACATCGACGCTGCCCAACGCGATTACCGTCACTGCTGTGGCCATGAACGAGAACTGAAGAACTTTATGAAACCGCCCGCAATTCGAAGACTTCCGCACCGGTCCCCTTCCGGTTGCCGTGAACGCGGCGTCACCATGGTGATGGTCGCGCTGGCCATGGTCTCCATCATTGGCATGGCCGCTCTGTCCATTGATGTCATAACACTTTATCTGGCAAGGGAGGAGGCGCAGCGAACCGCTGACACGGCGGCGCTGGCGGCAGCCCGGATCATATCGATCTCGGGTTTGACCGGCGACCCCAATAACTCTTCGCTTTCATGGCAGGCAATTTGCGGCGGATCGTCGAGTCCCGCGACTCAGGCAGCAATAGCGGTCGCAACTCAAAGCGCAGTCGGTGGGGCCGCAGTTCCCACGCCCAGTGTGCTGTACTCCGCCGGAGGGAGTTCATCGGCAAACTGCGCGACCTTACCGACTCCCGGACCCTTCGGCGTCAACCCAATGGTGACCGTACAGCTCCAGCGCGCCGGCCTCCCCACTTTCTTCTCGCGCATCTGGGGAAACAGCGGAAACAGCGTAAGCGCGACGGCCACGGCCGAAGCCTTCAATTCCTCCAATTCGGGGAACGTAGGCAACCAGCCGCCTGTATCGATCATTCCGGTGCAGCCGCGCTGCGTAAAGCCGTGGATCATACCAAACCGGGATCCGGTGAACCCCACAAACTGCGACCAAGGTGGTGGCGGGGTGTGCTCGAAGTTGGTTAGCTTGACAGACGGATCGATCACGCGCCCGGGAATGGCACCCACCGGTTTGATCGGCGAACGATTTTGGTTGGCGCCCGACTGCCTTCACACCGGGAGCACATGTACAACCCGGCTTCCCTCGCCCCAGGGCAATTACTACGCCGTCACACACCGAACGTGGCTGGAACCGCCCCCCAGCATGGAATACCTCCCTGGCGAGGCCCCGGTCACCGCCCCCGTTGCCGTTCCGTCGTGTGCAGCGGGAAGTCTCTATGAACAGGCGGTCGGGGGTTGTGACCAGTCGACCGCTTACCAGTGCGGCGTGCAAAGTTCTTCCGCTTCGACTCCTAATCTTGTCGACCTGAACGAAAACCCGGGCGCCGGCACCAACGACACGATGAATGGCGTCATGTGTCTCATTCACGAGGGAGACGCGAGGGGCTCCCAGCCCGACGGCCAAGACACGCTTAACGTGTCGTCATATCCATTCCAGATCCTTGCTGGAACCAGCAACCCGCTACTCGCCACCGGACTGGCCAGCGGCAGCCCCATCACAAGTACCAATTCAATTGCGTCACTGCCCATTTATGACGACGGCGCGGTGACTATAAATTCGAGCGGAACGACCCCCGTCACGATCGTGGGGTTCCTGCAAGTCTTCATCAACTCGGTCGATCAGTGGGGCAACGTGGATGCCACCGTCCTGAACGTGGCGGGGTGCAGCAATGGCCTAGGCAGCACTACCGTAGGTAGCCCAGTGACTGGGACCTCCCCCGTGCCGATCAGGCTGATCACGCCTCCGTAGAGGCGCGCAGTCCTTCCCTTCCAGCATGCTGAAACAACACGCTGGAAGAACAACGAATTTATTGGTCGGGCGTATTTTCGTTGGCGGGAGCTTTTCCTTCACCCTGTTGCGGACCCGGAGCGGGTACAGGGGCACGGTTCGGCGGTTGCGGGTTGATGTCCGCGGGGTCCCGATCCTCAGGATCATTGTTCTGCGCTTGGTTCTGCGCTTGCATCGGAGGCAGCGGCATAAACGCGCCGTCCGGCCGCGTGCTGAGAATCACGCGATCCAGTTGCCGCGGATCGTTTGCCGCGCTCAGAATCAGGAAATTAAACTTGGAACCATTCAGCAGCCGCGCCAGAACTTCGGGTGCGGGCCCGGGCGCAAGGTCCGCCACGACTCTTTCCTGCTCCGCTCCGGCAGCAATGGAAACCTCGGCACCGGTCCGCTGCTGCACCGCGTACAAGACCTCCGACAGCGTCGCTTTGTTGGCCCTGATCCCCAGCAATCCATTGCGATAAGTCACCTCGAGCGGCGGTTGGGCCGAAGTCACTAGGCTGACTGGCTCCGCATGCGTGGTGTAATTGGCAACCACCAGGCTGGGACGCGTCGCCGGCTCGGAACGATAATTGTCGACTCTGGCAGAAGCGTCGGCCCCGCCACCCATGACCTTGATGATGACCGTCCGGCCATAGGGAAAAACTTGGTAGGACTGCGCGGTTTTCAAATCGAGCACGACGCGCGTAACCGGGGGCTTCGCCTGAAACAGGCCGACCCGCAGGTCCTTCACTTCTCCGCGATCTACGGATTGACTGCGCAACTGGCTACTGGGCAGCGCATTGGGGAAGTCGACCACCAGACGATCGGGCCCGGTCAAGACTTGCGTCTGTGGGACGATCCGGTCGCTGGCTTCCACTTCAATCTCGACGGCATCCTTGCTGCCGAGTACCCTCACCGAGCGAACCGAGGATTGGGCCTGCATGGCCAAAGGCACACAGAGTCCGGCCAGCAATAGCCGACGGACAACGATTCGCGAAACACTGTGCATGAAATGCCTGCGCCTGAGGTCTTTTGATAGTTCTAGCGCGATTGTAGCAGCGATTATCGAGGGAGGAGCTTACGTAGGTACTACAACCACCGGTTGAGGTTAATGGCTCAGCGGCTTCAAAATGTCTCCCAGAATATCAGGCTGCTCGGGGACGCGTTCCAGGTGAGGATTCTTCTCGCCGTCGTGATAGGCCACGGAATAAATCTTGAAATACTGCGCGTTCTCAACCAGCAGTTCGATGGGCTGATCGCTTCCCCGGGCGGCTTTCAGCGCCGCATGCAGAATTTCGGGCGACCTCTTCCGTCCGTTCACCGCGATCAGTTTCATGCCCGGACCCAGGCCCGCCTGGTAGGCCGGCGACCCCACGATAACATCGCCGAGCTTGCCATCCTCGCCGGCAAAGAATCCGAGCGAGTACGAGAAGTCGGCGAACTTGGCCAGCTTCTCCGCTGCCTCGGTCAGCAAATTCGGCTTGTCGTTGTATACCAGTTTCCAGCCGCCACGCTCAATGCCGCCGAGAGGGGCATGCTTGCTGGTCGCCGCGACGCGCTCGCGTAGAAGGCCGGCCCAGTCGTAAGGCGCAACCTCATTCAGAGTGCGCACCACATCGTCGAACGTATAAGAGACTGCTTTCGGCGGACCGCTCTCGCCGCCGTGGAAGCGCCGGCAAAAATCGTTCAGCGAACGCTGCCCACGCGTCTGCTGCCGAAGGATCGCATCCACCTCCAGCCAGATCAGTTGGCCCTCAGGATAGTAGTCGAGCCCGCGCCTCCAGCTTTGCCATTGCGATCCCATCATCCGGAGGGTTTGCACGGAGCGGGCCGTGTCTTCGAGGGGCCTCCACGTCCGGCCGGAACGATGATCGAGCGCGGCCGCAGTTCCCGCCAGCGCTTCCCGATACTGCTCGTCGGTCCACAATCCGCTGCGCTCGGCTAGCAGAGTGCCAAGGTATTCTGTAAGTCCTTCATACACCCAGAGCAGATCGCCAATCATCGGTTCCTGATAATTCGGGGTGGCAAGTCCAGCGGGACGGCGGTATTTGCCATTCCACGAGTGCGCGAACTCGTGCGGTACAAGGTCGGCGTACAGCATGTGCAGATCAGGATCGAGCAGCGTGCGCTCAGAGGCCACGCTGTCGTTCGATTCGTGGTGCTCGAGTCCATGCCCGCCGACCTGATCGCTCAACGTGAGAAGAAAGTGATACTGGCGGTAGTGGCGCGCACCGAAGAGCGCTCCCGTTTCCGCGACCAACTTCTGGTATGCGGCGACATCCTTCGCGGTCATCGCCAGATCGGGTTCGGCATCCGCAACCAGATCCATCACGTGCAGCGGTGTTTCACCCGGCTTGGTCAGGTCAATCTTGCGGTAGTGTGCTCCAGCGATCAGCGGCGAATCGACGAGCGTCGTAAGAGAGACTGGAGCAAACTCCACGTCGTCGCCCGTGCTGCGCGCCACCGGCAATGCCGTGCCAAACTTCCACCCGGCAGGCAGGGTGACGGAAGGCGCGAAACTCACATCGTCAGACCGAGCGCCCCTCGGATACAAAACGACTGCATTCCAGTTCAAGTCGAGAATATTGCTCGAAGCTGCGGGACCACTGGCTCCCGCGCTATCGAGCGTCGTGATCGCATCGAGCGATACCTCGAGGGTGTCCACACCCGCGGGCACCGTAACGTGGAACTCGTACATCTCCACCGCATCACGCTGCCACGCGAGCGCGTGGCCTGCGGCCTCCATGTGGATTCCGGTGAGCGCACCGATCGGCCCGCTGGGACGGTGATTTCCTGGGATCCACTTGGGAAAGACCAGCGACATTTCGCCAGCATGAGCGGGAATCTGCAAGTGCGCGTGGTAGATGTTTCGGGGCGCGTCGGTTAAATCAACGTGCAGCCGGATAGCTTGAGCGCTCAGACTCGGGGCTACAAGGAAGAGCCAAGAAAGCAGGACACTCGAACGACCCAACCAGCGCACGAGGCCAGAAAGCACCAGAACCCTCCTGTGGAAGCAGCGCCAGAAGGCTACCGAAAGAGAGTAAGTGAGTGCAAGAGGGGATGAGTAGCCGGCAGGCGACGAGCCACGGCTTGGGCGGTCAAATTTCTAGCGATCTAGGTTCGGGCGAACCGTTGGCGGGTCTTCCAATAAATCGCGCTCAAACCCAAAGCGACCAGCAACCAGGTGCCGGGCTCAGGGACTTCGCCGCCACCGTTCCCGCAGGGATCTCCCTTCCCTTTCTTGCCAGAACTACCAGAACTAACGGTGGTGCCGCCGTTCTTGTTTTTTCCGACGCCGCAAACGCCAGGAAGTGGCGGCGGAGAGAGCGGGACCCAGGTTCCGCTACCGAACGGGTCATAGAGACTCAACGGCGGAGCCGGTCCCAATCCCGGCAACCCCGGACGGTGCAGCAGTGCGGATTCAAACGGTAGCGGAGGATTCGCGACAGCCGTACCGGTGGCAGGATGAACGGGCTCGTCAAACTTTGCGGCCGGCGGCTCGGACGAGGACGTCGCCTGCTGCGGAACTTCTTCCACTCGATTCCCGCAGCGGGATCGGGCGGCGATCTTGCCATCGGTGACCAGGATCTCGCCCTTCTTGAGCGTAACTTGATGCCGAGTCCAGTAGACTCTATTGCCGATACGATAAGAGACGTAAAAGAGACGGGTCCGATCCAGATGCACGACGCGGGCATGATCGTAGCTGAATCCGGCGTAGTGAGCCCTGACAACCGGATCGTGTTCCGCCGCCCACTTCAGCTCGCGCGCGTCTCTTACTCCGCCGGGCACGACCGAATATGGATAGACTGGCCGCCGCTCCATCTGGCGCAACGATTCCTGCTCGGTACGTAGGAGAATGTTCCGGCTGGCTTCCACGGCCTGAGGATCTGGCCCGACCGATTTGGATGCTCGGACCCTCGATATAAGCTGGGGTGCAACGAAAGCGAACCCGATCGCCAGACCTGCGCAGAAGACAGTCAACAGAACGCGCCGAATCTGGCGATTCCGGCGATGGCGTCTGGTCCGGCGGCGCCGCATCACCCTCCCAACTCTCCCCGCTTCCGGTTGATTCAACAACTTCTCCCTACCTTTGGCGTCCGGTCTTCTGGGCTCTGGACCGAACGACACTCGCCCGCTTGACCGGTGCAGTTCGAGGGCCATCACCGGGCACTCAACCCCCTCAAAATGCAGGGGATATGATTTCTGATTGCGAACATGCTAACAGACAGTGCAGGCGTTTGCACAAAATTATGTTCGACAGCACCCAGCCAAAAGCGCGCGCCAACAGTAAAGACTGGGAGGATCGCCGGCGGCGAAGCGACTCCCGGACACGATCCGAACCACCCCCGGCGCACAGCCCTAAGCTGTGCGGCTTTGTGGGAAATGCAGTAGGACACGGCAAGAGCAGGCACTCTACTCGATCGCGTAGTCGATCTTGATCCCGCGTTTCTCCACTTCATCCAGGAAAAGATCCGCCGGCACATCGCGCTCCTGCAAGACACCACCGCGCTTGCTGATCGCTCCCGAGGCGAGCATCTGCACCACGATTGACGCCGGGAACGCCGTGGTGCGCATCATCGCGCTCATGTCGGTCTTGGGATCGTAGTGATCCACCATAGTGAAAGAGGCCACGCGCCCCTTGAGCCGTCCGCCCAGCAAACCACGCACGCCCGCTCGATTCACGGATTCATGGGCTTCCAGGCGCATCAGGCAAACATCCGGCCCCTTCGAGGCAAACTTGCCCGCGAAGATTTTCGACATCATGGCCCGCGGCGCGATTTCCGCCTTGCCGAATTTCATCTTTTCGCCCGAAAACAAACCTAGCTCCTTGAGTTCGCAGAGCAGGTCGTAATGCCCTGGATAGCGCAGCGTTTTCTCGAAGCACTCGCCGACTCTTCCTTCAAATGTCTCGGGCAAAGTCGAGGTTCCACCCGAGGTATGGAAGGCCACTAGGGGCGAGAACCCGGTAATGTGGAAGTCTTCCGGCTCGGTCAGCGGATCGATGGTCGTCAGCTTGCCTTTGCGCAGAATGCGCGCCGGTTCCACATACTCGTTGATCAGTCCCTCGACCGAAAACACGAGTTGGTAGTGGAATGGCGGCGTGGGACGCTCCGGCAGCCCGCCCACGTACAAGCGCAGCGCGTCGGCACTACCTCCGAGCCGCCGCACCAGTTCCCCGCCCAGAATCGACGCCATCCCTGGAGACAACCCGCAATCGGGGGCCACGGCCACGCCGCGGGTCTCAGCTCTTTTCGAAAGCGCTAACTCCTGCCGCACCACAGTGTTGTTGCCTCCCAGATCGGCGAAGTGGCAGCGCGCTTCGAGGGCGGCCCGCGCCAATCCAAGATTCAGGAAGTAGGGCACTGCGGACAGGGCCGCGTCATGTCCGCGCATCAGCTTCGCAGCCGCTTTCTCATTGCTGGCATCGAGCACCACGGCTCGAACTTTTCTGCCGCCCGTAATCCGATTGACGCGCGCCGCTACTTCGCGCACGCGCTTGGAATCACTGTCGGCCAGCGTCACGGAATCCACTTGCTGAGTGCGTGCCATATCGAACGCCGCCGCTGAACCCATCATGCCGGAACCGATTACTAGAAGTTTCATAGGAATTCCTTTCGAAGAAATCTGTTCGCTGGCCTTCGAGACACAGGGACGAAACGCGTAAGACACGCCCGCATTACTCATCTCAGAAAGCCTGTGGTTTTAAGGGAGTTCGAGCCCGTACAGAAGATATGGCTCAGAATGCGCGGTCCAACGGGACTAGAGTCCGGAAGGCGCCAGCCGTTCACAGACGTAACGGCGAAGATCAAGCTTGAGCAGGCTCACGGAAAAGAATACCACGCCACCAATCTCCTAGCGAGCGCCCGCGGAGTTTTCGGGTCGAATCAGCAACGCAAGTCTCGGGAAAAGAAAACGTCCGGCGGCGTCATCGATGACATTCACCTGGCAGGTATAAAACCCCGGCTTCAGAGGGCTAAGGGGCAGATCGAGCTGGAAGACTCCGGCCTGCCGATCGCGAACATTTAACTCCGTCAACTCGGCGAGGGAGGTTTCGAATACCTTAGCTTTACCGCGGAAGAACGCGACGTTGGTCAACAAGTGAATGCCGGGTTTCGCCTCTCCTGCCTCTGGCGCGCCCGAGGCGTTCGCCCGCCCTGGGTCATACACTTCGTAGTAGAGTCGCAAATGCTGCGCGGAAGAAAAAACGTGGGTCACGTTTGGAATGATCTCGGACCCATCGCGAATCAGTGGGCTGGGAGTCGCGCCTTTCTTCGCGGGTTGAAGTTGACTGGCGAGAACGATCGAACTCATCTTCAGCGGCTGCGACTTTAGATCCGGGACGTCCAGGTCGGTTTCGAACGAACCCATGCGCCCAGTCTGATTTTCTCTCACTACAAACTTGAGGTGATACTTGCCGGGAGGCAGGCTCAATCCGGTGTCGTACTGCACATTCTTTGTCCGAACTTCTGACGAAGTATCCACCGCAAGGTTGACCGTGTCGCGAATTTGAGTGACCGGATGTTTTTGGTTGTCGAGGACGATGCCGATGACATCCAGAGTGGCTTTGTCCCGATCGCTGCTGCGCGTGAAAGGAATCTCCGAGCCCGGCACTACCAACGAGACCGGCACGAAGAACTTGTTCGCCTCCAGGCGAAAGTATGCAGTGCTCAGATACAGCGGCAGATCCGTCGTGGGCAACTCGGAGGCGAGTTCCTCTTGCAGCTGTAGCTCTTTGTCTTCCTTCGTAGAATGCCGGTAATCGGCGGGTGCATAGTAACCTCGGCGGTAGTCCACCTTCACGCTGGGGACGTTCACCTTCACTGCAATGCGCCGGTATCGCCCGTCCCGGGCGGGATTCGTGCTGCGATAACCGAGAAGATAGTAGGTCGAAGTATCCTGCTGTACGCCTTTGAAGACCTGGCTGAAGTCATTGGAATCGAGAAAGGCGCGCCCGCCCGTATCGCTCGCCAGCGTGACCAGGGATTCTTGCGTGGTGAAGTTGGAATTCAAGGCGTTGATCGTGGATTGGCCGGAATACGGAGACGTGCCCCGCATGCTCGCGTTTTGCGCTTCTCCACCGGCGACCAGCGCTTGCAGGCCGCGCAGGTCCATGGTGTAGATCGCCATGTTCGATCGTACAGCTGCGTTGATCGCTGCTCGTAGTTCGGACTGGTTCTCGATACCCGTTCGGTCCATGCCGCTGGAGAAATAAATCAGCGACTTCTTCTGTTGCAGATGAGAAAGTTTTTCCGCGACCGAACGCAACGCTTCCAAACGCCGGTCGGTATTGAAGATGTTGTACTCCGTGTCGTCCGCGGTAAAGGGCTGGCCGGTGTCGGGCGTGCCTTCTGTCGTGCCCGTGGTGCCTTCCTCGAAGCCCTGGCCGCTGCCCGTAGTGAAAGCCTGGAGCTGCTTCTTGAGCAACTCGTGATCGGCAGTGAAATCCTGGTTGACCAACAGAGCACTTCCCAGCGAGACAATCGAGACCAGATCCGCCGGGGCCATCTGGGTGTCGACATAGTGCTGGGCGGATGTAATGGCCCGATCGATTTCATCAGGCTCCATGGCGGAAAGATCGAAGAACAGAACAATCAGGCGACGGTCCTTAAACTGATTCGCCGATCCCGAAGCAGCGATGGCCGCGCTCGCTGGACTTCCCTGCTCAGGAGTCGGGCCGGTCGGCGGCTTTGTCTGCGTGACATCCTGATTTGCCACGGCATCAATGTTCTCGACGTCAAACGAGACGACCTTCTGCGGCTTGTTGTCTTCGAGAATCGTGAAATCCTCAGGTTTCAGGCCGCGCATAATATTTCCGTTCTTGTCCCGGACTGTGACATTCACCAGCACCAGATCGCTCTGAACGCGAAAGGTATAGTCCTCCGCCTGTTGCGCGGGCATGCAAGTACACACCAGGGCGAGCGCCAGCGACATCGCCAGAAATTTGTTCGCCCATTCGTTCAGTTCCGAAATCATCTGCATTTCTCCTCAAAAACGGAAACGGGCGGTCATCGTAATCTGCCGCATGGCCCCGACCGCCGTGACCCGGCCGAATGTCGGCGACGTGACCGACGTATCAATCGACGTGTAATTCGGCATGTTGAAGATGTTGGTGGCCTGCGCCCGAAACTCGAGAACGCGCGACTCCTTCAGCGGAATGACCTTGGTGAAGGCCATATCGAACAGTAGCGTCCCGGGGCCAATGATGCTGTTGCGGCGGGCGTCGCCATAGCTTCCACAGGGCAGGGTCGGGTCAAATGCAGCTGTGTTGAACCACTCGCCAATGGATGGGTGGGACAGGGAGACCGACTGTCCCGGAACCACGTTCGGCCGCAACGTACCATTCGTCCCTGTGTTCAAGTTGCACGGCGAACCAACGAATCGCGGCGTGAACGGCAATCCCGAGGCAATGGTCCAGTCGCCGCTCCACTGCCAGTCTCCCAGAACCGCGCGCAGCGGAGCATTTCCGGTGAGCCAGCGTTTGTCGTGTCCAAACGGCAGTTCCCACAAATAATCTGCGGTGAACCTTTGCGTCTGGTTGAAGCTGGAGAGCCCCCGCTCCGCCGACAGGTCCAGGGCATTCTGGGCCACCGACGCCGCCCCGCTGCTCGACGAACCGCCTCCCCCACCAGCACCGGTACCGCCGGCGCCGAGGCCGGCGTGGCTCGCTGCGGACGTGGCTCCCGCTCCGATGGATGACGCATCATCGATAGACTTGGAAAATGTGTAGATCCCGCCGATGGAGAAGCCGTTCGACAGGCGTTTGCGCAGGCGCACCGATCCCGCGTTGGCCTCGGAGTCGCCGACAGAGTTCTCGTATGTGAAAGCCTGTGCAGTCGGAATCAGAATGCCCGTCGCAGTCCGATTCGGCGCTTCCAGAATGTCGAGATCCGTGCCCTTGGTTCCCGTGTAGTCAACGTTTAGTAACAACGTCGGGCGAATCTGCTGCTGAATATCCAGATTGCGAATCTGTACATACCCCAGCCGATAATTCGGATTCACCGCGTAGTTATTGGTGATGCCTCCAGTGGAAACCGTCGGAAATCCGTCTTGCAGTGTGAGATCTCCAGCTGCTGTTTGGATATTGGTCTGCGTCGTCGAAAATGGAGGCTGAAAGGCCAACTGCTGCACAATCCCCTGATAGGCGCCGGTGTTGTAGTTGATACCGTATCCGCCGCGCACCACCGTTTTGGAGAACGGCTTCCACGCAAATCCAACGCGCGGCGCGAAATTATTACGGTCCGGCCGCACCAGGCTGGCGGGCAGGCTTCCGCTATAAGGTCCAGCTTGCCCGGGTACGACCAAAGCAACTGCCGGTGTGCCCAGCGCCGGATTCAGCACTCCTGGCGAGAGATCCAGGTTCGCAATCCGATTGTTCTCTTCCGTGAGCGGAGAAACGTATTCGTAACGAACACCGAGGTTCAGGGTCAGATTTCCGCGGACTTTCCACTCGTCCTGCAGATACAGGTCCCAATAGTTGCCGTGAAAATGGTAGTTGTCCTCCCCATACTGCACGGAAGTAGTCTGGGGATATCCGAGCAGGAAGTCGGCGAAGTCGTATCCCGTGCCAGGCGCTTGCTGCACGGACTGACCAGGCTGGCAGGGCTGGCAAGGAACCAGTTCAGAACTGTTGTAGCCGCTGAAGATGAACGAGCCGCGCGCGTTGCTGCTGGTCTCAGTATTGAGCTGCACACGCCGGAAGTCGCCACCCCACCGCCAGGAGTGTTTGCCGTGAGTCCAAACCACATTGTCTGAGAAGGTGTAGGTCTGGTTCCGCACGAGCTGTGGATTGATATCTTGCAGGCCGGCAAAGTTGGTGAAAGAAAGACTGGGCAATCCCCAATCAAACGGGTTCGTCGAGACCCCGTCGATTCCCACCGCCCCGGCGATGTTGTCGTTGAATGCGTAGAGATTCTGTGTGCTCGTTCGGCTGCGATTGAAGTCGAAGCGCAGGCTGTTGGTCAGCTTGCCGATGCTGCGAACATAGGCCAGAGGCACGTCAAAACTGCGACCGTTCGTACTGCCGCCGACGCTCGGAAACGGATTGGTAAGGTTAGCGCTCGATCCGTGATAGTGAAGGCCAAACGTGAAATTGTTGCGCGGTGCGCCGCGTCCCCCGCGCCGTCCGCCGGTAGGCGCGGGGCCAAAGGTGTGATTGATCCGAACGTTCAGGTCGTCGCTGTCGCTAGTCGCAGAAGTGACATAATGAAAATTCTGATAATCTCCCGGCAGATTCGGCATCGGGATGTAGGGCAGCAATCCCGCCGCGACCGAATCAATTTGTGGGATTGTATTGTTCAGGTAAGGAGTGTTGGTCGCAGGATTGAAAATCTCCACCGCGCTCCCCTTCTCCGCGCCGGACGTGTAGGTGGTCTGCGAGAAGTTTCCTTGCCGCTCCAGCAGGGTGGGCACGGTGGAAAACTGATCAAAGGGATTTTCCCCACGCTTGCCGTTGTAGTTGACAAAGAAAAATGTCTTCGTTCCCCCGTGATAGATCTTGGGAATGTTGAGCGGCCCGCCGATCGAACCGCCGAAGCTGTTCTGCACGTATGCCGGGTTGGTCGCGGGTTCGCCGGCGAGCGCGTAAGGCGCGGCATTGAGCGCCGAGTCGCCGATGCCATAGTAGATCGACCCATGAGGATGATTGATATCAAAACCGCGGCGTCCGGTGATCGTCATTGCGCGTCCAGGTCCGCCGCCGCCAAATCCTCCCGGGCCGCCGAATCCGCCTCCTCCTCCGAACCCGCCCCCGTTTTGACGAGCATCATTAATGCGTTGTTGCAGTTCGTCGCCACTCATCGCGTTGAGCGGATTTGACGTATTTCCGGACACGGCGATGGACTCGGTTGCACTGTTCGGATCAATGCCCGGAACTGGCATGCCGGAGGGTACGACATCGCTTATCGTATTCCCGCCGGCATCCTGCGCAGCCATGTTCTGCATTGCGGAAAGGGTTTGAAAGCCGCGCTGAGCGGTGGCCGGGCCATTGGGTCTTCGGGGCTGAGGAATCGCCTCGCGTGTACGAGATAAAAGAGTCAACTCGAAATTCGCGGGCACGCTCTGGTGAGAAGCATCGATCACAACCTGCTGCGTGCTATTGGCAAACGCGACCATCTGCACATTCACGGAGTAAGAACCATAGGACGGTACCGCGGCCGCATAGCTGCCATCCACATCGGTCCAAACGGCGATCTTCTGGTCAGAGGATACCAGCGCGATGGAAACAGCCGCGCCGGGAATCGGCATATTGCCCGATTTCACGATCCCATGAATCGTCCCGCCTGCCGGCTGCGGGAGCTGAGGCTGCGCAGGCTGATCCTGGGCGCGAGCGAAAGCGAGGAACAGGGTCAAGCCCAGCAGCAGACCACGGAAAACGAGCTTGCCCATCGCGATCATGAACCATTCCCCTGCCGTCGGCGCCTTGGCGCCTGTTCATGCGATGATAGTCTGCGCCTCTCAAAGCCACCGTAAATTTTTGTCTTTTGACGTCCATCCTAGCCGCGGAACTCGCAGCAGGAAATCATCCCGGTCGCCCCCAATCCCCGCCCTTTTGCAAAAGGCGAGAGGATTCCGGGATTTTGTCGAGAAAAGTCCCTGATCGGTTACGATTGAGTAAAGATTCGTAAAAGTGGCGGCGCTTTCACAACTCCGGGCCCATAATCTGGTTCATACCGACAAGCCCGAATCGAAAGTCATTGGAGGACATATCATGCTTAAACATTGTTTGCTCGCGCTCACGCTGGCCGCCGCCGTGGGTATCGCCGTGCCGTCAGCCATTGCACAAGACAGCGGCAGTAACGACCAGCAGGCTGCACCCCCCGAACACGGGCACGGCGGTCATTTCGATCCCGAGAAGCGGACGGAAATGCTGACCAAGCAGCTGAAGCTTACCTCGGACCAGCAGCCAAAAGTCCTGGACATCTATAAGTCGGTGCAGTCACAAATGCAGACCCTGCGCTCCGATTCCTCGCTTTCGCAAGACGATCGCCGATCCAAGATGATGGAGATCCGCAAGACGTCTGACGACCAGATCCGGGCGCTCCTGGATGCCAACCAGCAAAAGAAATGGGATGAGATGCAAAGCAAGCACGAGCAGTGGCAGGGACATCATCAGGGCGCACAGGCCCCGAGCGCGCCCGACTCCTCCCCGCAGAAATAGTGTGGCGAGCCGGTTCACTCTTTCTGGGACAGGCTCGCAAGATTGGCCTGGAGGGGTCTGCACCGCCAAGGAGAGCGCGCCATAAGCTGCGCCTGGGTTTACCTTTGCGCGAGATTGGCCGACAAGCGCTGCGCCAACTCCGTTTGCCCGTTGCGCTGGAGAAGGTCGATCAGCTCCTTCATGACTTGTGGGTTGTTTCTTCCGTACGCCGCCGCGGTTTCGGCAGTCAAGTCGGCGTCAGATACTTTGCCGGCATGGAAGTAAGAATCGCAGAGCATGTACAGCAACTCCGGAGTCATGGTTCGGGACTTCGCCAGCTGTTCCGCGGCATCGGACCAGCGCCCCTGGTGGTAGCGGACCTCACCCATCTCGGCGATCGCCAGTTGATAATTCGGATCGTTTCTGAGTTCTGCCTGAAACGCGCTCTCGGCCGCCTTCAAGTCGCCCACTTTCAGCGCCAGTATTCCTTCATAGGTATGAGCTCCCCGAACGGTGGGCTGAATTTCCAGCGCATGACGAAGATTGCGCAGGCCGTCTTCGGTGTCTCCCATGAAGAGATACAGTTTCCCGACAAACACGTAGGCATCCCCAGGCGTAGCGGCTGTTCCCTTGAAGTGCTCCCGATAGAACTGCAGCGCATCCGCTTCGCGATGCTCTGCCAGAAGTTGACGGGCCTGCGCCTTTATGGGGCCTTCGCGTTCATCGCTTTCTACGGAGCGGACGAAGGTCATCTGTTCCATCATCAACTGATGCAGTGCCGCCTCGTGCTGTGCGTCCTCCGTCCTGCCCATCGCGGCAAATGCGCGCGACAGATAGAAATGCGCCAGTAGCCGCGTAGGGTCCAGCTGTAACGCCAATTGCAATTTCTCGACGGCGGCGGGATAGCTCTTCAGTTCCAGTTCGCATTGGCCAAGCCCCAGCAACGAATCCACATCGTCGGCCTTGAACGCGAGGAGCCGTTCGAAGGCGTGCTTACCCTCTTGCCATTTCGCCAGCTTGACATCCGTGGTCGCCAACAGACGCAAGGCGGTTAAGTCGCTGGGCTCCGCTTGGACGGCACGCGCGGCGTATTGCGCTGCACCGGGAAGATCCATCAATTTGTAGTCCGCCGCGGCCACGTCATAGTCAATCCGCGGCAAGGTCGCGTCGGCGTGCTGCGCTTTCAGCAGCCACTTCAGCCCGGCCTCGCAATCTCCGGTGCGGCACAACAGTTCTCCGTACTTCTGCCACACCGATGGATTGTCGGGCTCGGCCTTCAAACTCAGCCGGATGGCGCGCAGCGCCAGGTCGTCCTGTCCATTCAGGTGATAGGCCTCAGCGAGGTAATACTCGGCATCTCCGTCCCCGGGAAGAATCCGGATGCAGTGCTCCAGCAGCCGGATAGCTTCTTCCTTTTGGCCCGCGGCCAGTTTATAGATGCCTGTTTTCAGCAAGACATCTGCGTCGTTCGGCGCGAGCTTCAGAGCTTCTTCGTACGCGGCCGCCGCCTCGGAGCTGCGGCCTGCCTCCTCCAACAGCATGCCCTTCAGCTTGATTGCCGGCTCAAAATCCGGATGCTGATTAAGCAAGCGGGCGACAAGATTCATTGCCCCCTGTTTGTCGCCGTGCTCGGCAAGGCTGAGCGCCTGGTGCAATTGCTGCATCAAGGGAGACTCCGCGGGACGGCCCGTGTTCTGGGCTCGAACCGCGGATCCCCCGACAGCGAACAGCGCTGCCACAAGCAGGACTCCACGGAGACGATTTGCCGCTGCGCCGATGGTCATATTAAGGAAGCTTGACGCCGTGCTCGGCCGGTTTGCTGGAGACCACTCCCTGCCCTTCGCGCACCACATAAAATCGGTCGGCAGCCAGATTGGTCAGCGTTTCTTTTTTCCCATTCGGCCACAAGATTTCAACTTGATCGACACGGGTATGGCTGCCCAGCCCGAAGTGTATGCGCAGATCGTGCTGCGACAGATAGCTACCGCCGCTGAGGACTTCACCCAGTTGCACGAGGTCTCCGGCTGTGGCTCGTACGCGGGCATTCAAGGCCAGACGATTGCTCTTTACCCCTTCCAGTTGGAAACTGACCCAGTGGTTTTGCGGGCCACCTTCCGGCCGCAGAATCATGGGCTGGCCCACCAGGTTTTCAACCACGACTTCCATTTTTCCATCGTTGAAAAGATCGCCCACGGCGAGCCCGCGGCTCACCTGCGCGATCTGCAGCGCCTCTCCGGCCAGCTTGCTGACGTTCCTGAAGGTTCCGTCTCGTTGATTGATAAACAGCAACTTCGGTTCCAGGTAGCGGGTGGCCCTGTGAGCATTGTCGACCTGCGGATACACATGTCCGTTGACCAGGAAGAAATCCTCCCAGCCATCGTTGTCGAAGTCGACAAAAGCGTCTCCCCAACCCACATAGCCTTGCGTGCCTCGGGCAATGCCCGAAGCAATCGACGTATCGGTGAAGTTCATGCCTCCATCGTTGCGATAGAGAGCGGCGTACTCAATGTCGAAATGCGAAAGCAACAGCGACATGCGCCCGGTATGCAGATAGTCGCCGAGGGCAACTCCCATATTGGCCTGTTCGAATCCGTCCTCGTTCGCCGCCACGCCGGAAGTGAGGGCGACATCCTCGAATTTTCCCGTGCCGTCGCCGTGGTAGAGGTAGTTTGCCTGTCCGTCGTTGGTCACAAACAGGTCGAGCTTTCCGTCATTGTCGAAATCCGACCACACGGCGGTTAGGCCATAGCGGCGCTCGGGATCGTCGACTCCGGATTTCTTCGACACATCGGTGAACGTTCCGTCTGCGTTATTGTGGTAGAGATTGTCGGGAAGTCCCTTCAACCCGCGCGGACCGCACTGCACATCGAGTCCCAGGTACTTGCACGCTTTGCCAGAACCGAAAGCGGGAAGATCGTCCAGGTGAAAATCCACATAGTGCGAGATGAAAAGGTCGGTCCAGCCGTCGCCGTCATAATCTCCAAAAGCCGCGCCAGTCGCCCACCCGGAATCGCTGGAAAGTCCACTGGCCTTGGTGACATCGGTAAATGTTCCGTCGCCGTTGTTGCGGTAGAGCACCACGCCGCTCAGACACGTCACCAGCAGATCAGGCCAGCCGTCGCTGTTGTAGTCGCCAACGGCGGCGCCCATCGCCCAGCACGGGTAGCCCACGCCCGCCTTGTCGGTGACATCCGTGAAAGTCCCGTCGTGGTTGTTATGAAACAATGCGCTCCGCGCTTTGACGCCATGCAGCGCCATTTCCACGCTCTGCGCATTCGTGAAATAAATGTCCGGCCAGCCATCGCGGTCGTAATCGATCAGCGCGACTCCCCCGCTCATCGACTCTGCAATAAATTTCGCCTCAGGACTCGACAGGTGCTCGAAATGAATGCCGGTGGATTCCGTGATGTCAACTAAATGCGGATAGTTGGCAAGGGCGCCGGTGGCCTTACTCTCGGCCTCCGCCTTTTGACGCTCTGCGGGCGACAGCGGAGTTGGCGTTCCCATTTGCCCCATCGCCCCCACATTCAGGCAAAGCATGGACAGCCCCACGCCCACTCGGAGAACTGCCGACAGCACCTTCCTTGCTCCAGCGATCGTCCGTGCTCCGGTCCTATGGTTCATCCGGTTCGTCCGCACGAATCTCCTTAGGCTGAACCTGCAATTCTTTATAGAGGGCGCTCAGCTTCTCTTTCATCTCTTTGAATTTCTTGTAGAGCTCCATCTCGCGCTTCGCATCGTCCACGCGCCCCATCTGGCGGTAGAGCGTCGCCAGACGGTAGTGTGCGGTGGCGTTGGTGGGCTCCAGTTGCACCGCTTCCTCGAGCAGCGGCAGCGCCTTCTCCGATTGATTCATCTCAATCAACATCTTGGCCAAGCCGAGCTTTGCATCCGCATCGGCCGGTTGCAGCGCGACGGCCTTCGTGTATTCCTGGTAGGACTGCTCGATATTTCCTTTTCTGGCGTCAATCTCCGCGAGCCTCAAGACCGATTGCTCATTCTGAGGATTTTCCAGCAATGCGGCGTGGTATTCCTGTTCAGCCTCTTTTTTTATTGCCTCGTCGGGCGAGGTGTGGAGCAGTTCGGCCAATTCGAAATGAACGCCCGGAAGATGCGGATTGATGGCAATGGCCTTACGATATTGTGCGATCGCGCCGTTCGTATTTCCCTGCCTGGTGTCTTCGTGCGCCAATAACTGATGCATCTGTGCGGAATCCGGCGCAGCCAGCGACAGGGCGAGCATCGACTCGCCCGCCAGATCGGAATAGGTGCGGTAGGCGGCATAGAGCACCTCCGCGTTATCGGGGTCGGCCTTCCGCAATTGTGTGATCACGAGCGCGGCCTTATCCAGGTCGCCGCTTTCCGTATAGAGGCCGACAAGCTCCAGACCAAGTTGCACCTGAAAACGCAGGTCTTGAAGCGAAGGGAAGGCGGCTTCCATATCCTTGCGCGCACCGGCAAAGTCGAGCGTACGGCTCTCGGCCATTCCCAGCAGCCCTTGAATCTTCGCCAGTCCGGGCTGCCGCTCCAGCGCGGCGCGAAAGTGGGGAATGGAGTCGGCTGCTTTCCCTTGAAAGAACAGCAGAACGCCCAGGTTCGCCTGCGCATCCACATTTTCAGGGTCGATCGCCAACGCGGCCTGAAACTCCGGAATCGCCAGGGCCGGCTGCTTTTCACGGAGGTAGCCGTCTGCCTTTTGGATGTGCGCCGCAACCTCTTGCTGCTTCTCCTGTGTCGCCTGAGAGAAACACAACGCAGCGCCTAGCAACAGGACGAACCCAGCAGGGGCCATTCCAAGCTTTGCAATCATTCTGAACCACCCCAGATTATATAGCGCGTAAATCATAGAGTATGGAGGCAAAAAAGAAGAGACGGCGGAAATCGCCGTCTCTTTCGCGGGCCGAACTTGCCCCGTGTTAGAAGCTCACGCGCAGCGCCAGTTGCAGGTTGCGCCCGCTGACTGTTACCGAAGTGATAGGGGTCAAGTTGTTGTAGGGTTGGCCAACGCCGCCTGTGCCAGAGGAATTGCCAAGATTGGTGCCGCTCGGAGTGCCGTAGCTGGGATGATTGAACACGTTTTGCGCATCGGCGCGAAACTCGATCTGAATTCCCTCTTTAAAAGGAATTGAGAACGACTTCGCAGCGGAGAAATTGAAAACGTTGATTCCCGGTCCATAGAGGCTGTTTCTTGGTACGTTGCCGAAGGTTCCAGGCGCCGGCTGAGAGAATGCTGCTGCGTTGACCCAGTTGTCGATACCGCGGTGAGCGGGCGTGGTGCTGACTCCCGGGATCCGATTGGGAAATTGCGTCCCTGCCAGAGCGTAGGTGTTCTGATTCCCGTACACAGTGAAGGGATTTCCGGTCTGAAGAATAACGGTACCGGCAATTTGCCAGCCGCCAACCGCCTCGTCGAGCAGCCGGCTGCTGTTCAGGAACTGCTTGCCTTTGCCGAACGGCAGTTGATAAACCGCATAGCCTTTGAAGGCATTGCGAACATCGAAGTTCGAGCTGCTGTAGTTTGCCCCCGGATTGTTGGCAATCTGAAAATCCTGCGGGCCGGCGCGGCTTCCCCATCCCGAGGAATCCATGTCGTCGAGCATATGCGACCAGACATAGTTGAAGTTGAGGCTTAAGCCCTTGGTCATGCGCTTGGTAATGGACACCTGTAGTGAGTTGTAGTTGGAGATGGCGTTATTGGTGCTGCCGCTGATGCCCTGAAAGTTCGGATACGGGCGATCTGCCGAATCGTTCGACGATAGCAGGCTCTGAGGTACCTGGTTGAGATCGGTAGGGAAGTTAAGTCCCGATCCGTGGCTTGCGACGTAAGCAACCTCGGCCACCAAATCCGTGGAGAGCGCACGCTGAACCGAGACGTTCCATTGAAGGATTTTTGGGACCGGGGTGGGATATTGGACGTAGCCTACCCCTTGACCGTTGAACCGGGTTGGATCCGTGGAAGCCGCCGTATAGGACAGGGATGTGGAAGTTCCAAAGACAGTGCCAGGTCCATCGAGCTTTGTGATCGGAGTGATGCCATTCGTCTGGTCGGATTGGCTGCCGGACGAACTGACTTCGGCGCCCATTCCGTAGCTGGTATTGTTTCCGCCGTACGTATCCAGGCTCCAAGTATAGGAGTAGACTCCGAACCCTCCGCGAAAGGTAGTCTTTGGATCGATGGCCCAGGCCATGCCTAAGCGCGGCTGCCACGTGTTGAAGGTATTGGCCTGCAGGGAGGTGCGCCCGTTGACGTGGGTAGTGCCGAACCAATAGGCGCCCGGGGTATTGGTAGCCGGGTTGTTGATCGTTGGGTCGAAGCTGGACATATTGTTCTTGACTTCGTTCCAGCCGTGATTGATCTGGTAGCGGAGGCCGAGATTCAGGGTAATATTCGGACGCACCTTCCAATCGTCCTGAATGAAAATCTGCGGGGTCTTCAGGCGCGCCCCATACTCGGGTGAAACACTTGCGCTCCAACTCTGTGCGTAGCCCAGCAGGAAGTCTGCGTACTCCATGCCCGTTCCAGCGACTGGAGCAGCAATGCCGCTCGAGTTGAGTGCCCATTGCTGGGTGTACTGACCTGAGAAGGTGTAGGTGCCGGCGTTGACGTTACCCCAGGCCGTGGAATTGTTCTGGTAGGCCAAGAGTTCTCCGCCGAAGTGGAGGATGTGTTTGCCGCGGATCATGGTCACCACATCGGAGGGATCCCAAGTGAACTCCTTGTAAACGGAGTTGGAGCTGGGATCGATCCAGGCATAGGGATACGTGCCGGTGTAGTTGATTGCCGGGAAGTCATCCGCCTGAGCAAACTGCCAGCCAAGTTGGCTGGCATAGCCTTTGTTCAGGGCGAGGTCCTTAAAGAAGTTCAACTGACTGGTGAACCCCATTCTGGCTTCGTTGATGGTGGTCGGGCTGATATTCCACACGTCGGTGATCTGGGCGTTGTTGTTGTCCACGTCGCCGGACTGGCAACCGATGGGGCAGACGGTTACCTGGTTCGGATAGACGACCGGAGTGTCGCTCTGCGTATCGGACATGGTGATGCGGTTGTTCGATGTGATGTCGTAATCCAGCCGGCCGAAGAACTTTCGATAGGGCGTCGATTGCTGCTGGCTGGAGAAGAAGTTGTTTTGGGTTTCCCCCTCCGAGCCGGTGGTTCCGGGAACAAAGATGCCTCCAGGAAGGTGGCTTGTCGGCGTCGGGTAGAACTGCTGCATTTTTGCCGCTAATGTATCGATCAGATTCGCGGGGATGGCGTTTCCGTTCCCATATTCACTGGCAAAGCTCTGCCGGACCGGGTAAGGGTTGCCCTTGGAATCCTTTGCAATGGTCTGCGTGGTCGGATCGTAGAGGGTATTGATTCCTGTAAAGTTTCCCCCCATCATGTCCACGGTTGGAACGCTATTGGTACCGGTATTGTTGCCGTGGTCGACGATCTGGTCGTAGTCGAAGAAGAAGAACATCTTCTTCTTCAGGATCGGGCCGCCGACGGAGAAGCCGAAGTTGTTGAAGCGAAGGAACGGAATCGTTCCGGTCTGGAACTGCGAATGGGCGGTCAAAGCATCGTTCTGGAAGTAGTCATAGGCCGAGCCATGGAACTGACTGGTGCCGCCCTTGGTGATTTGGTTGAAGATGGCTCCGCCGACGCCATACTGAGCGGAAAACGACGAGGTGTTGACCTGGAGTTCGGCGACCGTCTCAAACACTGCGGGATTGGCATTCTGACTATGAGAGAGCGTCGTTGACGCTCCATCCGCAAGGATATTGGTGTACGGCAGGTTGCCATTGATCGCCACTTCCTGGCCGGGATTGGACGAACCCTGGGATCCGTTGGGAGTGCCGGTGGCGCCGGGCAGCAGAATCATAAAATTTTCCCAGCTCACGCCCGATCCGCCCGCAACCTGGGGCAGTTGCTCCATGGACTTCGCTTCCAGGGTGGTGCTCTGTTCGCTGCTCTCGGTCTTGAGAAGAGTTACGTCGGCGCTGACCGTCACGGTCTGTTTGGTGGAGCCGACCTGTAACTGCGCGTTCACCGTGGTGAAGCCGACTTGCAGGCTGATGGGGCCGCGCACCAACTGCTCGAAGCCGTCCTTGCTGAATGTGAGCTTGTAACTTCCGATCACGATCGAGGACGTATCGTACAGACCGTCCTGATTGGTCGAAAAATCCTTCGACACGCCCGTGTCGACGTTCACAACCGTCACCGTCACCCCGGGGATCAGTGCCCCCGAAGCATCGGATACGGTGCCGCGAATATCGGCGGAGTTGATGCTCTGCGCAAAGCATGCCCCGCTTCCAAAGACCAGAACGAGGGACAAGGCCCATCGCTTCATTTTCAGCATGTTCGTCATGGAACTGCCTCCAATATCGCGTACCGCGCCAACGGTTCGCGCGGCCACATAACATAATGCAAACGTACTAATAGAAAATAATCAGGGGAGGGTGTCAATCATACTTTCGTACAGCTAGGGGTTCGAGCAAGGATGCGCTTGATCAGTCGAGCGCGATGATCCCGCGTTGCAGCGCAACTGTCGCCGCCTGGGTGCGATCCTTCACACTAAGCTTTTCCAGGACGTGACTAACATGCAGTTTCACCGTCACTTCCGCGATGTTCAGCGCAGTCGCGATCTCTTTGTTGCCGAGTCCCTTGGCCACCATCCGCAGTACTTCCACCTCGCGGGCACTCAAAGAGCGATGGGACCGGCGCTCGGCCAGATGCGAAGCCACGATTGGATCCACGTACTGTCGCCCTTGATGAACTTCACGCACGGCGCGCAGGAGTTCCTCTCTCATGATGCTCTTGACGATGTATCCCCTGGCGCCAGCCTGCATCGCGCGATAAATCTCCTCCTCCCCGGAATGCGTGGAGAGCATCAGGACGCAAGCATCCGGGAATTCGTGAAGGATCGCGGCGGTGCTCTCGGTGCCACTCATTCCCGGTAGGCGAAGGTCCATCATCACCAGGTTGGGTCGATGTTTGCGGTAAGCTTCCAGCGCGGCGTTGCCGTTGCCCGCCTCCGCCACCACCTCCATGTCCGGTTCGATGTTCAAAGACGCAGACAGGCCCATGCGGACCATGAAGTGATCGTCAACGACCAGAATACGTATCGGCTTTGAGCTCTTCATCGATTCTTTCTGGGGGATGGAGCGGAACCTCCACGGCGATGCGAGTTCCCCGTCCGGGCTCGCTCTCGACCCTTAAATGACTGCCCATCGATTGCGCCCGCTCCCGCATATCGAGGAGTCCGAAATGTCCCGTGGGGGACGGCTGGCCAGCAGCAAAACCCTGGCCATCATCACTCACGGTCAGGCACACCGATCCCGGATCGAACCGCAACTCGATCGACACCTGCCGGGCGCCACCGTGTTTCACTGCGTTGGCGACGGCTTCCTGCCCGATGCGAAGCAAGTTCATCTCTACGGGACCCGGGAGTCGCACCGGGCTGCCCTGAATCTTGACGTCAACTTTTGTTTGTTCGCGCGGCACGATCGGCTCGACAATCTGCGCCAGCGCGGAAACGAGATCTCCATCTTCCAGCAATTGGCAGCGCAAATCCCACACCGAACGGCGGGCTTCCACCATGCTGTGACGGCTCATGTCGCGCGCCGTCTCCAGCGCGTGTTGGGCCACACCCGGCGCCTGCTGAAAGCAATCGACTGCCAGATCCAGCTGCATGGTAATCCCAGCCAGCTCTTGTTCCAGTGTGTCATGCAGCTCGCGGGCAATCCGGTTGCGTTCTTCCAGTACCGCGCTGCTTCTCAACTTCTGTCGAATCACGGCCATCTGCTCCTGCAGTCGCCGCCCCAGCACTACGACCCACACGATTACGGCCAGAAGAACTCCCCCGGTGATCGCCAGCAGCCAGAGAGTATGACGCAAATTCCACCACGACGGAGTGGAGAGTACGGTGACATCCTGCGGCCAGCGCAGCAGCATGCGAAAAGACTGTGGGGTCTGCCACAGGCCCCCGCTGCGGACGAGACAGATGCCGGTGACTCGCACCCCGCTATTCAGCGGAATCAATAGCAGTCGCTCGGCAACCACTCCCGGCGGCGCGGTCGCGTCAAAAAACATGTCCCCACGCTGAAGCATGAGTCGGAGGCCATCCGGCTGCGCCTGGCGGTTCAACAGCTTCGCGTCGGTGGTCACAACCGCCCCGTCAAATTGCTCCCAAGGTACACTGAGATTAAGCCTCACCGGCTCCGGCGATTGCTCGTGCCCTATACGATGAAATATGGCGTCCTCTAACATCGGCGCCGAGTCCCCCATGGCGGGAAAACCCAGTACGTCCACAAGATCTCCGATTGCGAGCGGCGTGCTCTGATGCGTCAGCACACGGAGTCCCTTGCCTTGACTCTGAAGAAAGAGCGCGTTGCCCTGCTGCTGGTAGCCGACGATGCCGCGCACTCGCACCCGGTGCGGCGTTCCCGCTGCCGGCGCAAACCGCAGCAACGCAGACAGCGGAACCTCCGTGGCGGGGGCTTCCACTCGAATAAAGCTCAAGCGAGGGACGTAGAACAAAATGCCCGTGAGTTGCCGGTTGGCGTTGTACAGACTGCCGCACACACCTTCGATCAGGACCTCGCTGTCGACCCACGAAGAGAAATCCTGTTCGTGGGCTATCGGCACGCGGACGTTGAACTCACCCCCTTCGGACGCAACGCGCATGGCCAGCGCGACCTCCCGCCAGGAAGTCTTGTCGACTGCCGCGGACCGGACAATGCCGCGCACTTGCGCCCACTGGCTGTCCTGTTGTCCATTCGCGAGTTCGGAAAAAGGAAAAAGTTGCGGTTTGGGGAGAACGCCCTCGCCGAGCACGCGCAACTTTGTCTCGCGAATCACGGGAGCGAACTTGCCCGGCCCAGTCACTCCTTCAATCTCGACCAACTGGCTGAGCTGGTGGGGATACTTGGGGGAGACGCTGCCCTCAACATAGATGCCGGCCGTCCCATCCTGAACAATGAAGTCAGGTGCCGGAGCATCCATCGTGATCACACCCCGCACGAGTACCGGATATCCCAGTGAGGCCTGTTCAGGACTCAAGCGGCGGATTTGATCGACATGGATAAGGGTAGGGAGCGGCTTCGTAGGAGGCGGAAGCTGCGCCCACGCTCCGACGCCGAGCGCCGCCACCAACAAAACCGGCGTTGCCAACAGCCACAACCTCTCGACCGCTGACGCGCGAGTGCTGCGTTCTCGCATTATTTCCTTCGGCATCAATACGAGGCCGAGTTGCAAAACTGCAGGCTGACGGTGCAAGACCGACCTCGTGCTCGCATTAGAGTAGCCCAAATCACGAACCGGGGGAAGATCAAGCGCCGTGCCTGCTCCGCGGAGTAACAGATGAACATCGGTTTGACTCCTGCTCGGGAAAAAGACGATAAGGTGATTTGACACGCATGAGATTCTTGTCGGCAACATCACTGGGCCGACGAAAGTGCGACGAGAGGCGAGAATGTTGGGGCAAAGACCGATGATGGTTTCCAATGTTCGACTTCACATTCGAGACTGTCCACGTAGGCTTGCCGGCGTTCTCCTGTTTTCGTTGATATGCACCGCCTGCCTTTTTCTAAGTAGTTGTCCCGGCTCGAGCGATACCCCGCAAGCCACGTCCGGCGGCCCCACGGTACAGGTAGTCGAAACGACAGGTGACCAAACGATGCTGCTGCAAGTGCAGCCGTCCGTCTCTTTCGCAAGCGGCGGTAGTTCCAGTGGCCTCGTCATCACAGTGGACGCCACCACCCAGTATCAGCAGATGGACGGGTTTGGCGGTTCTCTGACCGATTCTTCCGCCTGGTTGATATGGAACCAGCTCAGTGCCTCGCAACAGACCACATTGATGCAACAACTCTTCAGCCCAAGCGGTGGCATCGGTATCAGTTTTCTGCGCCAGCCCATGGGCGCAACCGACTTCTCGGCGAGTGGCAACTATAGTTGCGACGACATGCCCACGGGCCAGACGGATCCCAACCTCACTAACTTCTCAGTAGCGCACGATGCCGCTTACATCATCCCTTTGGTGAAGCAGGCGCTGTCCATCAATCCAAACATCAAGGTGGTCGCGCTGCCGTGGAGTCCGCCGGCCTGGATGAAAACGACTGGAACGATGAATGGCGGGAACATGAACTTGGCCTACCTCCCCAGCCTGGCGCAGTATTTCGTGGATTTCACACAGGCCTACCAGCAGCAGGGCATCCCTATCTATGCCCTATCCGTGCAGAACGAACCCCTCTACTCGACTGCCGGATACCCGTCTGAATATCTTGCGGCGAGCGACGAATCCACTTTCATCGCAAGTAATCTCGGACCCGCCCTGAGCACGGCCGGACTCGGGACGGTGAAGATCTTCGGCTACGAGCACAATTGGGACAACACGTCCTATCCGGAGTCGGTGCTGAGCAGCTCCGCCGCGCAGTACATTGCCGGAACTTCGTTTCACTGTTACGCGGGCGATCCCAGCGCGCAGTCGACCGTCGAAACAGCGTTCCCCGCCAAGTCCATCTGGTTCACAGAATGCTCGGGCATTACTTCAAGCACCTTTTCGGGCGACCTGGTGTGGAACTCCGAGAACTTGCTGATCGGCGCCACGCGCAACTGGGCCCGGAGCGTCTCCCTGTGGAATCTGGCTCTCGATCAGAACTCCGGTCCCAGAAACGGCACTTGCTCCAATTGCCGAGGGGTCGTGACGATCGACGATACCGTTTCGCCGGCCAACGTTACTTTTAATGTGGAGTACTACGTTCTGGGACATCTGGGAAAGTTCGTCCTGCCCGGAGCGCACCGCATCAATTCGAATACGTTCGGCGCCGGCAGCATTGAAGATGTCGCCTTTCAGAACCCCGATGGATCGCTGGTTCTTTTCGTGCTGAACTCCGCAAGCAGCGCCGGAACCTTCACCGTCAGCTCCCAAGGACAAACATTCAACTACACCTTGCCCGCAGGCGCCGTCGCTACCTTTGAATGGAAGTAGTTCTCGATTCTCCGCTAGCGCGTCAGAGTGAACTTGCCTCGCAGTTGGATGTTGTCCGAAGAACCGCCGACCAGAATCGTGAAATCACCCGGCTCTGCGCTCCAATCTTTCTTCGCAGTGTCATAAAAAGAGAGCGCCCTGCGATCGAGTGTGAGGGTTATGTGCTTCGTCTCACCCGGCTTCAGGCTTACTTTGGAGAATCCCTTCAACTCTTTGACTGGCCGCGGAACGCTGGCGTGCGAGTCGCCGACATACAATTCCGCTACTTCCGCTGCCTCACGATGGCCTGTATTTCTCACATCGAAAGAAACTGAAACAGGCACGTTCAAGTTTCCCGTCGGCGTCACCAACAACTTGCTGTACGCGAACGTCGTGTAGGAAAGCCCATAACCGAAAGCAAATAGCGGCTTTGTTTCCGATCGGTCAAAGTGCCGGTATCCCACGAAAATGCCTTCGGCATACTGAACGTGATTCCCGCCGCTTTCCGGGTAGTAACTGTGAAAGGTGGGATTATCTTCCCATCGCCGCTCAAATGATGCGGGCAGTTTGCCCGATGGGCTGTAATCGCCAAAAAGAATTTGCGCCAGCGCTGTTCCGCCCTCCTGCCCCGGATACCACGCATGCAGGATGGCTGGTACGTTCTCCATCCATCGAGTCATGTCCACGTTGCCTCCAGCCGTCAGCACCACGATCACGTTCTTGTTCACGGCGCTGATTTGTCGAATAAGTTCGTCCTGTCCGCCGGGAAGCTGGATGGTTCGATCGAAACCTTCGCCTTCGGTCTTGGGATCGAACCCGACGCAAATAATCACAGCATCCGCCTTCGCCGCGATAGGCTTGGTTTCGCGGCCGACGAACGCCTCGGCTCGAGTCACACCAAAGCCAACAATCGCGCTGCCCACGGATTCGAAGTATTCCAGACGGATCTTATAAGCCCGGCCGGCTTCCAGATGCCGGGTAGCGATATCTAATGTCTGGGAATGCGGCTGCCAGTCATCAATTGCAATCTCGTCGCCGACGTAGAGCCGAACCCCATCGTCAGCCGAGGTATAGAACTTATAGTCCCCGGACTCCTGCGGCACGAAGTACCCTGTCCAGCGAATCGAGAAATGATCGACCGGTTCGCCCGCGGCAAAGCTGCCCTCTCCCCAGTCGAAGTGCACGTGCTTGTCAGTCCGCGCTAGCGCTGGTGTCCCTTTCAGTTCTTCATTACTGAAATATTCTCCCTTTAAGCCGCTCTCGCCGCCAGGAACAGTAACGAATTCGGAGCTTTCAAAAACCTCGTCGAGCGGAGGAACATCAACCGCATACAAGACGTTGGCTTTTGTTCCTAGGCGGTTACTGATGCCTTCCAGATAGCCGACCGCGTTGAATGGTTTAGTTTCTGCGCTGCCACCTCCGCCAATCACCGCGGGATACGCATCGGGGCCAATCACTGCAATGGTCTTCAGCTTGGTTTCATCGAGCGGCAGCAGATTGCCTGAGTTCTTGAGCAGAACCATGCTGCCTCTGGCCACCTCCAGCGCTACCTTTCGTCCTTCCTGACTATAGGTCGGGATGCCGGTATCGGTCTGCGCTTGGTCGAAGAACCCGAACTCGATCGCCTTGCGGAGAATTCTTCGCACCTTGTCGTCAATGGTCCCTATCGAAATCTTGCCTTCCTTGAGAGCGGGAAGCAGCGCGTCTCGATTCATGAAGGTAGGCGAAGGCATTTCAAGATCGAGACCGTCGGCAGCCGCGGCCACGCCATCGTGCGTCGCGCCCCAATCCGACATAAGAATGCCGTCGAATCCCCACTCCTTCTTGAGAATCTCGTTGTTCAGATGATTGTTTTGCGTCATGTAAGTGCCATTGACCATGTTGTAGGCATCCATGACCGCACCTACTTGCCCTTCCTTGACCGAAGCTTCGAATGCCGGCAAATAAATCTCGCGCAAGGTTCGTTCATCCATGTCCGAACTCAGAGTCATGCGCGCGAATTCCGAATTGTTCCCGGCAAAATGCTTGGCCGTCGCGATGACGCGTTGTCCCTGGATTCCGCGGATCACCGACACTGCCATTCTCGATGCCAGGAATGGATCCTCCCCAAAGTATTCGAAGTTGCGCCCGTTCATCGGCGCCCGGTAAATGTTCATACCCGGAGCGAGAATGAAATGCACTCCACGTGCACGCGCATCTTTACCCAAGGCGGTGCCGAAACGCTCCGCCAGATCGACATCCCAAGACGCCGCCAGCGCGATGCCAGCCGGATACGCAGTCGTGAGCCCATAGTCGTGAACGCCCATGGGACCGTCCGACATTCGCAGAGAAGGGATCCCAAGTCGCGGAATTGGACGGGTATAAAAATCGTTGATCCCGCCGACGATCTCTACTTTTTCGTCGAGCGTCATTTTGCTGAGAATGGAGTCAACACGTTGCTCTACATCGGTTTTCGACGGCGCGGCCTGCGCCATGCCAAACTGGGCAACCGACAAAAGGATGACTGCAACTGCGAAGATTCCGGCTCTCAAGATCGTTCGTTGCATTCGCTTGTCCTCTCGATGTTTCGATCCAGCATAACTCAACTCGCTCGTCACACTTTTCGTTTGACTTCAGCGTGGGCGAAATCCACACTGAGTGTCCCATGCCTTCCCGTCGGAAATTCATCACCGGTTCTGTTGGCGCCGTCGCCGGAGCATTCGCCACATCCCAGTCAACCGCAGCGGAGACAGTCGGCCGTCCGTGCATTTCGGAAACCGTGAGCCTGTGTGGGGAATGGCTATTTCGTACGGATCCGGACAATCAGGGTACGAAGAACAACTGGTACAGCGCGGATGCTTCAGCTGAAGGTTGGTGGACAGTCACAGTGCCTCACACTTGGCAGGTGGAGGCTCCTCTGGCCGACTATCGCGGAGTCGCCTGGTATTGGCGGACCTTCGATCTGCCGGCAACGAATTCGCCTGCGAGTTGGACGGAGCACGCCGTCCGCGTGGAGTTTGAGGCCGTCTTCCACACTGCCACCGTTTGGGTCAATGGACACCCGGCCGGAGAGCATGCGCGCAAGGGTTACACCGCCTTTACTCTCGACATCACAAACCAGCTGCAATGGGGCCGGAGCAACACGATTGCAGTCCGCGTGGATAATGCCTTCAACCCGCACATGCTGCCTCGCGGCCGATCGAGCGACTGGGCCAATGATGGCGGCATTTTCCGCCCCGTGCAGCTTCTGCTTACTCCAAGAACATTTATCGAGCGCGTCAACGTCGACGCAGTACCCGACCTCGCCAGCGGGGAGGGGAAACTGACGATCTCCACATACATCCGAAACACGAGCGCGAAACCCTGGACTGGCAAAGCTTCATTCCGCATCGCGGAAGAGGGGGAGGGCCAACCGGTTTTGACAGGTTCAAGGCATGAAACGCTTGTCGTCAAAGCAGGGGAAGTCGAAACGCTCACGCTTGAAGCGGCATTGCCCAAAGCCAAACTGTGGCACTTTGATCATCCCCATCTGTACCGCCTCGAGTTTTCAACTGCGGATAAACACCACGAGCACAGCTTCAACACTACATTCGGCGTGCGAAAGCTCGAGATTCGAGATGGTGCGTTCCACCTCAACGGCGAGCGCATTCGCCTGATGGGCGTAGAACGTATGGCTGGGAGCAATCCAGAATTCGGCATGGCAGAGTCCACGGAGTGGATCACGCACGATCTCGCGGAGATGAAACATCTGAACTGCGTGTTTACGCGCGTTCATTGGCCTCAGGACAAACGTGTTCTGGATTACTGTGACCGCCACGGCATTCTTATGCAAACCGAGGTTCCCGCCTGGGGCTTGGAGACCTTCGACGGCATGACTGGTCAGCCTGACGCAGACATCATGGAAAATGGACTGGACCAATTGCGCGAGATGATTGCTCGCGACTTTAATCATCCCTCGGTGGTGGTTTGGGGGTCATGCAATGAGATTGGAGGACAGAATCCGCCCGCGTATCAGTTTGCGAAGCACATGCTGGAGGAAGCCAAGCGACTGGATCCGGGCCGTCTCTGCTCCTACGCTTCGAACTCGCTGAGCAGTACTCCGCAGCGCGACGTTGCGGGACTGATGGATTTCGTAGAGGCCAACGAATACTACGGAACATGGGCCCCCGGAACAGCGGCGGACGCGGCGCGTTATCTGGATGAGATTCATGCCGCATTCCCCGGCAAACCCATCGTGGTCTCTGAATACGGATATTGTGCCTGCACACCCGACCGGCCGGAAGGCGATCGGCAAAGAATGGAGATTCTGCGCTCGCATGACACGGCGATCCGCTCGAGGGACTTCGTCGCCGGCGCCATTTTCTTCTGTTACAACGACTACCGCACTCACATCGGCGACCGCGGTGTGGGTTCGTTGCGGCAACGGGTCCACGGCGTCGTGGATCTCTATGGCGCGCACAAGCCGTCCTATGACCTTCTCCGCCGCGAGTCCAGCCCGATCGAATCCCTTACGGTAGAACACCAGCAGAACAGGTTTGCAGTGCTGATCAGGGTGCGGCACGACCTCCCCATGTACTCACTCAGAGGCTACAAGCTGCGAGGCTTGTTCTTCGCCGAAGGCAACATTCCCACCGAACGACAGGAAGTGGACTTGCCAGACGCTGCACCCGGTAGCGAGACGAGGTTGGACCTGGCGTTCACCCAGTCCGAAACACCAATTCATGTCCAGTTTGACCTACTGCGCCCTACATCTTTCTCGGCATATTTCTTGGATTGGAAACCTTAACTCCCTCTGTCAGGATTCAAGCCAAAACGTACGACGCCATCAGCCAGGCGTGGGGCTATGCGGGTTTCCCTGATCGAACACGGCGGGAATGATTTCTCTTTCAGACAGCCACTCCTGCGATTGCTCCATACTATTGTCGTGGTTGCCAACGGTCCTTATCCGCGATTTGGTCGCCTCAGGACGCATAATGCGCCAAAGCCTCGGTAGGAGCACATAACTAACGTCTGTGTGGGCAAATCCGGGACTTACGACGGTAACTGTCAATTTCGCATTGAGGGGGTTTGAGCGTAACAGAGATTTTTCACCATCGAAGGCTACAGCTCCACCGCGTTCGTGCCTACGCGGAAGTCCTCCGAAGCCACCAGCGCAGGATCAAGAAAGTTTCGGAGCAAAGAACCATAGCGCAGATCACGGCGGCATACGAAAGGTTCGCCCGGATCGCAGTAACCAGAGCGGAGATGCCGAAGGCTATGGCCATAAAAAAACCCGAAGGCTGCGCCCATGCGGGCGCGCAACCCTATATCTTGATGACCGCTCAGCAGGAGCACTCCCGAAGCCAGCAATTGGCCCCCCACCGATTTCCATCTCGTTCCGACCAAGGCTATGACAGACGGATTTACTGAGATAGCCATACCGTTAATTCCTCGCGCTTGGATTGGAGTTTCTCGCCATTGCGAAGATGGCTCGATAAGCCCGCGCCACAAGATTGTAGCTCTTAGTTGACGTAACCAGCGATTACGCTCATTTGAGAAATGGCCGACCGGGGTCAATGATATGGCGATTTTACGCCAACAGTGTGCTGGTGCCGCTGGCAGTCGAATCTTCCGAGCCGGTGGGGAAACACCTCCGAATCAGTGAGTGGAATTGTGTTCGAATCCGACACGTCCCGCCATCTGCCCAAAGCGAAACGAGGCCACTACTGAAAGCTCAGTCCCCGTCGCGTTAAAGCTCGCAGGAAGCTGCAAACATAGGGGCATTCCCTTCATTCCCTTCTCGGCTCAGCGTGCTGCCCGAAATCGGAGTATACTTCTCGCCATTCTTTCCCGTTAAGAAACGCATCCGCTCAAAGCCTACGGGTGTAGCAGCGATTTGGGAAGAGCAAGCTCAACAAAATCGTGCGGGGCATCGACAGTCTCGAATCAGACTGCTCGAAAACATGCGCTGCAAAGTGGGCCCGTTCACAAACAACCACGTCGTCAAAGTCCCGGGCAATAACGTTTGAACAACCAACTTCCAACCAACTTCAAATCGAAGTCAATTATCAAGAGGAGGGAAAATGCATCGCAGATTTCGCACGCTTTCGATAGCGACAATGTCTCTCACCCTGGGAATCACCTCCATCACGATGGCTCAACAGACCTCCAGACAATTTCAGTCCTCGACATTTAGCCTGGAATCCACGGGCACCGTCACCATGAGGAGCCTCACCGGTGTCGGCAACGAAGCCAAGGTGATGGCGAATCGTTCGCAGTGGAATGAAATCCATTATCGTGCCCACTCCTACGGCAAAGTGATGGCCGCGCGCAATCAAGGTCTCGCGCCATCGCAAGCCGCGCCAGCGGTGACCCCGCTTCCTGTCACCACTGCTGACTCGGGCTTCAGCGGCTTTGCAGGACTCAATGGTGCCGAACAAGCCGCGGTGGAAGGCTTCGACCTCGAGCCACCAGATCAGGGACTGTGCACAGATGGAAACGTGGTAGTAGAGGCGATCAATTTGGCGCTTGCCGTCTATGATGCGAAGACACACAGGTTGCTCGCTGGGCCGGTCGGGCTGAACCCGTTCTTCGGGACAAACGGTTTTCTTTCCGACCCGCGCTGCTACTATGACCCGCCAACCCAACGCTGGATCCTCACCCTCACCGAAGTCGGCGAGCCAAGCGCTGTCCTCATCGCTGTCAGCGTGAGCAGCGACGCCACCGATAGTTACAGCCTGTACTCCATCGATACCACCAATGACGGTACGCTCGGCGGATGCCCATGCTTTGGTGACCAGCCGTTGTTAGGTGCCGACACCAATGGCATCTACATTTCCACCAACGCCTTCAGTCTGGTTGCCAACACTAACGCCCAGGCCCAGATCTATGCAATCTCGAAATTCCTGCTAATTGGCGGAGCAGGCGTGGTTGGACAGCACGTTATCCCAATCGCAGGTCCTGGTGAACCGTATCCCTTCAGCATCGGTCCGGCGTTGTCGCCCCACGGCCAGGGTCCCACGGCCAACGGTGGCACCGAGTATCTGATGGCCTCGGATCAGGACTTCAACTCCGCCAACGATGTTGTTCTATGGGCACTGACAAACACCTCTTCCCTGGGTCCGTTCCCTGATCTTGGCCTCAGTAGTGTCGTGCTCAGCGCACAAGCCTATGTAGAGCCTCCGAGCGCCACGCAAAAAAAAGGCTCTATCCCGCTCGGCAAAAGCGTCGGGGTGACGACAGTTGGACAGCTCGACAGCGACGACGACCGCATGTCGATGCCTCTTTACTGGGCCAATGGCCAGCTTTGGGCGTCGATCAATACCGCGGTCCAGGTCGGCAGCAACACATTGGCCGGCATCGCTTACTTCATCGTCCAGCCTTCGTGGAAGAAAAATGTCTTGGGCGGCTCCGTGGTACAGCAAGGTTACGTCGTCGCGGAGGGTCCAACTGGACCGGACAACACCATCTATCCGGCGATCGGAGTCACTGACAGCGGTAGCGGCGAGATGGTCTTCACGTTAAGCGGCCCGGATTACTTCCCCAGCGCGGCCTATGTCCCGATCAGTACAAGCGGCACAGGCACCGCCATTCGTCTGGCGGGCAAAGGCGTCCTCCCCGATGATGGGTTCACCATCTATCCCGCCTTCGGCGGTAACGGGGTCGGTCGATGGGGCGATTATTCCTGGGCAGTAGCAACTGGAAATACGATCTGGATGGCGACCGAGTACATCGGACCGAAGAAGCGCGACCAGTACACCAATTGGGGCACGTTCATCGGTTCGCTGACGCTGCCTTAAACCAAGGCGTTGGAAAACACGCTTAGGGCTGTGACCATGTCACGGCCCTTTTGTTTCTGACCGAGGTCACAGGCGTTTTTCTACCGCTACGGTCGGCTTGAACTTCACGGCGATCCACGCTTACTTCTCAATTCAGAAGCGCCCTCGCCCAACCGTCAGTGAAAGCAATTGTGTTCGACATCGACAGCCCTGGCGGTTCGGTCGACGGAGTCTTTGAGCTGGCCCAGGAAATCTACGAATCAAGAGGCAGGAAGAAAATCATCAGCGTCAGCAACACTCTCTGCGCTTCGGCTGCATACGCCATCGGCGCGGCCGCCTCGGAGCTCGTGATCGCACCGTCTGGGCAGGCCGGGTCGATTGGGGTCTTCGGCTCGCATGAGGATCATTCGAAGGAACTGGAGCGCCAGGGCGTCAAGATTTCCTTTATCAGCGCTGGAAAATACAAGACTGAGGGATCGCCAGCGGACTCTCCCGAAATCGCTGCCGCACTGCAGCAACCGCAAACGGAGCCATACGTCGAGTTATTTCGAATGCTCAAGGTGGATGGCATGCTGGCTCCGGCATGCATGACGACTGCGCTCCTGGTTGCCAGTATAGGGGTCATGATCGAGGCTTTGCTCTTCCGTGGTTTGCTGGACCTTGCCCACAAACTCGGTGCACCGGTGCAGCGCATGGCGATGATCGGCGCTGTAGTTCTATTTGTTGCGGGAATGCTTACGGTGGAGTTCCCCATGGCCTCGGGGCTGCTTCGGATCGGACGGAAGCTGGAAGCGCGCTTGCGAATCGCATTCCAAGAAAAGATTCCACGTTTGGGTGATCGCTACTTTCACAGCCGGCTCAAGTCCGATATGGCAGAGCGATATCACCAAATTCACCACATCCGGCTTCTTCCAGAACTGGGCGGGCAGCTCTTGCGCTCAACGTTTGAGCTCTTCTTCACTGGCGCCGGCGTGATCTGGCTCGACGCGGGCGCCGCTCCGCTGGTCATCGTGTTGTTGCTTGTGTCGGTTGGCCTCAACCTGGCCTTGCAGCCAGCGCTCGCCGAGCGCGACATGCGCGTGCGAAATCATGAGGGTGCCCTCAGCTGCTATTACCTGGATGCATTCCTGGGATTGGTGCCA
>Ga0181532_10000592_pt1 | contig 36954 bp, 32 predicted proteins | sample PEATcosm2014_Bin_33_FD_119768 | JGI IMG/M metagenome (GOLD analysis project Ga0181532, IMG submission 119768) | Peatland microbial communities from MTU Mesocosm Facility, Houghton, MI, USA - PEATcosm2014_Bin11_30_metaG | ecosystem: Environmental > Terrestrial > Soil > Wetlands > Peat | place...
GCAGCGCGCAAGGGCCGCCTTTATGGGCAAAGACTTGACGGCTTCTGGCTGCACGTCGGCGCGCCGCACCTCATCGCCGAAGCCGAATGGACGATCGCAAGGAGCATTCTGTAGGGAAGCGCCTGCGCGTTCTCGGCGCCCGGCATCAGATCGTGCGCGTCGACGAGGAGGACACATCGCCCTTCGACAGCCTCATTGAGGAGCGCCTGCTCGAAGCTGCGATCGATGCGACCGATCGCGCCGATGTCGTCGTTCTGTCCGATTACGGCAAGGGCGCGCTGACGACCCGGATTCTGCGGGAAGTCATCGGCCGCTGCGCCGCGACGCAAAAGAAAGTGCTTGTCGATCCCAAGCGGCTCGATCTTTCGGCCTATCGCGGCGCGACGATCCTGACGCCGAACCGGGCTGAATTGACCGCTGCGACGAGGCTTCCCTGCGAGAGCGACGGCGAAGCGCAATTGGCCGCCGCCGCCGCTCAGGAGGCGAGCGAGGCGAATATTCTGCTGACCCGTTCGGAAAAAGGCATGTCGTTCTTCCCGGTCTCGGGCGCGCCGATCCATCTCGCCACGGTGGCGCAGGACGTGTTCGACGTGTCCGGCGCGGGCGATACCGTGATCGCCGTTCTCGCGGCCTCTTTGGGCGCGGGTCTCTCCATTCTCGAGTCGATGAAGCTGGCCAATCACGCCGCCGGCATCGTGGTCGCGAAGGTCGGCACCGCTTGCGTAACGCCCGACGAGCTCTACGCCTCTCTGGCGTCCGAACTGGCGTCAGCTTCGGTCAACGACGGCCGGCATATCAGCCGCGATCAGGCCGTCGCGCAGCGCTGGGCCTGGGCCAGGGAAAAGCTGACCGTCGGCTTCGCCAATGGCTGTTTCGATCTTTTGCACCCGGGCCACGTCTCCCTCATCAAGCAGGCCGCCGCCACCTGCGACAGGCTCATCATGGCGCTGAATTCCGACGCCTCCGTGCGACGCCTCAAAGGGCCAAGCCGCCCGATCCAGAATGAAGAATCCCGCGCGGCCGTGATGGGCGCGATCAAGGGCGTATCCGCCGTGGTGATTTTTGACGAAGACACGCCGCTTGACCTCATCAAGGCTCTGCAGCTGGACATATTGATCAAGGGCGCCGATTACACGGAAGACAAGGTCATCGGCGCCGATATCGTCCGGGCGCGGGGCGGCCGGGTCGTCCTGGCGGAGCTTTCGGCGGGACAATCAACCTCGAAACTGGTCGCAAAGGCCGAAACGGCGCAATGAGCCCGGATTGACCTCGCGTCGGCGCATCAAGCCTCTTCCTTAATGACGGCGAGCGCGCGATCGATGAGCGTCGGCCCCGACGCATCAAGGTGCGGCCACGCGATCTCTCCGATGGGCTCATCCGCCTGGGCCGCCGCGATCGCGGGCCCGGCGTCCGAGGCATCGTTCCGGCGCTGCGAAACGCGCGCCAGCCTGACCTGCATCGGCGCTTCGAGCCAAAGCCCCGTGAAACGCGCGCCGGCGCGCGCCGCGACATTGGCGCCGGTTCGCTCCTCCGGCTTGAGATGGGCGGCGTCGACCAGCACGCTTTGGCCCGCCGCCAGGGCGCGCGCGGCGAGATCGCGCAGACGCTGGTAGGTCTTCGCCGACACATCCGGTCGATAGGCGTCCTGCGGCAGCCGCTGAAGCTCGGGCAGATGATAGAGCCGCTTTCGTTCGACGTCGCTGCGCAGGTGAATTGCGCCGGGCGCCCGGCCGATCGCGGGCGCGAGCGCGCGGCCAAGCGATGTTTTGCCGGTCCCGGAAAGCCCCCCGATTGCGACGAGACGAAGCGCGGCCGGTTCGAAGAAAGCGCAGGCGGCGTCGAAAAGGCGGCGCGCCGCCGCGATCGTCGCGGCTGTCTTTGACGCCTCGAGGTTTGTGACGTTGGCGCGGATCGCGGCGCGCAGGCTCAGGAAAAGCGGCAGCGCGGCGAGGCCTGCAAGCTGCGCCTCGAATGCGTCGCTGGCGGAAAGATAGCGGTTCATCAGGCCGTTGGCTTCGACGGTCAGGCCGCGCGTCCAAAGGTCCATCAGAAGGAAGGCGAGATCGTACAGAACGTCGCAAATCGCGAAGCTTTCATCGAATTCGAGCGCGTCGAACAGCGTCGGCGTCGGACCGATCATGACGATGTTGCGCAAATGAAGATCGCCATGACAACGGCGCACCCAGCCTTCGGCCTCGCGCCGCAGCAGAAGCGGGCGCGCCGCCTCGAAGGCGCGCAGCATTGCGCGTTTGAGGCTTGCGGCGGCGGCGCCCGGAAAGACGTCTGGCGCCGCCTCGATAGCTGTCATCGTTTCTTCGATCCGCGCCGCAAACGCAGCCGTGGCGCCTCTGTCGCGCAGGACAGGCGCCTGCCGGTGCGAGGCGACGACGACGTCGGCGAGCCTCGCCACGATCCTTGAATCGAGTTCGCCCCGCGCCGCGAGCCGATCCAGGGTGCGCTCTTCGTCAAAGCGGCGCAAATGCACGGCCCATTCAATAATTTCTTCGCCAGAACCGAATATTAGAGCGTTTTCTTTGCGTGAAATGGGAGCGAGGCCGAGATAGAGGTCCGGCGCATTCGCCCTGTTGACGGCGAGTTCGTTCTCGCAAGCGCGACGGCGCTTTTCCAGTGTCGAGAAATCCATGAAGGGAAAATGGACGGCGCGCTTCACCTTGTAGACATCGGCGCCGGCGAGGAAGACCGCGGCGCCATGCGTATCGATGCGCGTCACCGGCTCGTTGAGCCGATGCGTCGCCGGGTCGCTCAGGAACGCGAAAACCTCGGACTGGTCAGCGGCTTGATCTTGGCCGACGCATTTCATCGGGACTGCTTTCGTCTGGCTCCAGCCTGCAGGGGGGCGAGGCCGGGTCTTGATCGCTAGCCGCGTCGTGAGGCGCGGATGCGGCGGAAACACGCGCGTCTTTCCGATCACGCGCTTTCGGCTTGCCGCAAGGAGCCGGGCTTGTTACTCGGAAGGCGAGCTTTGCGCGATTGACGCTATCGGCCCTTCCAAAAACGCGAAAGATTGAAAATCAGCCATGGCTCTCCCGCGCCGTTCCGCCGACTCATCGGAAACAAACGTCCATGGCGCCAAGTTTCTCATCGTGGAGGCGCGCTTTTATGACGTCATCGGCGCAATGCTGCTCGAAGGTGCCGCGGCGGCTCTCGCCAATGCCGGCGCGTCTCACCATCTCGTCAGCGTCCCGGGCGCCCTCGAAATCCCGATCGCGATGGAGATCGCGCTCGATCACGCGCAAAAAGCGGGCGAGCCTTACGCCGGCGCCATCGCGCTTGGTTGCGTCATCAGGGGCGAGACCTATCATTTCGAGATCGTCTCCGGCGAGAGCGCGCGGGCCTTGATGCAGCTTGGCGTAACCCGCCGTCTCGCCCTCGGCAATGGCGTCCTGACCGTCGACACCGAAGCGCAGGCCCTGGCGCGCGCGGATCGCAACAAGGGCGACAAGGGCGGCGATGCGGCCCGCGCTGCGCTCGCCCTCCATATGCTCAAACAGGATATTGGAGCGCTCCGATGATGAAAGCCGAAGGGCGCTCCGCCGCCCGTCTCGCGGCGGTGCAGGCGCTCTACCAAATGGAGGTCTCGGAGAAAGGGCTGAACGAAACCTGCGCGGAGTTCGAATCGTTCTGGCTCGGCAAGGAGATCGAGGGCGAACGCTATAAATCGGCTGAAGTCGCGTTTTTTCGCGATATTCTGACCGGCGTGCTTGCCGATCAGGGGCCGATCGACCGCTCGATCGATCAGACGTTGATCGAGGGATGGCCCCTCGCGCGGGTCGACGCGGTTCTGCGCGCCATCTTGCGGGCCGGGACCTATGAATTGAAGAAGCGCGCCGACATCCCGGCGCGCGTGTCGATCAAGGAATATGTCGACGTCGCGGGCGCGTTCTTCGATCGCGAAGAGTCCGGCATGGTCAATGCGGTTCTGGATGGTCTCGCGCGGCGTTATCGCGCCAGCGAGTTCGAGCCGCGCAACTGACGGCGCGCTTTTCGCGCCGGTAGGCAGGTCGCGTGAAGCACCAGGCGCCGTTCTCCGAAGACGATTTGATCGCGACCTTCTTCGCGCCCCTTGCGGGCGAAGCCGGGCTGCGGCTGCGCGACGATGCGGCCCTGATGCAGCCCCCGCCGGGGCGCGAACTCGTTCTCACCAAGGATCTGCTCGTCGCCGGGGTCCATTTTTTTAGCGACGATCCGCCCGGCGCCATCGCCCGCAAGGCCTTGCGCGTAAATCTGTCCGACCTCGCCGCCAAGGCCGCCGAGCCCGTGGGATTTCTCCTTGGCCTCGCGCTGCCGGCGGACTGGACGGCGCAATGGCTCGCAGCTTTCGCCGCCGGTCTTGGCGAGGATGCGGCGAATTACCGCTGCCCGCTGCTCGGCGGCGACACGGTCAAAACCCCGGGGCCGCTCACAATTTCCGTTACGGCGATCGGCGCCGTCGAAGCGCATAAAATGGTCCCCCGCGACGGCGTCAGGGCCGGCGACCGGATCTATGTCACAGGGACCATCGGCGACGCCGCGCTTGGATTGAAGCTGCGCCAAGGCGCGACCGCCGATCAGGACTGGATCGGCGCATTAAGCGACGCCGATGCGGGCTTTCTGCGCGATCGCTATCTCCTGCCGCAGCCGCGTCTCGCCCTGCGCGGCGCTCTCAAGGGCTTTGCCCATGCCGCCATGGATGTTTCCGATGGTCTTGCTGGCGACCTTGGCAAGATGCTGCGCCTCGCCGGGATGACGGCGGCGATCGAGCTTGCCCGCATTCCCCTGTCGGGCGCGGCGCGGCGCGCCTTGCAAACGGCCCCGCGGCTGATCGAGGCGATCTGCTCCGGCGGGGACGATTATGAGATTCTCTGCGCCGTTCCGCCCGCGAAGGCCGCTTCATTCGAGGCCGCCGCAGCAGCCGCCGGGATCGGCGTCAGCCTGCTCGGGGCAGCCGCGCCCGGGGAGGGGCCCCCGACCTTCATCGATGCCGGGGGCGTGGCGATTCAAATGGCCAGAACCTCGTTTCAGCATTTTTGAGCAGGATCATTGATCGGCGCTCCAAAGCGGTTCCAAACGCCGCCCTGGGGGCGGATCAAACTGGACGCTGATCGGCGCGATTGCGCAATTTGAGCCTTTCTGTAAATGTCGCGCACCCGGCGCGAACAACGTCTCTTCAAAGCCGCAACAAAACATCAAGGTGGAAACTGATGATCGCCATTGTCATCCTGGCGGGGCTCTTATCGATTGTGTACGGCGTCAGGACGTCGTCGGAACTCCTCGCCGCCAGTCCCGGCTCGGCGCGGATGCAGGAGATCGCCGGCGCCATCGCCGAAGGCGCGCAGGCTTACCTCAAGCGCCAGTACCTCACCATCGCCCTCGTCGGCGCGGTCATCTTCCTCGCTTTCTGGTATTTTCTGGGGGCCTCGATCGCCTTCGGCTTTTTCCTCGGCGCCATCCTCTCGGGCGCCGCCGGATTCGTCGGCATGAACGTCTCGGTGCGCGCCAATGTGCGGACCGCGCAGGCCGCCTCGCAGTCGCTCGCCGCCGGGCTCGATATTTCGTTCAAGGCCGGCGCCGTCACGGGAATGCTCGTCGCCGGCCTCGCGCTGCTTGGCGTCGCCGGCTATTTCTATGTGCTGACCGGACCGCTCGGCTATGCGCCGAACGGGCGCCAGACGGTCGACTCTCTTGTCGCGCTTGGCTTCGGCGCCTCCCTGATTTCGATCTTCGCGCGTCTTGGCGGCGGCATCTTCACCAAGGGGGCGGATGTCGGCGCCGATCTCGTCGGCAAGGTCGAAGCCGGAATTCCCGAGGACGATCCGCGCAATCCGGCGACGATCGCCGACAATGTCGGCGACAATGTCGGCGATTGCGCCGGCATGGCGGCGGACCTGTTCGAGACCTACGCCGTGACGGTCGTCGCCACCATGGTCCTCGCCGCCATCTTTTTCGTCGGCCAGCCGGTTCTTTACAGCGCCATGCTGTACCCGCTGGCGATCTGCGCGACCTGCATCGTCACCTCGATCGCCGGCACCTATTTCGTCAAGCTCGGACCCGACCAGTCGATCATGGGGGCGCTGTATAAAGGCCTCATCGCGGCCGGGCTTCTCTCCATCGTCGGGCTGGCGCTCGCCACCACCGCGACGGTCGGCTGGGGGACCATCGGAACCGCCAGCGGAACGCCGATTTCAGGCGCGCATCTTTTCGCCTGCGGCATCATCGGGCTGATCGTCACCGGCTTCATCGTCGTCATCACCGAATATTACACCGGCACCGGCAAGCGCCCGGTGGTTTCGATCGCGCAGGCCTCCGTGACGGGGCACGGCACCAACGTCATTCAGGGTCTCGCCGTCTCGCTCGAATCGACGGCGGCGCCGGCCCTCGTCATCATCGCTGGCATTCTCGCGACGAGCCAGCTCGCCGGGCTTTTCGGCATCGCGATTGCGGTGACGACGATGCTCGGCATCGCCGGCATGATCGTCGCGCTCGACGCTTTCGGGCCAGTGACCGACAACGCCGGCGGCATAGCCGAAATGGCGGGGCTGCCGAAGGAGGTCCGTCAGGTGACGGATGCGCTCGACGCCGTTGGCAACACGACGAAGGCGGTGACCAAAGGCTACGCGATCGGTTCGGCGGGCCTTGGCGCCCTGGTGCTGTTCAACGCCTATAGCCACGATCTGACCTATTTCGCCGCGAATCCCGACCAGTTCCCTTATTTCAGGGGAATCGGCGCGGTCTCGTTCGACATCTCCAACCCTTATGTCGTCGCCGGGCTGCTGTTCGGCGGGATGATCCCTTATCTCTTCGGCGGCATCGCCATGACCGCGGTTGGGCGGGCGGCCGGCTCCGTCGTCGAGGAGGTGCGCCGCCAGTTCAAGGAGAAGCCTGGCATCATGCTCGGCACGGAGCGACCGGATTACGGCCGCGCGGTCGACATGCTGACCAAGGCGGCGATCAAGGAAATGATCCTCCCGTCGCTGCTGCCCGTGCTGGCGCCGATCGTCGTCTATTATGGCGTGCTGCTCATCTCCGGTTCGAAGGCGTCGGCCTTTGCGGCGCTCGGCGCCTCGCTGCTTGGCGTCATCGTCAACGGGCTTTTCGTCGCCATCTCGATGACGTCCGGCGGCGGCGCCTGGGACAACGCCAAGAAGAGCTTCGAGGATGGCTTCACCGACAAGGATGGCGTGAAGCACTTCAAGGGCGGGGACGCGCACAAGGCGTCGGTCACCGGCGACACCGTCGGCGATCCCTACAAGGATACCGCGGGTCCGGCGGTCAATCCGGCGATCAAGATCACCAACATCGTCGCGCTCCTGCTGCTCGCGGCGCTGGCGCACTGAGGAAACCACGACGTCGCCGCGATTGCGGCGACGGCCGGGGGCCGGCGGTCCGACCGGCGCTCCAAACTTTCGGAATCGATCACCTTTATGAGTTTGGATTGATTCAATCCAAACTCATCGCGATCTAGAACTTCAGCAGGTTGAGGAACATGCCTTTGAGGAAGGTCGATTCGGCGCCGGCGGTCGGCGTCGTGCGGGAGATGAAATCGAACACCTTGCCGTCCTGCATCCCATAGTTGGCGACGCGCTCGACTTTCTTGTTCTTGTCGAAATAGACGGCGAAAACGCGCTGGTCGATCAGCTTCGGCTGCAGGAATGCGACATCCCGGTCGGTGACCTGGGTTACATAATACCAAGCGTCGCCGCCGACCGTCGATGTCGTCGTCGGCGTTCCGAGAAGCGTGAGGATCTGCTCCGCCGAGGCGCCGACCTTCACCTGGTCGAGCGAGCGCGGGTCGCTCTGATATCCGTGGACGACCTGGCCGTCATAGCCGAGACATCCGCCTAGTGCGAGCGGAAGTCCGGCAGCGAGTCCGAGCGAAAGCGCCGCCTTCAACGCGAATTTTGTGCGGACTGATCCAAAGCCTGACGCTAAAGCCGTCTTGCTGCGCGCGCGGGCCGCGATGCCGAACAACATGCCTGAAGTCTCCGCCTTAAAGGTGTCAACGCGATCGAAAGCCGGCCATCAGTTGCATTTGCGGCGCGGCTGAGCGATGCCTAACTTCCGCCCATGTCAAAAACAAGGTGGCGCCGCGGGCTTGAGCCGAAGCGCGTCCGCCGGACCCAGTTAGGCCCTATAAGGTTAAGTGGACGTGAACTTCGAAGGTCATTTTCAACGCGGCGAAGTTTAACTGGCCAAAGTCGGAAAATTACAGAATGCTTTCCTGGTTCTTTCGCGGCTCCCCCAATCGCCGATTGGTCGACCGCCTGCATGGCGAAATCGTGGCGGCAGCGCGCGATCCCGCGCTTTATGCGGATTATGCGATCGCGGACACGTTCGAGGGGCGGTTCGAGGCGATGACGCTGCATGCGACGCTTGTTCTGCGGCAGCTCAACGCCATGGCGCCACCGGCGCCCGAATTGGCGCAGGACCTCGCCGACGCGGTATTTTCCCACTTCGACGCCACGCTGCGCGAAATGGGTGTCGGCGACGTCGTCGTTCCAAAGCGAATGAAGGCCCTCGCCGAGGCTTTTGCCGGTCGCGGCGTGGCCTATGATCAGGCTCTGCGCGCCGGCGCACCAGCGCTCGCTGCGACTCTGGCCCGCAACGTCTATGCGGGCCGCGCGGACGCGGCGCGCCTCGCCCGCTTCGTCGAAAAGGCGCGCGCGGCGCTGGCCGAGGCCTCGTTCGACGCTTTCGCCGACGGTCCGGTTCCATTTCCAAAGCCCGCGTCGGTTGCCTGACGCCAGAGCGGGACGAGAAAAGTGCAAGCACTCTTTCGCCCGCATCCCGCTCTAATCTATTGGAAATCGATCACGTTCACGATTTTGGATCGATTCGATGCAAAATCATCGTGATCTACCGCAAGGAGGCTTCTGCGATGAGATCGAAGGGCGAACCGAACCCCGGCAAAGCGCGGCGGGCCCCCGCCGGCGAGCGCGCGAGCGGCGCGAGCGACCTGTCGCGCATCGTCGAGGTCGATGAAGTTCCCGAGGGCGGCCTTCAGATCGCGATTCGGGCAGACGCCGCCGAGCGCGCGGCGATCGCAAAAAACGCCGGCCTGATCGCGGTCGAATCGCTCGAGGCGGATCTCGACATCGCCAAACAGGGGGAGGGGAGATTCAAGGTCGTTGGCCCGCTGAGGGCGCGGATCGCGCAGACCTGCGTCGTCAGCCTCGAGCCATTCGAGAGCGAAATTCACGCCGAGGTCGCCGCGGATTTTGCGGGTCGCGCCAGGAAGAGTCTTCCACGGCGGAGCCGGCCTGCGCGAGATGCGGTGCTGGAGACGGAGGCGGTCGATGACCTCGCGCAATCCTTCGCGGCGCAGCTTGACGCGCCGGACCCGATCGTCGATGGGCGCATCGATCTTGGCGCCTTGGTGCAGGAATTCCTCGTTCTCAGCCTTGACCCCTATCCGCGCAAGCCCGGCGTTCGCTTCGAGGGCGCCGAATTCTCCGGCGCGCCGGACGCGGCTGAATCACCCTTCGCGTTGCTAAAAAAGCTCAAAGACGGCGATTGAACGCGCAAACCGCGCTGGCGCAAGAATAGCGGCGACAGACCTGCGTCAGGCCCGATGGCGAGGCGGCCGGGGAGACCTGGCGCCTCGCGGGGGAGGAGAAGCGCCACCGAAACGGCGGAATTTCCATCAAAAATCCATCCGCGTCGGGGTCGCCACTACCACGTTGGAACTTTATCCTATATTTGAACGGCGGCTGGCGCGGATTCAAACAACTGACCCGCACGATCTGAACCCTGGAAAACCGCTTCGCCTGGCGCCGGCCGGTCCGCTGACAGCCGCCAATTAGGGTGATGTTTCAAACTCTTGTCATATGATCCTGTCGTCTGTCGCGAAGCTGGCGCGGCGGCGCGCTTGAACCGAGTTGCGAACCTGATGCTGAAGCCAGTGCGAATAGCGCTCGACGCCATGGGCGGCGATTTTGGGCCGGAAGTGTTGCTTCCGGGAGCAGCCCGCGCGCTCGAGCAGGGCGAAGGCATCGCATTCTCCTTGTTTGGCGACGAAAAACGTATTCGCCCCTATCTCGAGGCGAATCCGGCGCTCGCCGCCGTCTCGACCTTGCACCATACCGATGTCGCCGTGCGCATGGACGACAAGCCGAGCCAGGCGTTGCGCGCCGGGCGCCGCAATTCCTCGATGTGGCTCGCGATCGAGGCGGTCAAGAAGAATCAGGCTGACATCGCGGTTTCGGCCGGCAATACCGGTGCGCTGATGGCCATGGCCAAAACTTGCCTCCATACCATGCCGCATGTGGAGCGGCCGGCGCTCGCGGCGATCTGGCCGACCGTGCGCGGCAGGACCATCGTCCTCGACGCCGGCGCGTCGATCGGCGCCGACGCGCGCCACCTCGTCAATCTCGCGATCATGGGCTCGGCGATGGCGCGAATCGTTTTCGCCGTCGACCGTCCGACCGTCGGTCTTTTGAATATTGGCTCGGAAGAGATGAAGGGGATCGAGGAAGTAAAGAAGGCCTCGCGCCTTTTGCGCGAATCCGCCCTGCCGAACCTTGAATATGTTGGATTCGTGGAAGGCGGCGATATCGGCAAGGGAACGGTCGATGTCGTCGTCACCGAGGGCTTTACCGGCAACATCGCGCTGAAGACGGCCGAGGGCACCGCCAACCAGATGGCGCAATATCTGCGCGAAGCGTTAAGCGGGGACCTGATGTCCAAGCTCGGCTATCTTCTCGCGCGAAAGGGTTTCGCCGCGCTGAAGCAGAAGATGGATCCGCGCAACGTCAATGGCGGCGTTTTCCTCGGCCTCGAGGGGGTCGTCATCAAAAGCCATGGCCATTCCGATGTTTTCGGAACCGCTGTGGCGATCGAAATCGCCTATACGATCGCCCGCCACGAACTCCCGGGCCGAATCCGCGATGCGATCTCTCTTTCATACGACGTGAGTCCGGCGCCCGCAAAGCTTGGCGTCTCGGGCGAACCGGCGGCCGCGCCCTCGCAGCCGTGACTGACTTCCAGATGGATGATCTCTTGAAAGATGCAGCGCCAGGCAAACTCCGCTCCGTTGTCGTCGGATTGGGTTCCTACCTTCCCAAACGGATCCTCAGCAACGCCGACCTCGAAAAGTTCCTCGACACGACCGACGAATGGATTGTCCAGCGCACCGGCATCAGGCAACGGCACATCGCCGCCGAGGACGAGCCGACGTCAAAGCTAGGCTTGTTCGCCGCGACCGCGGCTCTCAAAGACGCCGGCCTGACGGCGGCCGACATCGATCTCGTCATCGTCGCCACCTCGACCCCGGACTACACATTCCCGGCGGTCGCGACGCAAATTCAGGCGGGGCTCGGCATGAACCACGGCGCCGCCTTCGATTTGCAGGCGGTGTGCTCCGGCTTTGTCTTCGCCGTCGCCACGGCCGACAAGTTTCTGCTGTCCGGATCGCACAAGCGCGCTCTGGTGATCGGCGCGGAGACCTTTTCGCGGCTGCTCGACTGGAAGGACCGCGCCACCTGCGTCCTCTTCGGCGACGGCGCCGCGGCGATCGTGCTGGAGGCCCAGCCTTCCGAAGGCTCCTCGCGCGATCGCGGCGTTCTGACTTCGCATTTGCGCTCGGACGGACGTTATCGCGACAAGCTTTATGTCGACGGCGGCCCCTCGACGACGAAAACCACCGGCGTGCTGCGCATGGCCGGCAGGGAGGTGTTCCGCCATGCGGTGGGAATGGTCGCTGACGTCGTGAACGACGCTTTCGCCGCCACCGGCACGACCGCCGCCGATCTCGACTGGTTCGTGCCGCATCAGGCGAACCGCCGCATCATCGACGCATCGGCCGAGAAACTTGGCATCGCCGCCAGCAAGGTGGTCGTCACGGTCGACATGCATGGGAACACCTCCGCCGCCTCGGTCCCGCTCGCCCTCGCCGTGGCGCGCGACGACGGCCGGATCAAAAAGGGCGACCTTGTGATGATCGAGGCGATGGGCGGCGGCTTCACCTGGGCTTCGGCTCTCATACGCTGGTAGCTGGCGCCCACCTGCGAAGACGCCTTGATTTGAAACGTGATTTGCTTCAGACTTTTTTTCGCTGTCGCTTTCAGGAAAATCGACAATTCTTTTCAATCCGGCGGATTTCCTTTGATTGACGGACGCTCTGGTCAAAGGAAATCTACTCGGAAGGCTGGACTCCCGGTTTTCCTTGGCTACACTTTGCGCGGATCATTTGGATCGAAAGTCTGGCCTGGTCTAGGTCGCGAGGCTCGGGGCGATCGTTTGGCCGTGATACCTTGGCCCTGACGGCTTGGCCCGGCTCGCCGGGTGCGCTCCGGCCAGAAAACAGAGATTGAAGGAATGACGAAGTTTTCAACCATATCCGCCGCGGGAGAGCTTGGAGAAACGCCTGCGGAGCAAATGGTTGACGCATTGGCGAATCTCAATGCCCGGACGATTACGCGAGTCGATCTGGCCGAATCGGTCTACCGCTGCGTTGGTCTTTCGCGCAAGGAATCCGCGGCGCTCGTGCAGATGGTTTTGAACGAACTCGCCGACGCTCTCGCCAAGGGCGAAACCGTCAAATTATCGTCGTTCGGATCCTTTGTCGTCCGCTCGAAATCCGAGCGGATCGGGCGCAATCCGAAAACCGGGATCGAAGTCCCAATCACCCAGCGCCGCGTTCTCGTGTTCAAGCCCTCGAGCGTCCTCAAGGCGCGCGTCAATGGACGGATCGCCGCCGAGGATGACGCCTGAGCCGACGCCGCGCGCCGCGGCGTGCGATTGAACGCATCGATCGGCGGCGTGGTCGCGCCTGCGGCCTGGAGCCCGAAGCGAAATGGACAAAAGCGCCGACGCTTTTCGAACAATCAGCGAAGTCGCAGAGGAGCTTGATCTTCCGCAGCACGTGCTGCGCTTCTGGGAAACGCGGTTTCCGCAGATCAAACCACTGAAGCGCGCCGGCGGGCGCCGCTTCTATCGACCGCATGACGTTGAAATTCTTCGCGCGATCAGGCGGCTTCTCTACGCCGAGGGCTACACGATCAAGGGCGTGCAACGGATCCTGAAAGAGCAGGGCGCGCGCGCCGTCATCGCGCCCGAGTTCGTCGCGTCCCAAAACGGCCCGGGATTTGCGCCCGAAGCCGCGCTGGCTTCCTCGGCCGAACCGAGACCCGCCGGCTGGACGCAAGACCTATTCGCCGAAACGGCCCTGCCGCCGTCGGACGACCCGGATTTCGAAATCGGGAGACGAGGTCTGACGACGGACGGCGACGACGCGCCCCGGAGGGTTGCGCCCGTCGAGGACGCCTTGGCGGGGGTTCGAACGGAGGCGATCAGGCGGCTCAGGGATGTCCTCGGCGAACTGGAGGCGTGCCGGCGCATGCTGCAGGCGGCGCGCCGCCCCTGAGGCATGGAGTTTATGCGGCAAGCGCGGATGTTAGCGCCTTTGCGCGTACTGGACCATGACAGGTCCGTCTTTGGCCGCGAGCGTTGCGCCGGCGGGATCCTTTATCTATAAGAAGCCGCAGTCGGAGTGTAGCGCAGCCCGGTTAGCGCACTAGTCTGGGGGACTAGGGGTCGTGGGTTCGAATCCCGCCACTCCGACCATTCGATTCTTGCTTTTTGGGAAAGCGCCTTTGACGGCGCGCCGCCGCCTATCGGTTCGCGGCGGCGGTGACCTCGATCTTCTTCAGCAAGGCGCCGGGCGTCTGCACGAACTCAAGATCCGCGATGCCGACGCCCTCGGGCGCCAGAGCCTGCAGCGAGAAGTTTCTGGGCGCGGCGATGAATTTCGCAAGCGCGGCGCCGAGCGCGCGCGCGGGCGCTTCGTTTCCAAGCAGGGCCGGAAGCAGCAGAGTCGCTTTCAGAATGTCGGACTGGCGCGCTTCATCGACCGATTGCTTCTCGTTCTTCGCCTGGACGGCGAGCGCCTTATCGAAAAGGCCCGTGTTCTCGACGTGGAGATCGAGCTTCTTGATCAGCACGCTATGCGCCGCCGCCGCGGCGACCCGCTCGTCCTTGGAGGCGAGGTCGGGGGTGACATTGGAGAATTTCGCTGCGACGTTCAGCGATCCCATGTCGGCCCCATCGAGGGAGAAGGAATCAATCGCCAGTTCGCTCGACGCTTCGCTCCAGATCACGTTGAGTCGGCTCGACAGATCGAGGCGCGCGTAACCCATGCCGGCGAGAGATGAGAAAACGCCGCCATCGCCGACGGGCGCCGTTAAGTGTTCGAGCGAAACGTTAAGACCCGACCTGGCGGGGTCATTCGGCGCGGCGCGCTCGATCGCGAATCGCTCCACCTCGAAGGCGCTCCCCGACGAGGCGTCTGCATCCTCGGTTGGGCTGAGGCGGCCTTCGAGCTTCGTCATGGCGATCTGCTCGAAATCCGGCCGCAAATCCTCGCCCAATAAATTCGGCGCGCGATCGGAATTCGTCAAAGGCCTGAGATCAAGGCCGCGAAAGCTCAAGCTTTCCACGCTGATCCTGCCCGACGGCCTTGCGAAGACGAGATTTTGCGCCTCGACGCCGTCGATCCGCGGCCCGTCGAGAAGCGATATCGAGGCCCGGCCGATCGTCAACCTGGTCGCATTCGCCGCCTCGCGAAAATTCAATCCGATTTCCGTCGCCGTCAGATCCTCCGATCCGAATGCGTCGATGAAAGTGGCCAGCAGGGCGTTGCGCTGCGCGCCGCTGGTTGACGGCTCCGCAACGGCGACCGCGGCCTCGCGCCATGGTCTCAATGGCGCGCGCCCGGTTATGGTCGCGGCGGTCAGGCGCCTTACGTCCAGTTCGCCGTGCGCGCCGCCAAGATGGAAGCCATCAATGTCGATCGCGTTGAAGAGCTCCCGCTTCGGCTCATCCTCTTGACCGCGCGTTTCACTCATGATCTTCGCCGCAAGCGCGAGATCGGCATCCCTGGCGCTGACTTTTCCGTACGCGCCGTTGGCGTCGCCGGCTTGCGGGTCCAGAATTGAGAAGCTGATTCCGGCGATATTCGCCTCGGCGGCTTTCCCGGCGCTGATCCCGTTCAGCAAAATATCGCGATAGATAAAAGTTTGCGTCGCCGTCCCGGTTTTGGTTTCGACGGTCATTTCGGGAATTGCGATCGACGCCGCCGTCAGCGCGGCTAGCCTTTCAGCAAGCGGCGCCGTATTTTTCGGATCGAAGAGCTGCAAGAGGCCAGCGCTGGAAAGCGAGGCGCCGACCAGCACGATTCGCTTGATCCTATAGACGGAGAGACCCGTCTCGAGCGTCAGATCGTCCGCGCTGGCCTCGCCCAATCCGGCGAGCGCCGCGCCGGCGAGCGGGAAAAGCGGCGGCGGCGCGAATCTTACGACGCCGACGTGAAGCGAAGATCCCCTTCGGCGCCAGTCGAGTCCGTCGATGCGCGCCTCTCCCCGCCATGGTTCGGCGCTGATCCCGGCAAATGTCAGCCCGTCCACCCGCGCGGCCACCGCCGCCGCGGCCTGCCGGAAAAGGTACCGATCGGCCGATTCGATCGCAACGGCGGCAAGAATGCAAAGACCGACCGCGGCGAGCAAAGTCCTTGATTTCATAGGACCTCGCGAACTGCGACGACAGCCTTATCCGGGCGCCCGTCCGCACTCGCAAGAGAAAGCGCAACGCGCCGCGAGCATCGCCGAGCCTTGGATCTCCAGGATCTGGCCGCCGTTGATCTCAAACGGCGAAGCTCGAGCCGCAGCCGCAGGACGCCGTCGCGGCCGGATTTTCGATCTTGAACATCCGTCCCATCAGATTGTCGATGAAATCGATGCGGCAGCCGCGCAGGAACTGTAGCGAAACATCATCGATCAGGACCAATGCGCCGTCTCGATCGAGGACAAGATCGTTCTCCGCGCGATCGGATTCGATTTTGTAGGTATAGGTGAAACCGGAACAGCCGCCGCCGTCGACGCCGATGCGCAGGAAAGATCCCTCGCGTTCTCCCTTGAGGATCTCGGCGATCCGCCGCGCGGCTTTTTCGGTCAGTTCGACCGGGAGTTCGACTGCGGCATCGTTCATGGGTGACCTCGGCAAAGTTGAATTCGCGGGCGAAGAAGAGGCCGAGCGATGCAAGACCCTTGCCTCGCCTCGCGATAGGGAACATAGGTCGCGCAATCAAGGATCGCAACACGCGCCGCGGCGAATTGAGCCTTCATGCAATCTTCAGCGTATTTGCGCCTGCGCGCTCCGCTTGCGGCGGACCCGGCGCGCAGCCGGGGCCGGCTCGTCGCGGAGCCCGCCTCGCCGTCGCGCTCGGAGTTCCAGCGCGACCGCGATCGCATCATCCATTGCTCGGCGTTCCGAAGGCTCGCCCATAAGACGCAGGTGTTCATCCCCCATGACGGCGATCATTATCGCACCCGGCTGACGCATTCGCTGGAAGTCGCCCAAATCGCCCGCGCGCTGGCGCGCGCGCTCGGCCTCGACGACGATCTCGCCGAAGCGATCGCGCTCGCCCATGATCTCGGACACACGCCCTTCGGACACGCGGGCGAGGACGCGCTCGACGACGTGATGCGGCCCTATGGCGGCTTCGATCACAACGCGCAGACTCTGCGCATCGTCACCAAGCTGGAGCGGCGCTACGCCGCTTTCAATGGCCTCAATCTGACATTCGAGACGCTCGAGGGGCTGGTTAAGCACAATGGGCCTCTCTTGCAGCCGGACGGGTCTCCGGTCGCCCGCTACTCAAAGCGCGGGCTGCCGGCGGCCCTGATCGAATATAACGCAATTTCCAACCTCGAGCTTGGCCTGTTCGCCGGCGCCGAGGCGCAGGCGGCGGCGCTCGCCGACGACATCGCCTATAACGCCCACGACATCGACGACGGATTGCGCGCCGGAATGATTTCGATCGGCGACATCGCCGCCGTCGATTACCTGCGCGCCCTCGGCGACGCGGTCGAGGCGCTCCACCCGGGCCTTGAGGCCTCGCGCTTCATTCACGAGCTTGTGCGCCGCCTGATCACCCATTTCATCGAGGACGCGATCGCCGAGAGCCAGCGCCGCATCGCCGAGACGAAAGTCAGCAGCGTCGAGGAAGTGCGCGCCCTAAAGGCGCCCCTCATCGGCTTTTCCCCGGCGACCGCCGCGATCGAACGAGACGTCAAGGCTTTCCTGTTCGAGCATCTCTACCGGCATCCGCGCCTGATCCGCGTTCGCGATCAGGCCGCCCTGATCATCCGCAATCTTTTTCCGCATTTCATGAAGTCGCCGCGCTCGATGCCGGTGGAATGGGCGCAGGCGGCCGAGGGGATCGGGGCGGACGAGGGGCGCCGGGCCCGCCTCGTCTGCGATTACATCGCCGGCATGACCGATCGGTATGCGGCCTCCGAACATCGCAGAATCTTTGGCGACGCGCCGGATTTGCGCTAGAGCGGGATGAGAAAAAGCGTGCGCAGTTTTTCGCCCGCATCCCGCTCTAAACTCCTGGAATCGATCACGTTCATGATTTTGGATCGATTCGATCCAAGATCATCGTGATCTAACGGCTGGAGGGAAAGCGGTCGCGGACGCGCCTCGCGATAGCCGCCATATGCATGTCCGGTCTTCAGGAACTTTGTCAGCCATGAATCTTTACGCCGAATTTCACCAGCGCATCGCTTTGATTTTGCAGAAGATCGTCGATGCGGGGCGGCTGCCGGGCGATGTCGATTTCGCCCGCTTCGTGGTCGAGCCGCCGCGCGATCCCTCACATGGCGATCTCGCCTGCAACGCCGCCATGGTCTACGCCCGCGAAGCCAAGTCCGCCTTCGCCAATCCACGCCAACTGGCGACCGAGATCGCCTATGCGCTGGCGCAGGACGCCGACGTCGCCGAGGCTGAGGTGGCGGGGCCGGGCTTCATCAACATCCGCCTGAAGCCGCAGGTATTTGGCCGCATTTTGCGCTCCGCGCTCGAGCAAGGGCGTGATTTCGGCCGCGGCGGCGCGCGCGGCCAGGGCGTCGGCAAAACCAACGTCGAATATGTCTCGGCCAATCCGACCGGCCCGATGCATGTCGGCCACGGCCGCGGCGCCGTGTTCGGCGACGCCCTCGCCAATCTTCTCAGCTTCGCCGGCCATGACGTGACGCGCGAATATTACATCAATGACGCCGGCGCGCAGGTCGATGTTCTCGCCCGCTCGGCCTATCTGCGCTATCTGGAGGCCCTGGGCGAGCCGATTGGCGACATTCCCGAGGGGCTCTACCCGGGCGATTACCTGAAAAGCGTCGGCGCGACGCTGGCGCAGCGCTTTGGCGACAGGCTGAAGGGCCTCGCCGAAAGCGACTGGCTCGAAGACGTCCGCACCGTCGCGATCGAAGGCATGATGGCGATGATCCGCGAGGATCTCGCCGCGCTGAACATCGAACATGAGGTTTTTTTCTCGGAGCGCTCTCTGACGCGGGGCGAGGACGGCGATCAGGTGGCGGCGGCGATAGCGGCGCTACGCGAGCGCGGCCTCGTCTATGAGGGCCGCCTGCCGCCGCCGAAGGGGCAGCCGATCGAGGACTGGGAGGATCGCGAGCAGACCCTGTTCAGATCCGCCGATTTCGGCGACGACGTCGACCGGCCATTACTGAAATCGGACGGGTCCTACACCTATTTCGCCTCGGACATCGCCTATCACAAGACGAAGATCGACCGCGGCTATGCGCTGCTGATCGATGTCTGGGGCGCCGATCATGGCGGCTATGTAAAAAGAATGCGCGCCGCCGTTGAGGCCTTGTCGGATGGACGGACGACGCTCGACGTCAAGCTGTGCCAACTGGTGAAATTAATGCGCGCGGGCGAGCCCGTGAAAATGTCGAAACGCTCCGGCGAATTCGTGACTTTGCGCGAAGTCGTCGACGAGGTCGGAGTCGACGCCACCCGCTTCATGATGCTGTTTCGCAAGAATGACGCACCGCTTGAATTCGATCTCGCCAAAGTCATAGAACAGTCAAAAGACAATCCGGTTTTCTATGTCCAATATGCGCATGCAAGGTCAAAATCTGTGTTCCGTCAAGCTGTTGCGGCGATTTCAGGAATTGATCTCTCAGCAGATGGACTGGCCCGCGCCGATTTTGGTCTGCTTAGCGATCAAGGTGAAATCGATCTGATCAAGCTGGCGGCGCAGTTCCCGCGCGTTATCGAGGCTGCAGCTCAGGCGCATGAACCGCATCGGCTCGCGTTTTATTTGCATGATTTGGCGTCGACTTTACACTCACAGTGGACAAGGGGCAAAGATCAGCCACAATTACGATTTCTTAATGAAGAGGCGCCAAATCTAACCGTTGCAAGGCTAGGTTTGATCAGGGTTCTCGCGAATACCCTGTCGTCCGGCCTCGAAATTCTCGGAGTCGGCGCTCCCGAGGAGATGCGTTAAACCGCATGAATTTTTCGTCGCAGGCATCGAAACGCGCGGATCCAAGCGCCGGCGAAGCGCAATTCCGCGAAAGCTATGATCGGTATATTGGCGTAAAGGCAGGTTCGCAGGGGGCGGCACCCGCGGCGAACGCGACAACCGCAGGCGTCGACGGCTGGAATGCCGTCCCGTGCGTGAAGCGGCAGGAGGTTCAAGAGTATGCGCGACACTGTTGCGAAACGGCGCCCCATGATCGATTTGGAGCAGTTCGAAAGGCGTTTGCGCCAGCCGAACGCGGCGAGCCGGACCGACGAAGATCCGCTGGTTGAGCTTGCCCGCCTCGTGGGCGGGCCGGACGACCCCTATAAGGCCGTTTTCGAGGCCCAAGCCGACCATCGCGCCGCAGGAGCTGGCGAGACGCAGGGTCAATATGATGATGCGTGGGAGGAGGCCGAGCCGCACGATTTCGAAGCGGAGGAGCGCATGCCCGGCGCCAGGTACGCCTCGTTCGAGGCGGAGGCGCAAAGAGGCCAGTCTCCCTCCGCCTTGCACGAAAACGCTGGCGCATTTCTCGCTGACGACCAATCCGAACACTGGCGCTACGAGGATGAGGCTGCGCCTGGCTCCGACTATGAATCCGACTATGAATCGGAGACGAGATCGCGCCGGCCGCTTTACATCATGGCGGCGATCATCGTCGCTGGAATCGGCGGCATCGGGATGAGCTTCGCCCTCAAAGGCGGCTCCGCGCCGCATGAGGTCGCCATGATCAAGGCGGTCGATGGGCCGGCCAAGGTGCAGCCCGAGGCGACGGCTGGCGCCGACGCGCCCAGTCAGGACGCCTCAATTCTCAACCGGATTCCCCAGGCGGCGCCCGTCGCCGTGGCCGACGCCACGGAACAGCCTCTCGACCTGTCGCAGATGCCGGATCATGCGGCCCGCGCGCCTGCGCCGGGCGCTGGTTCCGGCGCCGCCAGCGTCGCCGTGCCGCCCTCTCCGGGGCAAGGGGCCGGGCCGGCGCAAGCCTCAGCGGAGCCGCAGAGCATCGCTGGCCTGATCGAGCCGAAAAAGGTCAAGACGGTCTCGGTCCGTCCTGATGGAACCGTTCTTTCCTATGACGCAGCGGCGCCGACGCCGTCGGTCGCCGCGGCCCAGGCCCATCTCGGCGCCGCGCCCGCCGCCAAGCCGGCGACGCCAAAATCCACCGCAAGGGTTGCGACCACGCCGAAGCCGGCCCCCGCCGCGGGGGCGAGCGACGTCGCGCGGGCCGCCAGTCCGAACAATCCGAAGCCGGTCGAGGTCGCCGACGCCCAGGCCGGCTCGGCGCCCGCGTCCGAGGCCGTTGAGAACGGCGGCGCTTTCGTCGTGCAACTGGCCGCGCCGTCGTCCGAACAGGAGGCGCGCGACATTCAGCTGCGTCTGATCAAGAAATATGGCGCCGACATTCCGGGCTTCCATCCGTCGATCCGAAAGGCTGTCAGCGGCGACAAGACCGTCTATCGGGTGCGCACCGTCGGCCTTTCCAAGGAAGACGCCACTGCGCTGTGCCAAAAGGTGCTGACCAGCGGCGGCAAGTGCTTCGTCGCCAAAAACTAAGGCGTCGAACGCGGTACCCGAGGGCGCCGGCGCAAGGCTTTGGCGGCGGCTTTGGATAAATCGTCTGTGTTTGATCGGCGTATTGCGGAGCCTGTCGGATCGGGTCAAACTTGATGACTTGATCGAATCAATCCGCAGGAGCGGCCTTTTTGGAATTGGATTTTGAGCTAAAGCCTGACGACGATAGGGGCAGCGGTCCCTTCGTTGTCGATGTCGACGGGTTCGAGGGGCCGCTTGACCTCCTTCTCGATCTCGCCCGGCGGCAAAAGGTCGACCTGCAGAAAATTTCCGTGCTGGCGCTCGCCGAACAATATCTTGAATTCGTCGAAGCCGCGCGCAGCCTTCGTCTCGAGCTTGCGGCGGATTATCTCGTGATGGCCGCCTGGCTCGCCTATCTGAAGTCGCGGCTTTTGCTGCCGCGGGCGGAGAAGGGCGAAGAGCCGGCCGCCGAGGAACTGGCCGGGGCGCTGCAATTCCGGCTTCGCCGACTCGAGGCGATCCGCGCCGCGGCCGAGGCCCTGGTCGCGCGTCCACGCCTTGGACGCGACATATTTTCGCGGGGCCAGCCCGAGGGGACGGCTCCGCACGGAGCGCCGCAATGGCAGGCCGGTCTTTACGATCTCCTGTCCGCTTATGCGCAGCGGCGTCAGAAACACGCGTTGACGCGCGTCACGCTCAAACAACGTTTTGTCTGGTCGCTGGCGCAGGCGCGCGTCGAAATCGAAAGGCTCGCCGGCTGCGCGCTCGACTGGACCGCGCTCGACCCGTTCCTCGCCGCATTCTGCACGACGCCGGAGATGCGCCGCACGATCAGGGCGTCAACGCTATCCGCCAGCCTTGAGATGGCCCGCGAAGGCGCCATCCAGATCCGCCAGGATGCGCCCTTCGCGCCGCTTTGGATCAAATGTCAGGGATCGTCCGCGGATCAGGGTCCGCGGATCGTCCAATGAGACCGGAAGGAGAATTCGCCTTGGGAGAAATCGCCAGACTTTTCCCTTTCGGGGCCGGTCAGTCCGAATCCGCGCCGGTGGACGCCGATCCCGCCCTCGCCGAGGCGGTGCGGATCGCGGAAGCGCTGATTTTCGCGGCGCCGGAGCCTCTCGCCGAACAGGAAATCGAGAAGCGCCTGCCGCGCGGAGTCGCGGTCGCGTCCGTTCTCGACCGTCTCAGGGCGGATTACGCCTCGCGCGGGGTCAATCTCGTGCGGGTTGGCGGCCGATGGATGTTTCGGACCGCGACGGATCTAGCCTGGCTCCTCGCCGGCGGCGAAGGCGAGCAGAAAAAGCTGTCGCGGGCGGCGCTCGAGACGCTGGCGATCGTCGCCTATCACCAGCCGGTGACTCGCGCCGAGATCGAGGATATTCGCGGCGTCGCTATCTCCAAGGGCACGCTTGACGTCCTGTTGGAGACGGGCTGGGTGCGTCTTCGCGGCCGCCGGCGCACGCCCGGACGTCCGATCACCTATGGAACGACGCAGAATTTCCTGATCCACTTCGGACTGGATGCGATCACCGACCTCCCGGGCCTGGAAGAACTGAAGGGGGCCGGCCTGTTCGAGGGCGCCGTTCCATCCGGCTTTTCGATCCCGCAGCCGTCCGATGCGGAAGCTCTTGGAGCGGACGAAGACCCTCTGGAAGGCGAACCGGGTTCTTATGTCGATGAGGCCCAGCCGGCGGCCGACGACGAAACCGAATGCGCCTGAAGCGACTCCTCCTGTTCAGACGAAATCCGGCTTGATCGTCGGCTTGCGTTCGACCCAGCCCGGAACAGGCAGGTTTTTCGAGCGGAGAAACGCCGGATTGAACAGCTTGGACTGGTAGCGTGCGCCGGAATCGGCAAGGATCGTCACGATCGTATGGCCGGGACCCATCTGTTTCGCGAGACGCATCGCGCCGGCGACATTGATGCCGGACGATCCGCCGAGCAACAAGCCTTCATGCTCGGCGAGATCGAAGACGACGGGCAACGCCTCTTCGTCGGTGATCTGATAGGCGAAATCGATCGGCGCGTCCTCGAGATTGGCGGTGATGCGGCCTTGCCCGATGCCTTCGGTGATCGAGGAGCCGGACGATTTCAGTTCCCCGGTCGTATAGTAGGAATAGAGCGCGGCGCCGAGAGGATCGGCGATGGCGATCTGGACTTGCGGGTTCTCGGCCTTCAGCGCGATGCCGACGCCGGCCAGCGTGCCGCCGGTGCCGACCGCGCTGACGAAGCCGTCGATGCGCCCTTCCGTCTGCGCCCAGATTTCGGCGCCGGTTGTCTCGATATGCCCCTGCCGGTTGGCGACGTTGTCGAATTGATTGGCCCAGATCGCGCCCGCCGGATGCTCTTTGGCGAGCCGCTCGGCAAGGCGCCCCGACAGCTTCACGTAATTATTGGGATCGGCATAGGGGGCAGCCGGCACTTCGATCAGTTCCGCGCCCTGAAGCCGCAGAAGATCTTTCTTTTCCTGGCTCTGCGTATCGGGAATGACGATGACGGTCTGGAAGCCGAGCGCGTTCGCGACGAGAGCAAGACCGATGCCCGTATTGCCGGCGGTGCCCTCGACGATCAGCCCGCCAGGCTTCAAGGCGCCGCGCTTGAGGGCGTCCTTGACGATGGCGAGCGCGGCGCGATCCTTGACCGATCCGCCCGGATTCATGAATTCGGCCTTGCCCAGAATGGTGCATCCGGTGGCCGCCGACGCATGCCTCAGTTTGATGAGCGGCGTGTTGCCGATCGCCTCGATCACATTGGCCGGATAGGTCATTGTTCTGGTCTCGCTTTAGCCTTCAAACTCCATAGACCGGATTGAGTATCTCTGTCGAGCCGCGCCGCAAACGCCAGGCGGCGCCCCCTGTCAAAAAAATGGCCTGCCGGACGAGCGTTCGGCAGGCCGGAATTCGGTCGAGCGCAAGATGCGCCGCGGTTAGCGGGACTCTTTGAAAAGTGAGCGCGAGACGAAGCCCGCCAAAATGCCGCCCGCGATCGGTGCGACCCAGAACAGCCAGAGCTGTGCGATATACTGACCGCCGGCGAAAAGGGCGGGTCCGGTGCTGCGCGCGGGATTGACCGAGGTGTTGGTGACTGGGATCGACACCAGGTGAATCAGCGTCAGGGCGAGGCCGATTGCGAGGCCGGCGAATCCCGCCGGCGCGAATGATGATGTTGCGCCATGAATGATGAGGACGAAAAAGAACGTCAGCAGCACTTCGATGACGAGGGCGGACAACAGGCTGTACTTGCCGGGGCTGAGGTCGCCATAGCCGTTTGAGGCGAATCCGCCGAGCTCGAATCCGGGCTTCCCGCTGGCGACGATATAGAGCACCGCCGCCGCCGCGATCGCGCCGGCGACTTGCGCGACGACATAAGGCAGGACGCCGTTGGCGGAGAACCGGTCGCCCGCCCAAAGGCCGATCGTCACCGCGGGATTGAAATGGCCGCCGGAAATGGGGCCGAGAGCATAGACTCCTGTCAGGACGGTGAGGCCGAAAGCCAGCGCGACGCCGGCGAATTGAATTCCGTGCTCCGGGAAGGCCGCCGCCAGGACGGCGCTGCCGCAGCCGCCGAAGGTGAGCCAGAAAGTGCCCAGAAACTCTGCGCTGACGCGCTGAACCAATGTCGGATGCATAGAAATCCCCTCCCATAGAACGTGATGCTTAGGTCCTCATCGCCTCCCCCAGGCGCTATCGTCCGGCGGCTTGTCGCCAGCCCAAACTCGCCCGTCGGCGCCGCATCGTCATACCCCCCCGCCGAATACCGAAAGCGACATCCGGCGACACGTCGTCGGAACAATGATTTTGGGATATGCGCACAACAAAAATGCGTCGAGACACAGAGATAAAACTGTCGAACTGCCTCATCCCGGATTGAACTAAAGTCTAGTTGAATATTCCCTCAAATCGAAGCGGCGCCGGGGCCTCGCCACATTCACAGACGAGTAACGATTGTCAATCGCATCGGCGAAGAATCCTGTGATGTTCGCCACAGGAAATTTGCGTCAGAAATCTGCAAAAAAATCGGATCGAGACCGGGCCCGCCCTGGATCAGGCGACGGCGCCGGGCAGCCGCAAAATCCGGCATCGGTCCCCGGCTCTCGCGGCGGGGGCGTGCGGCGGCCGGATCACGAGGCATTGCGCCTTGGCGAGCACGCTCAGCAGCGATGAATCCTGCGCTTCGAACGGCATGGCGACCAGCGCGCCATCGCCGCCCGCTTCAAGTTTGGCGCGTAGATAATCCTGCCTTCGGTCGTTGGCGCGAAGCGGCGCGCCGAGGATCGCGGCCTCGCTGCGATCGCTCGCCGCGAGTGGATCGCCCGACAGCGCCCGCACGAGGGGCGCGAGGAAAAGCACGCCGCCGACGATCGCCGAGACCGGATTGCCAGGCAGGCCCAAAATCGCCGTTCGGCCGATGCGTCCGTGCAACAGCGGCGCGCCGGGCCGCAGGGCGATGCGCCAGAAGCTCAGCTCCATTCCGGCCCTGGAGAGCGCGGGCCGGATAAGGTCATGATCGCCGACGGAGGCGCCGCCCGTCGTTGCGAGCACATCGCATTCGGCCGCGATCGCCGCCCTGATGGCGCTTTCCAGCGCGCTCAGATCGTCGGGCGCGACGCCCAAATCGAGCGCCTCGCCGCCAGCCCATTCGACCAGCGCCGTGATCGCAAATCCGTTCGAAGCGACGATCTGATGCGGGCCGGGCGCGCCTCCAGGCAGGACCAGTTCGTCGCCGGTGGCGAGGATGCCGACCTTTGGGCGCCGCGCGATCGGCAATTCGGCATGGTTCATCGCGGCTGCAAGGGCGATCGCCGCAGGACCCAGCCGCGTTCCGGCGCGCAGCAAAGCCTCGCCTGCGTTGAAATCGAGCCCGGCGGGGCGGATGAATTGACCCGCGGCGACGCAGCGCAAAGGCGCGACCGATCCCGCCTCGACGCGGGCGTCCTCCTGAATGAGGATCGCATCGGCCCCTTCCGGAACCGGCGCGCCGGTAAAGATCCGCACTGCCTCGCCGGGGCCGACGCTGCCGGAAAATCCATGTCCGGCGGCGCTTTCGCCGATCTGCTTCAGCCGCGCGGGCAGGCTGGCGAGGTCGGCCGCGCGGACGGCGTAGCCGTCCATGGCGGAGACGGCGGCGGGGGGCTGTGTGCGTTTCGAGACGAGGTCGCGCGCGAGCGTGCGCCCTAGCGCCCTGGCGAGCGGAACCGTTTCGACCGGCCGATCGGACGGCAGATGAGCGAGGATGCGGGTCTGCGCCTCGGCGACGGAGATGGCGGCGTTGGCGTTCATGCCGGCGGCGGATCCTTCAGGGCGCCGGCGCCCGAGGTCCAGTCGCCGGATTTGCCGCCGCTCTTCTCGGTGAGCCGGATCGCCTCGATCCGCATCGCGCGATCGACCGCCTTCAGCATGTCGTAGAGAGTGAGGCACGCGACGGACACGGCTGTCAGGGCCTCCATTTCGACTCCGGTTTGACCCAGCGTTTTGGCGCGGGCGCGCACCAGAATGCCAGGCAAAGCGGCGTCGGCTTCGAAATCGACGCTGACCTTGGTGAGCAGCAAAGGGTGGCAGAGCGGGATCAACTCGTGGGTCTTCTTCGCCGCCATGATCCCCGCGATCCGGGCGGCGCCGAACACGTCGCCTTTCTTGGCGTCGCCCGAGAGGGCGAGCCGCAGGGTTTCGGCGCGCATGACGATGCGGCCTTCCGCGACGGCGACGCGCTGCGTCGCGGCCTTGGCCGAAACATCGACCATATCCGCCTCGCCGGCGGGCGAGAGGTGCGAGAGCGCTGGTTTTCGCAACTAGGGTAGTCCATGCGCATGCTTGCCATGCGCGGGCGGTAACGCGCCGACGAGCAGGCGCCTTGTCGCGGCCGTCACATCCTTCTGACGCATCAGGCTCTCGCCGACGAGAAACGTCGATATGCCGTGGGCCTTGAGGCGCAGACAGTCTTCATGCGTCGAAATCCCGCTTTCGCTGACCACGATGCGATCCGACGGAATTTTCTCGATCAGGCGCTCCGAAACCTCCAGCGACGTTGCGAAGCTGCGCAAATCGCGATTGTTGATGCCGACGAGCTTGGTTTCGAGCCGCAGCGCGCGGGCCAATTCCGCCTCGCAGTGCACCTCGACCAGAATGTCCATGGAAAGATCATGCGCGGCGCGCGTCAACTGACTGGCCTCCTCATCATTGACGCATGCGAGAATGATCAAGATGCAGTCCGCGCCGCTCGCCCGTGCTTCATAAACTTGATAAGGATCGAACAGGAAGTCTTTGCGAAGACACGGTAAACTTGTCGAATTTCGCGCGGCGTCGAGATAAGCCAGATCGCCCTGGAAGGATGGTCCGTCGGTCAGAACCGACAGACAGGCGGCGCCGCCGGCCTCATAGGCCTTGGCCAGCGCGGGCGGGTTGAAATCGGCCCGGATCAGGCCCTTCGAAGGGCTCGCCTTCTTGATTTCGGCGATCAGAGCGAGATGGCCGGTCGCGTGTTTGGCCGCGATCGCCTTGACGAAACCACGCGGCGGGTCGTGGTCGTGCGCCTTGCGGGCCAGCGCCTCCAAGGGCATGCGCACCTTGGCCTGGGCGATCTCGCGGCGCTTGTAGGCCTCGATGGCCTTTAAAATGTCGGTCATTGATCAAGCCCCATGGCGACGGCTTTTGGCGCGGGGTCCGGGCGCGCCGCGCGGTTCGATACCTCAACAAGCTTTTGTAGGGTATCGGCCGCGCGTCCTTCGTCAATCGCCGCCGCCGCCTTCGCCACACCATCGCGGAGGTCTTCCGCTTTCTCGGCGACGACGAGAGCGGCCGCCGCATTGAAAAGGGCGATATCGCGATAGGGCGATTTCTGGCCCGCCAGAACGGCGCGCAGGGCCGCCGCATTGACGGCCGGCGTTCCGCCCTTGAGGTCGGCGAGCGATGCTCGGGGCAGGCCCGCCGCCTCGGGCGTGATCTGAAAAGAGCGGATGACGCCGCGCTCCAGCGCCGTGACGAAGCTCGGACCCGTGGTGGAGGCTTCATCGAGCCCGTCGGCGCCATGGACGAGCCAGACCCGCTCGGAGCCGAGGTTGCGCAGCGCCTGCGCCAGCGGCTCCAGCCAGCTCGCCGCAAAGACGCCGAGCATCTGATATTTGACGCCCGCGGGATTGGCGAGCGGGCCGAGCAGATTGAAGATCGTGCGCACGCCGAGTTCGGCGCGCACCGGCGCCACATGGCGCATCGCCGCGTGATGCGTTTGCGCGCTCATGAAGCCGATGCCGGCCTCCCTGATGCAGGCTTCGACCTCCGCTGGCGCAAGGCCGATCCTGACGCCGAGCAGGGCGAGCACGTCGCTGGAGCCGGACTGCGACGAGGCGGCGCGATTGCCGTGCTTGGCGACGGGAACGCCGCAGGCCGCGACGATCAGCGCCGCCAGCGTCGAGACATTGTAGGTCCCGTGCCCGTCGCCGCCGGTGCCGACGATGTCGATCGCGCGCGCCGGCGCCTCGACGCGCAGCATGCGCGCCCGCATGGCGCGAACGGCGCCGGTGATCTCGTCGATGGTCTCGCCGCGCACGCGCAAGGCCATCAGAAACGCGCCGATCTGGGCCGGCGCGACGTCGCCTGAAAAAATCTGCTCGAACGCCTCGCTCGCCTCGGCTTCAGTGAGGCTGGCGCCTGAGGCGCCCTTGGCGATCAGCGGTTTGAACGCGTCCAACGTCAGCCCTCGACCGCGGCTCGCCGCGCGTTCTCGTTCCAATGAGCGGCGAGGGCGAGGAAGTTCCCGAAAATCCGAAGCCCGTGCTCCGAAGCGATGCTCTCCGGATGGAATTGCACGCCGTGGGCGGGAAAGCGTCGGTGCGAAAGGCCCATCACCAGACCGTCGGTCGTCGCGGTGATCTTGAGATCGGGCGGCGCCGTGTCGGCGCTGACGACCAGCGAATGATAGCGCGCGGCGCGAAACGGGCCATTGATTCCATGAAAAAGCGTCTCGCCCTGATGCTGGATTGTGGCGATCTTGCCGTGCACCGGTTTTGGGGCCCGGACCACTTCTCCGCCATAGGCTTGCCCAAGCGCCTGATGGCCAAGGCAGACGCCGAAGATCGGGATGGTCGGAGCGGCCGCCTTGATGAGTTCAAGGCAGATTCCGGCCTCCGCCGGTCCGCAGGGGCCAGGCGACAGCACGATCGCGTCGGGAGCGGCGGCGATGACCTCCTCGACGCTCACCTTGTCATTGCGATAAACGCTCACCTCCGCGCCGAGCGCGCCGAGGCAATGCACCAGGTTCCAGGTGAAGCTGTCGTAATTGTCGATGAGCGTGATGGCGGTCATGGGCGCTTTTCGTCGTCGTCACGCGTGTTTTGGGCCGCAGCGGCGTCGAGGTCAAGGATGATCGGCGACGGGCGGGAGGGGGGCGACGGCGTGATCTGAGACGAAAGCGTCACATGAGCGACTTTTCGCCGGACTACGGTCTCCACCGTCCCAGCATATCGAGCCGCGATCTTTATGCGCCGCGGAGATAAAGGCGGCAAGGCGAATGGAGCCCTCTTTCAGTCCCCTCGATCGCGTCCGGATAACATCGGAATCGGCCAATGTCAGTCTGCAGCAGGCCGGCCTTCTGCAGCGCGCCGCGATCGCCCACGCCGAACGCATTGGCCGCACGCACAATGCGCTCTCGCGTCAAGCGGTGAGCAAGGCGAAAGCCCTGGCAGATCTGATAGCCAGCCCTACCATCAAGGGACAATTGGTCGAGCAAATGCTCGATTACTGGACGGACGCGGCGCAACGGACCGCGCTGACGATCGACGTGCTGCGCGAGCGCGCTGACAACGACGCCGCGCATGAGGCGGCCGGCACGCCACCCATCCTCATCTATCAAAACGAGACGATCGTTGACGGGCGGACGCTGAAGCGCCCGGTCAATTATGTGCTTCTGCGCATCGTGCCGCCAGCGGGCGTCGAGGTGCTAGACTGGAAGCGGCCCTACATGATCATCGATCCGCGCGCGGGGCATGGCGCGGGCATTGGCGGCTCGAAGCCGGACAGCCAGGTCGGAGTCGCCCTCGCCGACGGCCATCCGGTCTATTTCGTCGCCTTCCGACCGCATCCAGAACCCGGGCAGACGCTCGCCGACGTGATGCGCGCCGAGGCCGAATTCGTGAAGGAGATTGCGCGGCGCCATCCAAAGTCGCCGAAACCGATCGTCGTCGGCAATTGCCAGGGCGGCTGGGCGACGATGATTCTCGCCGCGGCCAATCCGGACATCAGCGGACCGCTCGTGATCAACGGCGCGCCGCTGTCCTATTGGTCCGGTCGCGCCGGCGATCACCCGATGCGTTACAGGGGCGGGCTCTTTGGCGGACTGGCGCCGGTTCTCATGCTCGCGGATCTCGGCCATGGCGAATTCGACGGCGCCCATCTCGTCGCCAATTTCGAGTCGCTCAATCCGGCGCGCCACCTCTGGAGCAAATATTATGAGCTCTACCGCAACGTCGATGCCGGGCGGGCGAAATTCCTTGAATTCGAGCGCTGGTGGGGCGGCTATCACTTCATGACCGAGGCCGAGATCCGCTGGATCGTCGAGCAATTGTTCGTTGGCAATCGGCTGGCGCGGGGCGAAGCCCGCATCGAACGCGGCCGTCAGATCGACATGAAACAGATTCGCTCGCCGGTCATCCTGTTCGCCAGCCATGGCGACGCCATCACGCCGCCGCAGCAGGCGCTGAACTGGATCGTCGACACCTACGCCGACGAAAACGAGATCAAAATCCGCGGCCAGCGCATCATCTACATGATCCACGAGAAGGTCGGGCATCTCGGCATCTTTGTCTCCTCATCCGTCGCCAAGCGCGAGCATTCCGAGGTGAGCTCGACGATGAAGACGATCGAGGCGCTGGCGCCCGGACTCTACGAAATGCAGATTGAGGATCAGGAGGGGGAGGGCGTTCACGCCCGCTTCCGCGTCAACTTCCAGGAGCGCAAACTGGCGGACATCGCGGCGATCGACGACGGACGCCAGGAGTCCCCGTTCGCCGCCGTCAATCGCCTGTCGGAGCTCGGCGCCGAGCTTTACGACCTCTGCCTGCGCCCGCTGGTGCAATCCTTTGTGACGCCGCACGGCGCGGCGGCGCTCCGCGCGCTGAACCCGATCCGCTTGCGGCGCAGCGCATTCTCCGATCGAAACCCCGCAATGACGCTCGTTTCTTCCTGCGCGCAACAGATCATGGCGCACCGCAAACCGGCGCCGCCGGAAAATATCTTCCGCCAGGCGGAGGCGCTGTGGGTCGAGCTGATCGCGCAGGCCATCGATCTTCATCGGGACATGCGCGACGCATGCAGCGAATTGGCCTTTTACGGCGTCTACGCCTCACCCCTCATGGAATGGGTCGGCCGCACGCATAATTTCCAGCGAACGCTGAAGGATCCCGCTGAGCTGAGATGGCTCCCCGAGGTGCGCGCGATCCTGCACAATATCGACCGCGGCGGCTTCGCCGAGGCTGTGATACGCATGCTGATCGTGCTGGCCGAAGCACGCGGCTCTGTCCGTCGCACCCGCCTCGAACGCTCCGCTCACGTCCTTAGTCACGACGAACCCTTCGCCTCGCTCGGCCCGGAGCGTCGCGCCGAACTCATTCATGAGCAGACAGTGATCGTCAACTTCGAGAAGGAGCGCGCGATCGAGGCCCTCGCGGAGCTGCTGCCTGAAATGGACGAACGTCAACGGGCCGTGGGCGTGGTGGAATTCATCGCCGGCGCGCTCGAAGAGATGGAGCCGCACACCATCCAGACGTTGCAGCGGTTCCGGCGCGTGCTCGGCCTGCCGCCGCTCGAGGTGCGCGCGGCCAAGACCGATCCCCTCGGTCCCGAAAAGATTGCGATTTAGCTACTGCCCGCGCTTGGTCCTGCTCGCGAAGCGGACCGCCTCTTCGGCGGCGCGAAACAAAGCTTGCGCCTTGTTGACGCATTCGCGTTGCTCGTAGGCGGGATCGCTGTCGTAAACGACGCCGGCGCCGGCCTGCACATGCATCACGCGGTCCTTGACGACCGAAGTGCGCAGGATGATGCAGGTGTCCATCTCGCCGGACGCGCCGAAATAGCCGATGCAGCCGCCGTAGATGCCGCGCTTGTCGGTCTCCAGTTCATCGATGATCTCCATGGCGCGCACTTTTGGCGCGCCCGAGACCGTGCCGGCCGGAAAGCCGGCGCAGAGCGCATCGATGACGTCGCAGCCGGGACCGAGCCGGCCTTCGACGTTCGAGACGATATGCATGACGTGACTGTAGCGTTCGATGGCGAATTGCTCGGTCACCTCGACGGAGCCGATTTTCGCGACGCGTCCGACGTCGTTGCGGCCGAGATCGAGCAGCATCAGATGCTCGGCGCATTCCTTTTCATCGGCGAGCAGGTCCTTGGCGAGCGCATCGTCCTCGGCCTTGGTCTTGCCGCGCCAGCGCGTTCCGGCGATCGGACGGATGGTGACCTTGCCGTCGCGCACGCGAACGAGAATCTCGGGGCTGGAGCAGACGATCTGGAACGGCCCGAAATCGAGGTAGCACAGGAACGGCGAGGGGTTGACGCGCCTCAAGGCCCGATAAAGCGCGAAAGCGGGCAGGGCGAAGGGCGCGGAAAAGCGCTGCGACAGCACGACCTGGAATATGTCGCCCGCGCGCACATAGTCCTTGGCGCGCTCGACCATCTCGTGGAAGCGGCTTTCGCTCGTGTTCGACTGCGGCGCGAAGGCGGCGAGGGCCGCGTCGGCGGCGATCGATTCATGCGCGAGCGGTCCTTCAAGCGTCGCCGTCACCGCTTCGATGCGCTCCAGCGCGCGTTCGTAAGCGGCGCGAAAGGGAACGCCAGGCGCGGGACGCAGCGGCGTCACGACGAAAATCTCTTCGCGGACGGCGTCGAACACAACCATGACGGTCGGTCGCAGCATCATTGCGTCGGGTACGCCGATCGGGTCGGGCTTTGGCGCCGCGAGGCTCTCCATCTGCCGCGCCATGTCATAGCCGAGATAGCCGAAGACGCCGGCCGCCATCGGCGGCATGTCTTCGGCTATTTCGATGCGCGACTCGGCGATCAGCGCGCGTAAGGAATCGAGCGGGGAGGCGGTGCAGGGCGAGAACGCGTCTTTCTGCGTCAGGGCGTTGCGGTTGATTTCGGCGCGTTCGCCGAAAGCGCGCCAGACGATGTCGGGGTCAAGGCCGATCATCGAGTAGCGCCCCCGCGCGGCGCCCCCCTCGACGGATTCGAGCAGAAAGATTCGACCCTGCCGCCCCGCCGAAAGCTTCAGGAAAGCCGAGACCGGGGTCTCGAGATCCGCGATGAGGCGCGCCGAAACGAGGCAAGGCTCCTTGGCCGCGTAGCTCGCGGCGAAGGCGGCGCCGGCGGCCTCATTCGAGATGCCGGCGTCAGAAAGCATCGGCGCCGCCGGTTGCGGCCGCCAGGGCCTGCGCGTTGACCTTGACGCCGAGATCGTTCTGCAGGCTCCCGAGATATTGCGCCACGAGGTCGTCGCCATAGGTTTTCTTCACCTGGCCGCCGATGGAGACGAGGCTCGGGTCCGCGAAATCGATGGGCGGGACGACCGTGTCGACGACCTTGAATATGAGGCGCCCGCCATCGTCGAGACGCGCCGAACCGACGCCGCCGACGCCCACGTTGAAGACCTGAGCAACCGCGTTGGCGGGCAGATCCTTGCCGCCGCCGCTGCGCTTCACGTCGGTCGCGTGCTTCACCTCGAGATTGCCCTCGGCCGCCGCGACGGCGTCCAGGGTTTCGCCGCCATCGAGACGCTTTGCGATATCGGCGCTTTTCGCGGAAAGCAGCCGTGCGGTCTCGTCGTCGCGCCAGGCCTTCTCGACCTCTGGCCGCGCCTCCTCGAAGGTCTTTTGCCGCGCCTTTTCGACTTTCGCGACCTCGAACCATTGATAGCCGCCTTGCGGCAGCGTCAAAGTCTCGTTGTCGACGCCGACATCGGAGGCGAAGGCCGCCTTCAGCAAGGCTGGCCCATTCGCCAGATCGGCGACCGGCGCGCCGGTCTGATCTTTTCCGGCGGCGTCGACGGCGGCGATGGAGCGCACCTCCAGTCCGGCGCCTTTCGCCGCGTCCGCCAACGACTTGCCCGATGTGCGCTGATCCTCGATCGCATCGTGGAGACGGGCGATTTCGCCCCGCGCGCGCGAGATTGCGATGTCGCGTTTGATCTCGTCCTCAACCTCGGAAAGGGGCTTGACGCTCGAGGGCTCGACCTTGGAGACGCGAACGAGAACATAGCCGAAGCGCGTCTTGACCGGGGCGCTGACGGCGCTCTCCGGCAGTTCGAAGGCGACGTCCGCGACATCCTTGTCGATCAGCTGGCCGCGCGTCACCGTGCCGAGGGAGACATCCTTGGGGGTCAGCCCCTGATCCTTGATGATGTCCTCGAAGCTCGCGCCGGCGTCGAGCTTGTCGCGCGCCGCCTTGGCCGCGGCTTCGTCCGTGAAGAGGACCTGCTCGACCGTGCGCTTTTCGGGCGTTCCGAACTTGTCGCCCTTGGTCTCGTCATAGCGTTTTTGCGCGTCCGCGTCGGAAACGGTCTCGGGCTTCGCGACGCTGTCTTGCGTCAGCGTCAAAGTGACGAGGCTGCGATATTCGGGGGCGGAATAGCCGAGCTTGCGATCCTCGAAATATTTTCGCAACTCGTCATCCGGCGGCGCCGCGACCGGGCCCGCGCTGGCGGTGGGCAGGATCAGAAAATCAACGCTGCGCGCCTCCGATTGAAAGCGATGGATCGCCTCGAGCATGGCTTTCGGCAATTGCAGGCCGGCGATCAGCGGATCGACAAGCTCATGGCGCAAAATATCGCCGCGCTGCTCGCGCACGAAGGCCTTTTCGGTCAGGCCATTGTTGCGCAAAAACTCCTCGAACTGGGCGCGATCGAATTGGCCGCCGGCCCCTTTGAACGATGGGTCTTTGGCGATCGCCTTGGCGATTTGCTGATCGCTGACGGTTAGGCCGAGCGCATCCGCCTGCTGGTTCAGCGCCGCCTCGCTGACGAGACGCGAGAGCACCTGCCGATCGAGGCCGAAATGCTTCGCTTCCTCATTGGTGATGGCGCGTTTCGCCTGGCGCTGGATCCGCTGCAGTTCGGTCTGATAGGCGTCGCGAAAGGCGTTTACGCTGATCTCTTCGCCGCCGACTTGCGCCAGCCTGTTGGCCCCGTAGCCGCTGAAATCGGTGCGGATGCCCCAGATCGCGAAGCTCAGGATGATGACGCCCATCACCAGCCCCATGATGGTGCGGCCGATCCAGCCTTGTGTTGCGGCGCGCATTGATTCCAGCATGTCGGGTGGGGCTTTCTTAATTTTCGTTGCGGCCAAGTTTGAGCCGAACGTTTACAAATCCGGCCGGGACTATAAGAAGGTGCGCCTGCGCTTGCAAACGTCTCTGCGTTTCGCGGCCCCGGAGCCGGAAGCTTTCGATTATGGATAGACCGTTGCGGCCTGGCCGTCGTCCGCTCGTCGCGGGAAACTGGAAAATGCACGGCCTTCGCAAGGATCTCGTCGAGGTCGAGAAGATCTGCGCCGAAGTGGCCGCCGGCGGCGCGGATGGGACGGAGATCGTCCTTTGCCTGCCGGCGACATTGCTCGGCGCCGCGGCGCCGATCTGCGCCGGCGCCGGGGTGGGACTTGGCGGGCAGCACTGTCACAACGAGCCGAGCGGCCCCTTCACCGGCGATATTTCCGCGGAAATGCTGAAGGATGCGGGGGCGACCTACGTCATTCTTGGCCATTCCGAACGGCGCACCGGGCATCATGAGGGGGACGAAAGCGTCCGCGACAAGGCCAACGCCGCGTTTCGGGCCGGCTTGACGGCGATCGTCTGCGTCGGCGAGACGCGGGCCGAGCGAGAGGCCGGCGACGCCTTGCCGGTCGTCGCGTCCCAGCTGGCGGGCTCCATTCCAATAACCTCGACCCCGGAATCCCTGGTCATCGCCTATGAACCGGTGTGGGCGATCGGAACTGGCTTGACGCCGACTTTGTCGGACATCGCCGGCATGCATCGATTCATCCGCGAGCGCATCGATGCGCATCTGCCGGGGATGAGCCACGGCATGCGGATCCTCTACGGCGGCTCGGTCAAGCCCGGCAACGCGGCCGAATTGATGGGCGTTTCGAACGTCGATGGCGCCCTCGTCGGCGGCGCGAGCCTGAACGCCAGGGATTTCATGGGGATCGCTGGCGTTTACCGCCATTTCTGCGAGGCCGGACCGGCGTAAAGGCGCCCTTTGCGATTTTCGCTAGCTCTTTCGGTCCGGGGCGGTGTATGAACGCGCCTCAGCGACAACTGTCGGCGCTCCCTCGCGCCTGACTTTGCGGCGTCCGCGGTGCCGTTGGATCGGCGCCGCACTGGAAGCCTCGCCTTTTGAGCCCCAATTTAAGCCGCGGCCGCCGGGATTCGCCCGAGGCCGGGCGGAGAAGAGTTTAGTCGATGCAATCGGTCTTGATCGTCATTCATCTCATGATCGTCGTCGCGCTTGTCGTGACCGTGCTCCTGCAGCGTTCGGAAGGCGGCGCGCTCGGCGTCGGCGGCGGCGGCGGCTTCATGACCGGTCGCGGTCAGGCCAATGTTTTGACCCGCGCAACCGCGATCCTCGCCGCGCTGTTCTTCGCGACAAGCCTTGGCTTGACCGTTCTCGCGCGGATCAATCAGGCGCCTTCATCGATCATGCAGCATATCGAACCGGCGAAGCCCGCTGGCGGAACCGCCGGGGCGCCGGCGCAGGGAGCCGGCGGCAATCTGCTCGATCAATTGAAAAAGATCGAGGATCAGCGCCTGGCGACGCCGCCCGCCGCGCCGCCCGAGCCGCCCGCGAAATAGCGGCTTGCCGCGACGCGATCGCCGCGTCGCTTTGAGAAATCAGTCGAATAGGCTGAAAATCATAAAGATTATCGTTCGCGCAAGGCGAGAAGGTCAGGTGGGAGCGACCGCCGGCCGTTCGCGCGGTTCACAAGCGCGTTGAGCCCGCTCGTTTTCTTAAATTCCACCGCGCCCCGGCGCCGTCTGGCTGAAGCCGTCCGAGCTGTGGACGAACAGGGGGACCGCCCGAATTGGCTTCCCCAACCGGCGAATCTCGGATAAAGGTCA
>Ga0181532_10000593_pt1 | contig 36936 bp, 27 predicted proteins | sample PEATcosm2014_Bin_33_FD_119768 | JGI IMG/M metagenome (GOLD analysis project Ga0181532, IMG submission 119768) | Peatland microbial communities from MTU Mesocosm Facility, Houghton, MI, USA - PEATcosm2014_Bin11_30_metaG | ecosystem: Environmental > Terrestrial > Soil > Wetlands > Peat | place...
CAGGCCGACGACTTCGATGAAAGGTCCGGCATCGCTTTTCAAACTGAAGCGCTTGCCGATGGGATCCCGATTCGGCCAGAACTTTTTTGCCATCGACTGATTTACGATCGCTACCTGCCGCGCCGATTGGTCGTCGGAGTCCCGGAAGGTTCGGCCCGCAAGGAGGGCAATCCGCATAGTCTCAAAGTAGTCGGGGTCAATGCTGTTGTACGAGACTTCCAAAGGCGGCTGCCCAGGGGGGAGGGAATGAGCCTCAAGGTGAATAGGGCTGGCGGGACTAGGCATTTGCAGGGGAACGTTGAGACTCAAACTGGCTGATTGGACGCCCGGCAAGGCGCGCACACGATCCTTGAGTTCGCGGCAGAAAGCCTTGGCGCGGGGGGCGTCGTAGCCGATTTGGCGCACGTCCAGCATGACGTTCAGCACGTGACCAGGATCGAAGCCCAGATCCATGTGCTCGGCGCGCTCGAGGCTGCGCACGAAGAGGCCGGCGACAATCAAGAGCATCAGCGACCCGGACACTTGGGCCACCAGCAGGGCACTGCGGATGCCATGGCTTCCCGCGCCCGCGGAATCGCTTCGCCCGCCTTCGTGCAACACGGCATTCACGTCCACTCGGCCGGCGCGCAAAGCGGGCCACACGCCCAGAAGGATTCCCGACAAAATCACAATCCCCAAGGCGTAGGTAAAGACTCGCCAATCAAGTGTGTAGTCCATGCGGAAAGCAACGCCGGATGAGGTCGAGGTTACGGAATGAATCATTGCGCCACTGGCGTTGATTGCCCATTCTCCGAGGAGCACTCCTCCGATGCCCCCTAGGAGCGCCAGGAGGAGACATTCCGTGAGCATCTGGCGGATGAGCCGTCCGCGGCCTGCGCCCAGAGCGGCGCGAATGGCCATCTCACGCTGGCGCACCGTCGCCCGCGCCAGCAGGATATTCGCCACGCTCAGGCAGGCCAGCAGCAAGACGAGAGCGGGAAGAATCAGGAACAGACTGGCAATGACGGGAACGAAGTTGGTGACGAAGGGCGCCGGGCGTGCTAACCGCTCCGGAATGACGCGCATCGTGGCGTCTTTATTTGTGGCGGGATATTGGGCGGCCAAGCGCTGCGCAATGACGGTCAAGGAACTCTGCGCTTGCGCAAGGCTGGTGTCGGGCTTCAACCGTCCGAGCACCATCAATTCCCGGTCGTGGCGGTCGGTCCAGAACGCGCTCGAGCCCTGGATTTGCGGCAGAGCATTGAGCGAAAGGTAGCCATCCATGTCAAAAGCAAACATGGTGCCGTGAAACTCCTTTGGCGCGACCCCAATAACCAACGCCGGCTGTCCATTCACCAGCACGCGCTTGCCGACGAGACCTGCATCGCCTCCGAATCGTTTTTGCCAGAAAGAGTAACCCAGCACTACGAGCAGTTCTTCGCCGGGTTTTTCGCCTTCGCCAGAAAGCAGGAGCCGGCCAAGCAGCGGCTTCACCCCGAGGGCGGAAAAATAATTGCCGGTTACAGTACTATAAGCGAACTCGCTCGCGACGCCGTCCGCACTGAGCCCGGCGCCGCCCACTGCGAAAGCAAACAGGCTGGAGAAAGTACCAGCCTGCTTTTCGAAATCCACCAGATCAGGATAAGAAAACTTTGAGTCAGATGTTTCCTTGGGTTGAAAGGCCACAACGGTGATTTGCTCCGGAGACGGCACAGGGAGCGGACGCAGCAGCCATCCATTCAAGACGCTGAAAATCGCCGTGTTAACCCCGATGCCCAACGCCAGGGTGAGCGCCAGAACCGCGGAGGTTCCACGCCACTTCGCGACCATGCGCAGGCCGTAGGCTGCATCCTGAGTCAGATTTTCGAAATAGTTCGTTCTCCTCATGTTGAGCCTGCCGGGGGCGGGATGTAATGCTCTTTGCCGGATCGCCAGGAAGCCTCCAATCCCCGGCCGAGAGTCCGCCTTAAGCGCCGAAAAACAACATATCATAATCGTCGCACTTTTGGGGGCGCCTGAGGGCGGCCACAAGAGCCGCCCCTACGACGTGCCACCAGCCCGCGCCCGACGCGGGAAAGGGCCTTCATCATCTCTGCCTGAAAGCTGGAGCCTATTCGTAGCGGAGCGCCACCATGGGATCGACGTTGGTCGCGCGGCGGGCGGGGATGTAGCTGGCCAGCAGCGCCACGACGGCAAGGAGCAAGGAAACTGCCAGCAGCGTCAGGGGATCTGTAGGCTTGACACCGTAGAGCATGCTCGATAAGAAACGCGTTAACGCCAGCGCACCTCCAAGCCCGACGCAGACACCGATCAGCGCGAGCCTCGCTCCTTGCCGGATAACCAGCCCGAGCAAATCACGGCGCTCCGCACCCAGCGCCATGCGAACGCCGAATTCATGCACTCGCAGGCTACAGGAATAGCTGACCACGCCGTAAATTCCAACCGCGGCAAGCATCAACGCGAGGAGCGCAAATAACCCCAGCAGCATCATTTGGAAGCGCCGGGGCGCCACCAAGCCGGCGATGACTTCGTCCATGGTCGTGGCCTCGGATACTGGTTGGTTCTTGTCAATGCTCTCGACAGCCTTCCGAACCGGCGCCACCAGCGCCTGTGGACTGCCTGGAGTTCGGAGCACAAAGGCCATGCTGAAAGAGGGTTGCTGAAGGTACGGCACGTAGATTTCCGGGATGGGCTCCTCTGCGAGGGCATGGTCCCTGATGTCCGCAACTACGCCCACCACGACTGACCATGGTGCGGGCGGCGGGCCAAAGCTGATCTGCTGTGCCAGAGGATCGCGTGCCTTAAAGGCCATGCGCGTAAAAGCCTCGTTGACGATGACTACACTTTGAGCGGTATCGGCGTCGGCGTCGCCGAAGGCTCGTCCCTTCAGTAAGCGAATCCGCATCACGCGGAAGTAATCCGGGCTGACAGCAGTCATGGGGACAGGTTGCGGAGGGCGGAAGTTCTCCACGCCGCGAATGTTGAGCATTAAAGTGGTATTGGTAAAGTCCCGCAGCGGGTAGCGCGCGGTCACTGCTGCTTCCTTGACGCCCGGCAGGCTCCGAACTCCTTCCAGCGCGTCTTGAAAGAAGGCCGCAAACTGCCGCTCGTTGGCGCTTTTCGTCCAGGACCTTTCGACAGTCGCCATCAAAAGACCGTGAGGATCAAATCCGAGTTCAACTTGGCTAAGGCGCAGAAAACTTCGCGCCAGCAGCCCCGCCCCCGCCAGCAGAATTAGCGACAGCGCGATTTCGCCGACCGCCAAGACGGCGCGGAGACGGTGAGACGCCGGCCCCGCGCCCGCCTGCACTCCCCCTTCTTTAAGAGCCTCGCCGACGTTGGTTCGGGAGGCGATGAAAGCGGGGACGAAACCGAAAACTAGAACAGCTAAAACGGCGATGGCAGCGGAAAAAGCGAGCACACGCAGGTCAAGGCGGATGTCCGGCGATAGGTCGGAAGGGATGATCTGCGCAAGGATTTTCGTCAAGGAAAGTCCTGCCAGGAGCCCGACCACGCCCCCGGCGGCTGCCAGAAGCAAGCTTTCAGTGAGCGATTGACGGATCAGCCGGAGGCGCCGAGCTCCCAGCGCCGCTCGCACGGCCATCTCCCTGCCCCGCAGGACGCCGCGCGACAGCAGTAGGTTGGAGACATTCGCGCAAGCAATCAATAGGACGAATCCGACAACTCCCAAGAGAATTAACAGGAGAGAGCGCACGTTTTGGACAAGCAGGGCGTGAAGCGGAATCACCTCGACACGCTCGTGCGCCCGGAAGGGTGCGGCTTCTGGCGGGTATTCCCGGTCCATTTGTTGAGTGATCAACTGTAAGTCAGACTGGGCGCGGGCGACATCGACACCAGGCTTCAGCCGCGCGATAACAGTAAGGATGCTCCATCGGGGAGACCGAGTAGAAAACTCCTCCGAATCAAGCGCTAGAGGTATCCAGATGTCCGCTGCGGGGTAGCGCAGATTCGCCGGCATGACGCCGACAAGCGTGAAAGTATCATCATCAAGCCGCACACGCATCCCCAAGATGCGGGGATCCGATCCAAACCGGCTGCGCCACAGCGCCTCGCTGAGAAGCGCCACGTGACGCTGAGCCTCCTTGCTTTCCGACGGCAGGAAGACGCGCCCGGCAATCGGCTGAACGCCCAGCATGGGAAAGAAACCGGCCGTGACCTTGATCACGCGGACGCGCGTCGGCTCGCCCGCCGCCGTGAGATTCGCACCCACCGTTTGGTTGAAAGCGCCGATCTCCGCGAAGACCTGGTTGCGATCCTTCCAGCCAATAAAATCGGGGCTGATAACGGTCGCCGCGCCATGCGTGACTTGGAAACGCTCCGTCGCCCACACCAAGCGCGACGGATCCTTGAAAGGCAGCGGCCGCAGCAGCACCGTATTAACCACGCTGAAGATTGCAGTGTTAGCGCCGATCCCCAATGCCAGAGTGATAATCGCCACCGCAGCGAAACCGCGATTTCTTGCCAGCGTTCGCGCGCCATACCGCAGGTCTTGAATGAGGTTGTCGATGAAGTTTAGTCGGCGCATATCTCGGCATTCCTCCTTTATTTGATCGACACCGCCCAACTCGCGCAGGGCGGCACAGCGCGCTTCCTCCGGCGTCATCCCACTTGCGACGTTTTCCTCGGCCAGCTTCTCAAGGTGAAAGCGCAGTTCGTCGCTTAGCTCCCCTTCCACACGTTCGCGCCTGAAGAGCGAGCGGAATCGCAACGGGAGTTTATGGAACGAACGCATCGTTTGTAGGGGGACGGCTTGCCGTCCCCAGGCGGCGTAGGGCGAGCCCTACCCCTACACTCGCAGTCGGGGTCGCTACGGCATTTCCAGCACCAGACCGATGGCGGCGGAGAGTTTCTTCCAGTGGGCCTGCTCCTGCTCCAGGTATTTCTGCCCCGCCGCAGTCAACGAATAAAACTTGGCGCGGCGATTGTTGTCGGACTCTCCCCATTTGGCTTTGATCCAGCCGCTTTGCTCAAGGCGATGCAGGGCGGGGTAGAGCGCTCCCTGGTTCACCTGGAGCACTTCCTTGGAGACCTGACGAATACGCTGGGCGATGCCCCAGCCGTGCATGGGCTCGAGGGCGATGGTCTTAAGAATGAGAACGTCTAAGGTGCCTTGTACAAGGTCGGTTGGCTTGCTCATAGAACTCCTCTCAGTTATCGACAACAGATTACACGCTCTCCTGTCAATAGTCAAGGGGAGACGGCGCAAGGGCGGTTGCAAGGGCCGCCCCTACAGGAGGGTCACGGTATAAAAACGGGTGGGCGCCTCGGGCGGAGACGTGAGACTGTTCTTGGCCCCTGCGCTTTCAATTTCCGCTTGGACGTAGTAATCCATCAGAGGGGCGGCCTCTTGCCATTTGATCGTGCTGGTATAGGTGCGACGGCCGACAAGGCTCATGGTTGCAGGACTCCACTGCTCCGAGTCTTTGGTGCGAGTGAAGAGAGTGACGCCCGCTGCTTGTCCCGACCCAGCAACGACGGCAGAGATTCGCGTCTGTTCGCCTCTGCGCAGGACCGTTGGCCGAGTAGGGACGAAGGCGCGGGCCACCGCCTTCGGATCGGGCTTGCGAACGGCCGCAAACAACTGCTCGGTTTCGGGCGGCAGATCGCCGACGAACTCCTTCATCGAAGCTCGCAGTCGATACAAGGCCAGCCGTTCATACTTGTTATGCATCGAAGCCAGTTGTCCCAGGTCGTTCCTGGTACTTACGATCTCCTGGTAATCGAGAATGACCTTTCGAACCAGAGGAGCCAAATCGAGCCAGATTGGTACCCCGTCTGTCAAAATCAGGCTGCGAGCCTCATCGCTCTTGTTCTGCTTCTTCAACTCGCTCGCTTTTTGAAGTTTCTGGTTCAGATGCGCCGCCAGGGACCACGACTCAGAATAGGGAGTGAGGAACTCGATAAAGCGGCTGAGGTAGTTGAGGCGCTCTCGCTCGGCAGCGCTCGAGGCAGAATCAGTAAGTGCGCGAATTTGCTTCGCCACCTCAGCCTGCGACTTCTTCACGCTGTCCGAGGGCCCGTAGCCGTTCCAGAACTGGAACGCTTCGTCATAATCACCGGAGTATTCGTGGATTTCGCTGTGGCCATCTTTGATTTGGCCCGTCCACGAGCATAGAACCAGCCGGTCGCGGTCCGTGTCATCGAGGAGCCTGGCAAGCTTGGCGGCGCGCGGCTCCCGAGCCTGGGCGGCGGCAAAGCCTTGAAAGAACCTGGTCGGGGTCAGATCCTTGTTCCACGAGTAGCTCGCCTGAAAACCGGCGTCAATGTCCATGATGCGATGACGCCAGTGGATACCCAGCAGGCCCTGGCACCCATATTGTTCCGCCAAATCCATATCGCGCACGAAGCGATTGACGTGAAACTGAGGCAGCCACATGGCCGGATCGTCTTCGAGCCAGGGAATCGGCCAGCGCTCGCGCGATTCGAGTTTGCCGTACTCCTCGCTGACCGGATCCCAACCGAGGTTGTCGTTCAGCGACGAAAAGATAATGTCCTCGGGCAGCGTTTTGTGGAAATAGGCGAAGTGGCGGACGACGCCGCCCCAACCGGAAATCACCAGGCGCTTTTCAGGAGCATGGCGCTTTAGAAAGTCGTGGGCCTGCTTGAATGGAGTGAGGGAGAGCGGAACATTTTGCTTTTGGCTGGCCCAGCTCATCCCTTCGTCTTCCCACAACCATACGTAGTCCACGGTCGGATAAGCCTCGAGCAGCCGCGCCAGGCGCGCTTCCAGGATGTCCTTCGCGGCAACCGACTCAGGGTCGATGCGCGGCCCGGGGGTCTTCGAATCAGGAGATGCATAGTGTGCTTCGGGAGGAACGGCGCGGTAAATCTCATCAGGGATCTGGTAAGGCTCGAACCCGGCACCCGTACGGATGCCGAGCTGCTTGGCGTATTGAAAGGCCTCGCCCCAAAGCTTCTGCGCGAATTCTTCAGCTTCCCAGCAACTTCGGGCCTTGGTAGTTGCTTCGGACCCGAAAACTTCCTCTGCAAAAAAGTCAGCAGAGCCCATGCCAAAACGCGAGGTTCGCTCCGGCAGGTAGCCCCAGCGGTTCGTCGCGGTTGTATCGGTATAGGCCAAGTGGCCGGCGCCGGCGTATTCGAAAGAAAGAAATGATTCAGCCCACTGATTATCGCCGGAATAGACGTGCACGCCCAGCGTGTTGAAGCGCATTCGAACCATCGCTTCAAGATAGGCGCGCCAGTCTTCACGATTGTAAACTGTGACGCAATTGAGAAAGTCAGGCCACGGCACGAGTCCTCGTGCGCTAAACCGCGGCTGCGCTTGCCAGTTCCGGCCGGCCGGTGGCAGGTTGAGGGCGCGCGCGGGCTCCAGCGGATACACTTCGCCGTCCAGCCCGAAGAACGCCCCCTGCCGCTCCAGGAAGTCAAATACGGCGTAAGGAACGGCGTGTGGCGTAGCGCCGGTCAGGCGGACATGGGAGGCTTTGTCGCCCTGCGATTCGTTCGAAATTCGATAAGCTTCAGGATGCCTGGAGAGGTCCTTCTCGACGGCGAGAGAGAAGACGAGACCTGGCGCGGGCGGCGCGCCTTCACCCAGCACGGCTTGGACAGGGTCGCTAGCCAGTCCCAGGCTTCGCAAGCCGCGCGCCAGTTCGCAAGACGCGAACTGCTCCGGAAAGCCTGCCTGGGGCTCGCGAATAATCCACACTGTTTCTTTTGGTTCGAGCCTCGCCCGCATCCTGAGGCCATTGGGATTTGGAGCACTCTGGGGTGAAGCGGGATGGGCCTCTGCTTCCCCCTGAACTGCCAAGGCCGCGTTGGTGATTAATGGCGCAGCCCCCAAACCGAGGGCGGAGTCGTGGAGGAACTGACGCCGGCCGATGCGTTGGAAAGGATTCATCATGATGGCAACCTCAGAATAAGTTGAGCTGAGATTTTACACTGGCAGCCGTGCAGGGCAAGAAGAAACTGGCGGGAGGACATGCACCAGAATTCCGAAGTTGCGAGGCTCGCTGGGAAGTAACCCCTCACCCGGCTCGCTACTCTCGCCACCCTCTCCCCAAGGGAGAGGCCTGAACACAATTGTCGTTGACGTCCCTCTCCGTTGGGGAGAGGGTGGCCCGCTGCCGGCGCCTTCATCAGCCGGAGCGGGCCGGGTGAAGGGTTACTTCCAAAGCAGCTGAACACCCATTCTGTTCTCCAGGTAACCAAGGCAGGCTTGCTTTCGAGTTCGCTTACGCGCGCCACACGCCGGCAATCGGCTGCTGGCAGTATTGGCATTTATTGTTGTGGATGTGCACTGTCCCCACAGTGTATCCGGTGCGTTCCACCACAATCTTGCGGCACTTGGGGCAATAGGTGTTTTCGGCCGGGTGGCCGGGCACGTTGCCGATGTAAACATAGTGGAGCCCTTCGGCGTCAGCGATGGCTTTGGCGCGTTCGAGCGTTTCCACCGGCGTGGGAGGAAGGTTCTTGAGGAGATACTCGGGATGAAAGCGTGTGAAGTGGACGGGAACGTCGGGGCCCAATTCGGACTTGACCCATTTGGCGAGCCCTTGAAACTCCGGCTCGCTGTCATTCAAAGTGGGAATCACCAGATAAACGATCTCGTTCCATACTCCGTGCTTGCGGATGGTCACCAGGCCGTCGAGCACCGGCTTCAGTTCGCCGTTCACCACTTCCTTATAGAACTTCTCGGAATAACCTTTAAGGTCAACCTTGATGGCGTCCACCTGGCGGCACAGTTTCTCGAGAGGCTCTTGTTGGATATACCCGCCCGTGATCACGACGCTTTTCACGCCCAGCCTGTGAGCCGCTTCGGCAGTATCGGCCACGTACTCGTAAAACACCACTGGCTCGCTGTACGTGTAGGCGACGGTTGGGCAATTGTTCTGCTGGGCTAACACTGCCACGCGCTCCGGGGGAGCGTAGTTCGACCGGACCTGCTCAGGGCGGACCTGGGAGATATCCCAGTTTTGGCACATCTTGCAGTTCACATTGCAGCCGGCTGTGGCGATGGAGAAGGCAACCGTTCCGGGGAGAAAGTGAAAGAGAGGTTTCTTCTCGATGGGATCAATATGAGCCGTCACCACGCGCGAATGCACCAGCGTGTAGTAGGTGCCGCCGCGATTCTCGCGCACGCCGCAATAGCCGCGCTCCCGGTCGTCAATGGCGCAGCCGCGCGGGCAAAGCTTGCACTTGATCTTCCGGTAGGGCTGTTTATCGTAGAACCTGGCCTCCTTCACGAATTGCGAGTCGTCTTCCGCGAGCGAAGCCGCGAACAGGGGGACCGCATTGCGGCCTCCTATTGCCGCTGCGGCGCAGGCAGCGAGGCAGGGAAGGGAAGCCGCTTTGAGGAAGGAGCGGCGGTTCCAGGCGAGACCGGCGGAATCTGCCGGCGGCTCTGCCTCGAAGAGCCGTAGATCATATCTGGTTGCCATCGGACTTCAACCTCGGGTAATCCTAATTCGAGATTCCAAATTCAAGATTCAAGAGTCAAACTTCCACCGCCTTAATGAATCTTGGATCGTCGGTCCCCAAGTTATGCTGCGCGTCGGCGGCGGTCGAAATGTAAGTCGGCTCGCGCTTCAGTTCCTGCAGCGATTTCATTCCCACCTCGGCACGCTGTTTTTCGATGATTTTCCAGCCGGTGTAATCCAGGGCCACCGGATCGCGGCTTATGAGCAAGCCATTGTAAGGCCATGTCCAGTGAGGCATGAACGAAGGCCCGCCTTCGTACTGCGCTGTAGTGGCGTCACAAATATGCAGCCGCACCTTCCGGCGAATGGGCGGCAGCATATTGACGTCCGCCACGTAAGGATTGCAAACGTTGACGTGGTATTTGTTGGGGTTATGGATAGCGCCAAACATGCTCTTGAGTGCAATCGTGACGCCCGCGATGCCGTGGTCCTTGAGCACGGGCAAGTTAATAACGGCGTCACAGACTTGGGTGAGCGTCTTGGCCACGAGGCTTCCCACGCTGCCGAAAACGGCCAAGTCCTCATCGAATCCCAGCACATCGTTTCCGAAACAGCGAATTCCGGAGCCATGCTCGACAATCTTAAAGTGCGCGCTCTCGAGGTCTGAATTCAGCCGGTCCCAGATAACGATTTCCTTGATGCCGGCTTGCTGGAGGCGCTCGCAGACGGCGTTCACCAGCTCCGGGCGCGTACAGTTCCCCCTGCCTGCAAGGCAGTTAACCTTTAACCCTACCACCTCGCCGGGTCGCACGACCTTTCGCCAAGCCTCGAGCGGCGAGTCGCAGTCATGCAGAACCTGCATGGCGCGGTCCAGGCAGTTGACGAGTCGGGCGGAATCCAGGCTGGTGGGGGTGGACCGGAGGTTGGGGTCGCGGGAGATGACCAGGCGAGATTGGGGAGGAACTGCGGCAAAGGCCACTCGGGAGCCGAGCCGGCCCTGAACTCCACTTGCCAGCAGGGCGCCGCCGACGGCAACTCCTGTCTTTAGGAAATTGCGTCGAGTCTGCCCGTATGTGTCTGTAGGCATGGCACTATCTCGGATCTTTTGGGCGCGAGGGAGCCGGAGATTTCTCGCCCAGTCGCTCGTCCTCAGGATGAGATTGCAGCACTTTGAGAGCCAAACTGGGTCTGGAGTCGCGCGAAACCACGGAGTTTGCCCTGCACAACCTGCGGGCTTCAGTCTCTAGGGCCGGTGCTATAAGCGGGCGCACAAGAGTTGCATGGCGACGTGCAACAGGATCATATGGACGTCTTCGGCAATTTGCATGTCGCGCACGGGGACGAGGACGGGGGTTTGCACCGCAGCGGCGAGTTTTCCGCCATCGAAACCGCTCAGGCCAACCGTGTGAGCGCCACGGCTGTTCGCGTAGTCGATGGCCTTGAGGACATTGCGAGAGTTGCCGCTGCCTGAGATAGCTACCACAAGGTCACCGGGCTGAAGGAAATTTTTCAACTGCTCGGCGAAAATATCTTCGTAGGCGACATCGTTGGCATAGGCTGTGATCGTGGCGAGGTTATCGTTTAGAGAGAACCCACGGAAGCGTTTTGAGCGGCCGTAGGACACGCCTTTGTTTAGATCGCAAACGAAATGGGACGCCGTTGACCCGCTACCCCCGTTCCCCATGAAGAACACCTGGCGATCGTGGTGATAGGCGTCTTCGAGCAACTGGATAAACTCTTCGAATCGTTCTCGAGAGACGCTCTCGAGGGCCTTGCTCAAGCCTGCGGAATAGTCTGCGAGGTATTCTTGAATCATGTTCTCGAATTATATCATTCCGGTTCGTTGATTAGGAATTCTGCCGCCGCCAATAAGGTGGGGACGGTCAAGCGGGGGGCATGGGGCAGCTTGTCCAACGCGGATGCGGACGTGCCGGAGACCATAATGGCGGGACAACCCGCCGCGTGTGCCGCTAGAAGATCGCTTTCAGCGTCGCCGACGAGGAAGGTACGCTCAAAATCGAAGTGGTGCTCCGCTCGGGCACGGCGAAGCAGGCCCGGCTTTGGTTTCCGGCACTCGCAACCATCCTCTGCGCGGTGGGTGCAATAGTAAACGCTGAGTATCCGTCCGCCATGCGTTCCAACCTCGGCGATGAACCGGAGCGTGACTTCGTCGAGGTCAGCGGCGGACATCAGACCCTTTCCCACTCCTGCCTGGTTTGAGACGACGATGACCTGGTAGTTCCCCTCATTCAGAAGACGCAAAGCCTCGAGAGCACCGGGCAGGAAAACAAATTTCTCCCAGCAGGTAACATAGCCGGAGATAATTCGACGGTTGATAACACCGTCGCGGTCAAGCAGGACGAATCTAGTCATTCGCACCATCCGCTTTCTTGTCACCTACCGCGAATATGTTTGCCGTGAAGATATGGCACAGGTCGTTTGTAGGACCCTGCTCGACGAGCTGGATGAAACTCAAGCCTGCTTCGATGAGTTTCCAAAGGACAAAGCGGACTGCGCTTTTCACGCCATGAACTACCGGTCTAACACCCCCCACGCGAACATTTACATATCCCGTCATCTCCAAGACCTGCTTCAGGCTGGTAGGCGCGAAAGGAGTTTCGTGGGTAAAGTCCATGAAGAAAAGTGGCAGAAAAAACGTGGCCGCGTTCGGTACTTGACACAGAAACCTTCCCCCAGGCCGGAGCGCAGCCCCTATGAGTTTGAGCAGGTCGAGAAGCTGGTCCTTTGGAAAATGCTCCAGCATATTGATGGAAGAAATGAAATCGAATTGACCCAAAGAGTCCCGCAGCAGCGAACGTGCGTCGCCGCAAGCCAGGTTCCTGACCCCCGCAGCACGCCCTTCTTCCACCTGTTTCGGATCCAGGTCCACGCCGGCCGCCGACTCATAGCCGGCGCGTTGCATGAGGTAGAGGAACTCGCCGTTACCGGAACCCAAGTCCAGGATCCGAGCGTCCTTTTTCGCAGGAAGATAAGGGGCGAACAATTTGCGAAAGGCCGGCTCCATCACCATCGCAAATGCGCGAGGCCTGGAAGGGCGGAATGTGCGGGGCCGCAGGTCCGCGTACCTTTCGTAAGTTTTCGCCGAGAATTCCCTTTTTGAAGGTGGCGTCATGGGTAATTACGCATTCTAAAAGGTCGTGGCGTCATGCGGCCCTGAAATCACTGCAAATTGCTGATGCCAAAACAACCCTCCGGAAGCGGGATATGTACGTTGTTACGATGTTTCTAGAGCTGAGCAAGGGAGTTGCGGCGGTTCTCATAGAACTTGCGGTAGTAATTCCTGTACTCGCCGCTCTTGGTTTTCTGCACCCATTCGGGGTGGAGGCGATACCACTCGACGGTTCGCAGCAACCCTTCCTCGAAGGTCACAGAGGGCTTCCAGCCCAACTCCGCGAGGATTTTGGCGCTATCGAGCGCATACCGGCGATCGTGTCCCGGCCGGTCCTGCACAAACTCGATGAGATCCTCGGGCTTGCGCAAGATCTGCAACAGCCTGCGCACCACGCTCAAGTTTGTGAGGCCCTGCCCGTATCCGATGTTATAAATCTCGCCCGGACGGCCTGCTTCGAGGACGCGGTCGAGAGCGCGGCAGTGATCCTCCACGAAAACCCAATCCCTCTCATTGAGCCCGTCGCCGTACACGGGAAGCGGCTTACCTTCAAGAGCGTTGGTAATCATCAACGGCAGGAGCTTCTCCGGGAACTGGTACGGACCGTAGTTATTCGAGGAGCGTGTCACCAGTGCCGGGAAACGGTAGGTCTGCCAGAAACTTCGGACCAGCAGGTCCGACGCCGCTTTGCTCGCCGCATACGGGCTGTTAGGTTGAAGAAAAGCGCTTTCATCGGCGGCCACCCCACGAGGTAGACTTCCGTAGACCTCGTCGGTGGACACGTGCACGAAGCGGGTGAGCTTAGCTCGGCGTGCGGCTTCCAGAAGCGTGCAGGTACCCTCGACGTTGGTGCGAATAAACTCGCGCGCGTCGGCGATGCTCCGGTCGACATGGCTTTCCGCGGCAAAGTGCACCACTGCGTCGACCTGCATTTCCAGGACATCCCGCACCGCGTCGGCATCGCAAATGTCGCCTCGGACGAACTTGTAACCGGAGTGCGCTTGGAGATCGGAAAGGTTATCCAGGTTTCCTGCGTAGGTTAACTTGTCAAAATTAACCACCGCGCTCTCAGGGTGGGCGCTGAGAAAGTAACGAACGAAATTGGAGCCGATGAAGCCGGCGCCGCCCGTGACCAGGATCTTCAAAACTCACACTCCCAAGCTTAAGAGACTTTATTCGCTCCCCCTTGCGCAACGAGGTTCGTGGCGTGCAAGAGAGAGTCGAAGGTCCCGGCGTCGGTCCACCAGCCATGCAGCATACTGTGAGTAAGGGTGCCATCAGCCAGGAACTGATTGTTCACATCGGTGATTTCGAATTCTCCCCGGGCGGAAGGCTTCAGCTTTCGGATGCGGTCGAACACCGTGGCATCATACATGTAAATGCCGATCACGGCGTACGGTGACTTGGGCTCCTTGGGTTTTTCCTCGATGCGCACGATTCGCTCACCTTCAAACACCGGGACGCCGAAGCGTTGCGGATCGGCAACTTCCTTCAGAAGGATATGCGCGCCCCTTTCCTGTTTCCTGAATTGCGCGCACGCGGCAATAATATTCGTCTCAATAATATTGTCGCCGAGAACTACGCAGATCTTTTCACCGGCTGCAAAGTACTCCGCCAGACGGAGGGCATCCGCAATCCCGCCTTCTCCTTGCTGATAGGTATAGTTGATATGCTGGAGGCCGAAGTCCTTCCCGTTGCCCAGCAGGCGCAAGAAGTCACCCGCATTCTGTCCTCCCGTCACCAGGAGGATATCCGTTATCCCGGCATTCACCAGCGTCTGGATGGGATAAAAGACCATGGGGCGGTCATACACGGGAAGCAGGTGTTTGTTCGTTACCCGCGTGAGAGGGAACAATCGCGATCCGATCCCGCCTGCCAGTATGATGCCTTTCACGTGGTTGCGCTCCGGGATGGCGTTGCGGAAATAGTGGCCTTGGATCCGATGCCCAGCACGACCGCAAAAAGCAGGGCATTGGCCGGGATCTGCAGATTAAAATCCATCGCAGAGTGAATGAGCAAGGCCGCAATGCTCCCTATACACGCCAGAAGCACGGAGCGGCGGTAGGGGTTTCGCGCTCCAGCGTAAGCGAGGATCATCTTGACCAGTAACCACACAATGGGGACGAACAGCAGAACCGCGCCGGCGATCCCCGTGTCAGCAGCCACCTCCAGATAATCGTTGTGCGCGTGGTCGACCTGGAGTTCGAGCAAGGAAGTCTGATAGCGGCGGAAGGCCACCGGAAATGTCCCCAACCCTGTGCCCACGGCGGGATAGTCCTTGAGGATGCCGCTGGCCTGCTTCCAGATGGAAGTCCGCGACCAAGGGCTCCCAGAAGGGGTGATGGACTCGAATCGCTTGACGATGGGGTCGAGACCGATCCAGACGGCGTATGTCATAGAACAGGCTATAACGAGCAAAGTGATAACCATCCAGGCCCGGCGCCCTTCTCCGAGCAGGCCTAATAACCCCATTAGCATAAGACTCGTCAATACCGAAAAGATGCCCATGCGCGAACGGGAAAAGACCACCCCAACCAGCAGCAGGATCACGATGAACGCATAAAAGAAGATTCGCGGGTCCAGTCCTGTCCGGCCGGGCCGCCCTCCCCACTTCTCGCCCCCGCCATGGCCGGGCCGGGATTGCAGGTTGTAAAAGACCATCATCGCCGCAAAAGGAATCACAAGCTCCAGCAGCCCGGCAAAATGGTTATGATTGATGTACGTCCCGGTGGCATCGTCCGTGTAGAACTGCTTGGTCATGCCGAAAACCTTCTGGTAACCGGTCAGATACTGGAAAATTCCATAACCGGCTTCAAGTGTTCCCAACACGATCAGGCCGGGCGCCAGGACGCTCTTGCCTTCTCGGGGCTCGAAGGCATAGGCAGCCAAAATGAAAGCCGCCAGGTAGGCGAGCAGCTTGACGATTCCGAACAGGGTGTCATGCGGATAAATGCTCAGAGTTGCCCAGTGCGCGGCCGCGGGAGCGAGGCCGGCTTGAACGTCAAAGAACAAACGGTTCGGCGAGAGCCAGGATACGAATTTCCCCGGCAGGGGAATAATCTGGATTAGCACGAGACCCAGAAAGGGAAGTACCCAAAGTGGAACTGGAAGGTTTATTTTCCCCTCGCTGGTCTGTTTAATCAGCACCACCGCGGATAAGAGGAAGAGAGCCGCCTCCACGGCGCTATAGGCGGGAGGTCGCACTGCCCCGAAGGCCAGCGTGGACCCTGCAATGATTAGTAAAAGACCCCATTGAACGATTCGCTTCACTTATTCTCCTCTAGAAGCCGGCATGATTACCGCAGATGTCACAGTTGGAGGTTCGCCGGCGCGACCGATAACACAGATGTATGAGTTCAGTCAGCTTCGTGACCTGCGCGGTGTTCAGCCCCGTCAAGGGGGGAGCATCGTTGCCCAAGACGAAAGCCTGTCCTAGTAGGCGTTCTTACTGAAGAAGCCTCGCCACAGGGTCAGCCAGATAATCTTCAAATCGAACCAGAGAGACCAATTTCGCAAGTAGTAAAGATCATGCTCCACACGTTTGGTAATGGACGTATCTCCTCGCCAGCCGTTGACTTGTGCCCAACCTGTAATCCCCACTTTAAGGTAATGGCGGGTATTGTACTGGGCAACGTCATCCTGGAACTTTCTGACGAAGTAGGGCCGCTCTGGCCGCGGACCCACCACGCTCATGTCACCTTTCAGGACGTTGAAAAACTGGGGAAGTTCGTCGAGATTAGTGGCTCGCAGAAAAGCGCCCAGCTTGGTCCTCCGGGGGTCATTGCTGGTGGTCCAACGCGTGTCGCTTTCTCCCGGATCGCCCGCGCTCATGGTCCGGAACTTGTATACCCGAAACAATCGTCCATTCAAGCCCACACGTTCCTGGACAAAGAGGATCGGCCCCGGAGAGGTCAGGCGAATGGCCGCGGCAATCAACAGCATAAAAGGGGCTGTTAGGATGGCGACGACCGTCGCAAAGATGAAATCAAAAGACCGTTTCAGTATCGTGTAGGTGACCGCCTCGGAGGGGGTGGCTCTCAGGTCCAGCAAAGTGGTATCGCCGGAATGAAAGATGGTGTTGCGAAGTGAGATTTCAGGCCCCAGATCCAGGATCGCTCTTACGGGGACGCTCAGGTGCTCCCACTGGCGGACCATGGCGGAGGCCTCCGCGAGGCGCGGTAGAGGGACGGCGATCAGCACGTCGTCGGGGTGGGGATCTACGGCCATGGTTTCGATCGCCTCGAGTTCGAACAAGGGCTTGCAACCCACGCAGGGAGTTTGTCCCGGCAACCGGACGAATCCCTCCACGCTGCACGGGATCACCGTGGACTGGAGAAAGGAGTGGAGCGCTCGCTCGGCGTACTCGTCGGCGCCGACCACCAGCAAGCGGGAACAATTCTCGCCCTTTCGCCTCAGGCTGTCGAGGTAGGCTCGAAATGCTAGCTGGGCCGCGATGATCAGGAAGAAGAGCAACACTCCGCTGTAGACGACGAAGAGGCGGGAGAAGCTGACATTCCGGTAGAAGAACGAAGCGGCGGTTACAGCGGTGTAGCACGCCGCGCTGGCTACAAGAGCGCGACGGGCTGCGTCCCGGGCCGGAAACAAGCGTTCCACATGGGCGAGGTCGAAATGCTCGACGACCACGGACCAAGCCAGAACCGCCAAAAGCAGCAGCCCGAAATAGGCGTGAGGGTCTATGTCCCGCACTTCGCCCGGCACGGGAATGAAGCCGGCAGCAAAACGCAGATAAGCTGCCACGCCAAAGGCTGGAAGCGGCAGCATTAACACCGACAGCCGAAGTGCGAACTCGATCTGGTTGAGACGTCGTCGGATCAACGCTTTAGTTACGGTACCCTTTAGGGTATTTCTGCATCCACGCCCAGGCAGACCGAATGATGTTCTTAAGGTCTGAGTGCCGGGGTTGCCATTTCAATTCCCGGTGCAGTTTCCGTGCGGTCGCAACCAGGACCGCCGGGTCGCCGGGGCGTCGTCCGCTCACCTGGACCTCAAACTTCCGTCCAGTGATCTCCTCGACGGCTTTCAGAACCGCCCGAATCGAATATCCTTTACCGTGACCAACATTATATATCCGCGAACCCAGTTTGGAAAGAGAGTGCAGGGCAAGAATGTGAGCCTGAGCAATATCCAGAACGTGAACGTAATCGCGCACACAGGTGCCGTCCGGGGTCGGATAATCGTCGCCATAGATCTGGAAAACGCCTTTCGAGCCGGAGGCGGCCGCAAACAAACGGGGCAGAAGATGGGTCTCCGGCCGGTGGTCTTCGCCGAACTCGGCCGTCGCCCCGGCGGCATTGAAATACCTCAAGGCAGCAGACTGAATTCCATATGCCTTGTGGTACCAAGCCAGCGCCCGTTCGATCACGAGTTTGGTCTCGCCATAAGGATTCACAGGGCTCGTCGGATGTTCCTCCGGGATTGGAACCATTTTAGGCTCGCCATAAACGGCGGCGCTGGAGGAAAAGATCAGTCGTCCGATTTTCAGCGATGTCATGGCCTCCAGAAGCGCGATCGTGCCGCTGACGTTGTTGGCATAAAACAACTGAGGATCGCGAACCGACTCCTCCACTAGAGCGCTGGCCGCAAAGTGCATGACGGCATCAATGCGGTACCGTTTACACACGCGCTTGAGTTTTTCGGTGTCCGCGATGTCTCCCAACACAAGTCGAGCGCCCCTGGCGACCGCTTGGCGGTGTCCCGCGCTAAGATTGTCGTAGGCGACTACCTGATTACCTTGCCTTACCAGTTCCGCGGCGCAGACACTGCCCACGTAGCCCGCTGCGCCTGTCACGAGAATGTTCATAGCTTAATAAGCTCCTTCGCGATGCATGACTTTTTCCACTCCCGCCGCTCGGGTGCAGGGAGTGGAATCAAAATGCCTCTCTCTGCGTCTCCGCGGCCCCGCCGTGAGGTCCCGATATCATCATGCGCTCAGCTTGACCTTCTCCCTCCAATAGTCTGTGAGCTCTCGCAGCGTATCCGTCAGTTCGCGGCGAGGTTCCCAGCCGACCGCAAGTTTGGCTTTCGAATAATCACCCCAAATCTCGGCCGCGTCGTGCTTGCGGAGTGAGGGCTTGTCGACCGAGACTTGAATTGGTTTCGAGGCGCGGGAGGTCAGCAGGCCCAGAACGCTCTTTATCGAGATGGGATGGCCCGAACAGAGTTGGTAGACTTCGCCTGGGGCGCCGTGTTCAAGCAGATCGAAGTAGCCCCGCACGATGTCGCGCACGTCGGAGAAGTCGCGCGCAGCATCGAGATTTCCGGCCACGACCGTGGGCGGGCGCAGGCCCAATTCGATTTCTGCCACCTGCCGGGCGAGGTTCGAGCAGACAAACCTCGAGGACTGGCGGGGGCCGGTGTGATTAAAAGGCCTGACAATGACAATGGGTAGCCCATGGCTTCGGAAGAACTGCAACGCCAGGATCTCCGCGGCCGCTTTGCTTCCCGCGTAAGGACTGACGGGGCACGGTTCCATTTCTTCCCGCAGCGGCAGTTTCTCCCTGGGAACCATGCCGTAGACCTCGGCGGAGCTTACCAAGAGAAATCGACAGTCCATCCCCACCCGCAGCCAAGTGGAGAGAAGGTTGAGGGTGCCCGTGAAGTTCACCTGGTAGGTCCGCTCCGGGTCCTCGAACGACTCCGCCGGCGACGAAAACGCGGCAAGGTGATAGATGCGTTGGGGCTTGAATGACTCCATCACTTCGCGGACCCGGCCGATTTCGCGCAAATCCGCGCCAACGATATTAAGATGTTGCTTGATGTGCTGAAGGTTGGCACAGTCGTCATCGGGAGCACAAAGGCCGATAACTTCCTCGTCTTTTCCTAGCAGGTAGTCTGCCAGGTGAGAGCCTGCGAAGCCAGCACAACCTGTAATCAGCGTCCTCATTTCGCCTCTAGCCGCGCCAGGTCCTCGTCCACCATCATTTTGACCAGGCCGTCGAAACTCACTTTGGGCTTCCAGCCCAATTCCTGCCGCGCCCGGCTAGAGTCTCCGAGCAGGTGATACACCTCCGCCGGGCGGAGCAAAGCCGAGTCCGTTTCAACGTAATCCCGGTATTCCATGCCCAGGTGGCCGAAGGCGACTTCCAGAAGCTGGCGTACGGAATGGGCCACTCCGCTGGCCACAACGTAATCTTTCGGTTTGTCCTGCTGGAGCATCTGCCACATGGCCTCGACGTAATCGCCGGCGAATCCCCAGTCGCGCTCAGCCTCAAGGTTTCCCATCTTGAGCTTCTCTTGCTGGCCCAGTTTGATCCGCGCCGCGCCGTAACTCACCTTTCGGGTGACAAATTCCAGGCCGCGCCGAGGCGATTCGTGATTGAACAGAATTCCTGAGCAGGTGAAAAGGCCATAACTCTCCCGGTAGTTGACCGTGATCCAGTGGCCGTAGAGCTTGGCCACTCCATAGGGGCTGCGAGGGTAGAACGCCGTGTTTTCATTTTGCGGACTCTCGCGGACCATGCCGAACATTTCGCTCGAGGAGGCTTGGTAGAACCGTATTCTGGGATTCACCAGCCGGACCGCCTCCAGCATCCTGGTCACCCCCAGGGCGGTGAATTCGCCGGTCAGAGTCGGCTGGTTCCAGGAGGTCGGGACAAAGGACTGCGACGCCAGGTTATACACTTCCTTTGGATCGCATTGCTGAATGGCGCTGATCAGTGAATTCTGGTCAAGCAGATCCCCGGGAATAAGCTCGATCTTGTCTTGCAAATGGTACAGCCTTTCGAAGTTTACCGTGCTGCTGCGCCGGACCAAGCCGCAAACACGATATCCCTTGGAAAGCAGGAAGTCCGCCAGGTATGACCCGTCTTGCCCTGTAATTCCCGTGATCAGCGCGGTATTCGCCACCGGTTTTCCCCTTTTGCGATCCGTGAGGAAGGTCAGGAATCAGAAGGCATGAGTCAGAACGACTGCGTCGGATTCCTGCGCACGATCATAAGCCGCAGCCTGTGACTCGTCACGCGCGGCCGCGGCTTCATAGCTAGCCTCCGGTTTCAATCTGCTTATTCCTGAATTCTAGCATTCTAGCGTCAATAAAGGCACGCATCTCTGCTTTGAAGCGCGGCACGCCGAAGCGTTGTGCGTGACGTTGAATAAAGGCAGGCGAAAAGCGGCTCTCTTTTGACTCGAACAGGCGAATTGCGTCAGCCAGGGAATCGGCGGACTGTTCGGTGAAAAATATGCCGGTGGAAGCTTCCGGGGCGCCAGGATCTGTAGGGCTGCCGCCAACTACGGTCTCCAAGGCTCCTCCTCGGCCAAAGGCGATCACAGGCCGGCCAAAAGACTGGGCTTCGACCGGAACGATCCCGAAGTCTTCTTCGCCCGGAAACAGCAGGGCGCGGCAGCGCGCGTAATTCTCCCGCAATTCCTGATCGGGTAAGTGTCCCAAAAACTTGACGGTGGGTCCGGCCAGAGTCCGCAGGCGCTCAAACTCTTCACCTTCGCCGATTATGCGCAGGGGCCGCCGCAGGCGATTGCACGCCTCAATCGCCAGGTCGACACGTTTATAATCCACGAGTTGACCGACCGTCAGGTAGTAGTCGTCCACTTCCGGCGAGATATAGCCTGCGCAAACGTCGACGGGCGGATTGATCACCGTTGCCTTGCGGCGATAATGCTTGCCGATGCGGTGGGCCACATTCTGGGAGTTCGCCACAAAATAGTCAACGCGCGCAGCAGCAGCATAATCCCAGAGTCGCACGTAATGCGCCGAGAGGGAAAACACCAAGCGCGCTATTCCTCCCATTCCTGGCTTGGCGCGATACGGATGGTACATATCCCAGATGTAGCGCATAGGTGTGTGGCAATAGCAGATGTGGCAGGCGCGCGGACGAGTTAGAACACCCTTGGCCGCGCCGGACTCCGAACTGATCACCAGGTCATAGTCGTCCAGGTTGAACTGCTCGAGCGCAAGAGGGAAGAGCGGGAGGAGTTTCTTATAGTGGTTCTTAATACCCGGGGTGTTCTGTAAGAATGAGGTGGTGAATTTGCGTGATTGCAGCGATTGCGGAAGCGCCTCCGGATCGAGAACCAAGGTGAAGAGATCGGCCTCGGGGAACATCTCCGCCAGGGCCTCCACCACACGCTCCCCGCCCCGGACCTTTACGAACCAGTAATGGACGATGGCCACTCGCAAGTGTTTGGACTCAAGTCGTGAGCCAGAGAAGCAAGCTGGATTCGGGGACCCTGGCTCCGGTTTCTTTATGCCTTCTGCCCCCTCGGCATTTGGCCCTCGAAGGCGTATTCCGCCGCATCCCGCAGACTCTCTTCTAAACTACACTGAGGCGACCACCCGTGCTCTTCCCGGATTTTGGAGATATCCACGGCCAGGAGCGGCCGGTCAATTCTACGGCTAAGCTCGGGCGTCGAAACAGATAGAATGGTTCTCCCAAAGATCACTTCCAGAGTCTTGATGACCTCGGCTACGCTGTACGCTCTTCCCGTCCCGACGTTGTAGACTTGAACGCCCGGGGACGCACTGAACGTTATCGTGGCGATGGCTCGACATGCATCCGATACATGGATGTAGTCTCTCTTGGGTCCGGTGTTGCCCACTGAGACCGTCCAGGATGTCCGGAGCCGTTTGAGAAGCTCGGGAACAAGATGGGGATTGGTTTCATACGGCCCGACCACATTCGAGAGCCGCCCGATGACGAAGGAGCAGTCAGACTGGTTTGAGCAGAAGCGCACCTGGTATTCGTTGGCAAGCTTGCTTAGCCCGTAGATGTCAATCGGCTCGAGCTTGGAAGATTCCGAATGGGGGATTTCGGAGCTATCATAAACCGCCGCCGTTGAAGCTTGGAAAAACCTTCGGACTCCGTGCCGGACCGATAAGTCGAGGATCGCTTGCGTCCCGTCGATGTTTACCCGGCAAGTTTCCCGGGGATGGTTGTTGCAATAGGGAATGTAATGGATGGCGGCGAGATGAATCACGGTGGAGAACCTGCTGACCTCAAACAGATGGGCCAGGTCGCTGGAGCCAATATCCATTTCCCGCACTTGCACGCGGGACCCCAGATCCCGCAGGTGCTCTCGCTTGCCATTGAAAAAGTTGTCGATCACGGTCACCTGGTGTGAGCCTTGGTCGACGAGTTGCCGGACTAAGTTGCTTCCGATGAATCCGCACCCACCGGTCACCAGCACGTTCTCCTGATTCATTTCCGATCCCCTAGGAACGTGATCAATTTCGCCGCCACCTGTTGCCAATCGAACACCCGAGGAGCGACTTCATTACAGAGGTTGGAGACTTGGCTCCACTGATCAGACATCTGGGCATGACGCTCCATAGAAGTTCCAACTGCCTCTTCGGTAGGATCACAAACCCAGCCAATCCCATACTGCTGCACTACAGAGACCGTGCCATTCCCAGGATACAACGTGGTCAGGGTGGGAGTGCCGGCTGCCGCAGCTTCAGCGACCACCCGCGGAAAACCTTCTCGCCTGGAAGGCAGAACCAGGAGCATCGACTTTCGCAGGAGTTCGATCTTCTCGGAGTCTTCGAGGCCTCCGTGGATGACCACGCCCGGATCGCCTCGGGCAGCTTCCTTCGCCGAAGCTAGCAGACTGCCGTCTCCGGCAACGTGGAGACGATACCCTTTGGAGGCCAGTTGACATCTCCTGAACGCCTTGATTGCCAACAAGGGGTCTTTGTGGAGCGACAAACGGCCCAAGAAGAGGATCGTCTTATCTTGCTTCTCCACTTGCCTCGATTTGTAAACGGGGACGTTCACTCCGCTGACTATCGTGTTCGTTTGCAAAGCCGGGACCTTGAAACTCCTTATGAGTGTTCTGCAGATTGCGTCGCTCACTCCAACATGAGCAACCTCCGGGTTGGTCATCAGCCAGTAAACGCCTCTCCAAAACCGAGTCCCGCGGATCTCGCACCAGTCTATCGTAACTTTCTTCTTATCCAAGAACCTGGGGGCAACGATCGGCGGCAAGATAGGCCACTCATTGAAAATGACAGCGTCAAAGCCTGCCAGGCCAGTATCTTTGCGAAGAATCCGCAGGGTGAATCTTAGAATATCCCACGGGTTCCTGGGCATCAAGGAGCTTTCTTTGTACCGGAAACCATCAACGACCCTGTGCACAACTATACCCGTCAGGACTTCCTCCCGCGGGTGTAAGGGCGAAACGCGGATAGTAAACACGTCCAGGGAATGGCCTAATTGTATAAGCTCTCTGCCCAGTTCGAGGTATCGAACCTCCTGACCACCAAGATTAGGGTAGAAGAGCTCAGTGACGATTGCGATTCGCATCAGGAGAACCTGACAGCATTTCTTCCAAAGCTGCCAACACCTCGCGAGGGGAAATCTCCTTCATGCAGCGGTTATCGGGGCAGGCCGCGAATTCCCGGCCATCGTAACACGGCCTGCACGCCAAGCTTGCGCCTCCCCAAAGTACGCGTACAGCAGGGCGGTTAGGCACGAAATCGCTCGGGCTGGTTGGCCCGAACAGGGCCAGTATGGCGGCGGCGGAAAGCGTCGCCAGATGGAAAGCCCCGGTGTCGTGCGATATAACCAGGTCGCAGGTGTCAAAGAGCGCAACGGACTCGACAAGGCTCAAGCGGCCGATGAAGTCCTTTACAGGAAGACCGGTAAAGGCCTGCGCGGCCCAGGCGTCGTCAGGTCCGCCCGCCAGAACTACGTCATAGCCCCGGTTGACGAGCGCGGTCGAAAGTTCCACATAGCAAGAGAGTGGCCAGCGGCGTTGCGGCGAATCGTATAAGACGTTTCGTGCTCCCCCGGGGACCAGGGCGACTCGCTTTGCCGCTCCTCGCGCGAGAGGTCCAGGCGTCTGCATGCGCATCGGCCTGACGCATCGCACGCGGTCCTCGCGCAGGCCATCTTCCTGGAGGAGAATTCGGGCATATTCGTCGCCATGGTAACGCCCGGGAAGTAGCCTTCGGGCCCGATCGGTGCGGGACAGCGCAACGAGCTTCGTCTTTCGCAGCGGTAGCACGAGCAAGCGATAACGCCAGTCGTAGTAGAGAACTGCGCAGGTGTCATACTGTTGGCCCGCCAACTTTCTCCAAACCCGCGCGATCTCACGGATCGATGCCAGGCGCGACTTGCCGAGGAGAGCTTTGTCATCGACTTCTACCAATCGGTCGATGAACGGAAACTGGCGCAACAACGGCGCCACGCTTTTTCCGCACATCCAATGGATTTCACCGCCCCGCTTTTCTTTAAACGAATTGACAGCGGCAAGGGTCATCACCACATCTCCGATAGCGCCCAGCTTGACGATGAGATGACGAAGCATGCAACTCGTTTCACTGACCGGGAAGAGGAGACGAATCTAAACGGTAGTTCCTTTCCAGTTTGACGGTCGACCTGGGGCTCGCTTGATCCAGCCGGGAGTATACGCCTGCTCCCATAAGGTTGTCCCGAATCAGAAATACCGGCGTCACGGAAGGGTTCTTGCTCCCGCCCCCGACGGCGATGTCAACGGGGAAAGGGTGAAGTCCCACCAGGTGATTGCCTTCAATTATCGTGAAAGGAGCGAGCTCAGGATCGTCCTGATAGACGAAAATCGCGGCGCTGCCCGGGGGTTGCTGGACATTCGAGCGCACCGTATTGTTCGAGATGTCGCAGTATCCAGGGACGCCGGGCGACAAGGAGTCGGTGCGCGCCGCCCGAATAGCCCCTTGCACCCGCGTCGCTACCACGTCAAACAGAAAGTCGTTGCCGGAGATTACCACAATGTGCTTTTGGTTGGCGTCGGAGATGTCCAGCGTGACGTTGCGCAACGTATTGTCTTTGAAAATGAATCTCTCCGGCAGTCCGCTGACGGAGTTAATGAAGCAGGGCGTAGTATCAAGGCACGTAAAGTGGTTGCCCACCACTTGCGTGTCTCGATCCTGGGGCGTGGTCTGGCCGGAGGTATAGGTGCGGAGCAGCGGTTTGGCAGAACTGCTGGATACCACGGTGTTCCCGGTGATCAAAACGTCCCGGTTGTAAAAGAAGGTCGCGATGGCGCCGCTGGCTCCGTCCTTCACATAATTGTTCGCAAACACGACCGCGTTGCTACCCTCCGAATCGAGGCAAACGTCTCCGCAGGTTTCGATGACATTACCGGAAGCCACCACACCTTCAGCCATGCTGCCCCAAATCCCCGCCCCTCCCACATCGGTGATTTTGTTGCCAATGAAGGAGAGATCCCGGGCCCCGCGCGGAGTTGAGGCAACGCCCTGGCCGGTTCTGGGATCAGCTCCGCCACCCCACCATTGGAAGCCATGCACGAATCCATGAATGATGTTCTCGCTGGCGAGGGCGCCTTGTGTAAAAGTGAAATATACGGCCGCCCCGGCTGGCGCATCGAGGCGGTCGGAAGTTGCCGAGTTTCCAATCACCTTGACGTCAGAGGAGGAGTCTATCTCAGCCAGGCGTACGTTATTCGTGTGGCAACCCGTCACTTCGACTTCCTGTCCGGCAACCGTCGCCAAAGTGTATCCGGCCGAATGCGGCGCGGCTTCCGCACAGAGGTTGGATAACTTCAGATTATAGACACCCTTCCCATAGACAAAAGGGCCTGGAGTAGAGAATGTCAAGGTGATCAACGAGGCGCAGCCATCGCCAACGACAGAATTACCATTCTGCACCGCGATCCCAGCCTTCCACGTCGTCGGCGTGTGAAGGTGCAGGACATGATTTGAGGAGAGGGAGACTCGCGTTTCCACGGTTCCCGGGCTGCCCACCTCAATTTCGCCGGCTTGTTTCCCGAGATCGGCATCCGCGGCATTGATCCGCGCGCCGAGGTCGCCTCCAGGGAAACGCTCAGCCCAGCGGACGATCCCGGAATCTGCAGTTAGACCTGACGGACGGTTTCCCTGGGGGTCAGCGGCAAGCTGCCGGGACAGGGGCAGTGCGGTCAAAGACACGAACGCGGCCGCGAGGGCGAAAGCAAACCTTAGACGACTCACGGCGTTGACCCTGCGCCCGAGCTGAAAACACCAGAAGGCAGTTCGACCAGGAAATGACCTTCGCATGCTGCTGTTGTCCTCTTCGTCAGCTCTCCATTCTCGGACTATCAGTGCCCAATCCCCGGCGCCAGCGTTTGTGCTTGCCCGCCAACTATCTGTTGTTTAGGACGGACTGAATGTATTGCATAAAGTTCTTTTTCACTCATCGGCTCGCACCAGATAATGGCTACGAGGAACCAGAAGTAGAAATTCGAGGGAAAGCTTTCAAAGTAGGAAATAAACATTGATGCAAACGAGAACCCGGCGACGCCGAGGAATGCTGCCAGAAACAAAGCTCTCCTCTGGCGATCCCCGACCGCCGCGCGGTACCGCCGGAATCCCTCAAAGACGGTCATGCCGATGATCGACAGAATGACCAAGAGACTGATGGCCCCACGAACGAAGAACGTCCTGAGGTAGTAGGTCTCGGGAAGGATCAGGTCCTTGCGTGACTGGAAGGTGCCCAAAAGGTACTCTGCCGGCTCAAACCTTGAAATTTCGTCCTCGGCGATGACCACGCTGGTGTAGTGTTCACTGGCGCTGCCTTCATGGAGCGTGGCGAGGTTCCCGAGTCGCTCGCCAATAAACCTGGAAACTCCCACTTGGGGAAAGGCGAAATAGAGCCCAGCCACAAGGACGACTCCTGCGAGCACCGTCAGCGCACCCTTCACCCTGTTCCTCGAAAAGAGAATTAAGGCGATGGAGGTGAAGATCATGGAAAACATGGCGCTCAGCGATACGGTGGATGCGACCGCGCCGAGCATAAGGACCAGGAGCGCGATCGCCTTGTGGGACCACTTTATCGCCCTTTCCGCTAAAAAGGCCAGCAGGGCCGTGGTGGCGAGCATCATGAAGACGCCGAAGTCATTTGGCGATCCAAAGATGGACCCATAGCGGATGTAAATCCCGCCGTAATCCATGCCGGTCCGGCGGCCCGAAAACATCTCCACCCCCAGAAACAGGAGAGCGAGCAGGATCAGGGGCACGAAGGCGCGGAGATACTTCATCGAGCTTTCGCCTCTCAAGATGAACGGGAAGATAAACACCACGGGAACGTATTCCAGCGGAAGCCTCAAGTCGATGAGGACAACATCGAACAGGTCACCGCGCGCGTAGATCAAAGAAAGAAGCGGCATGATGAGGAAGATCACCAGCAGCAGGACCATGATCATCCCTCGCGGCGTGAACCACAAGGGCATGTTACGACTGAATTTGGGGCGCGTTATTGCCCTGAAAGCAAACGTCGCGTAGACGCTAATCCAGACGACATCCTTGATTAACCTTACCCAGTTCGGCGCGTCCTCAGTATAGATGGTGGTGGCGCGCATCCCCCACCCCATCACCCATCGGCAGTAATAAAAGATCACCGTGAACGCCAGATAGGCGGTCATGAGGTTGGGTTTCATGAAGAACTGCGGGTCAAGGAAGGAATAAACCAGGATGATGCCGAGCAACCAGGCGGTCCCTGGGCTTTTGTTATAGTTGCTGTACGCGGCCCCAAAGAATAAAGCCAGTCGAAACAAATGAAACGCGAATATCTTCCAAATGGCAGATTTTAGGGATCTACCCTCCAGTTTCGACAGGTCCTGCTCTGCCGTGCGACCCAGCGCCTCCGAACTGTAAAGGCCTGCGACCCTACCCACCTGCCCTCCCTACATTCGAAACTCGAAACTCGGAGCCCGACGCTCAGAGCTTGGGCCTCTTAGCTTGCCGCGGCTTTACGAATTTCGGATTTCGAGTTTCGAATTCCGAATTTCCACTTTCGGCTCCGATAACTCGCCCGAGCCATAGATCCGGGTGAGTTCCGAAGATGACTTCCGGATATCGAAATCAGTCCGCTCGATGGCGCCCAGCGCTGACTGCCGATCCATTCGTCCGCTCTCGAGCATTCGCAGCAAAGTCGCAGCCCAGGGCTTAGGGCCCTCGGACAAAGAAAGGTGCTCCAGGCCTCCAGGAACCACTCCGGCTTCCGTGGGGACTGCGCTGGAGGCGAGGCTGTGAAGCCCCGCGGCCTGGGCCTCGGTCAAGACGATTGCGAGACCCTCCTCGAAGGATGGAAGCGCAAACACGTCCATCACTGAGAGCATCAAGCGAGGGACGTCCTTCCGCTGACCTGCGAAGACGACATTCTTTTCCATGCCATATTCCCGCGCCATCGCCTCGATCTGGGGCCGCAACGGGCCATCCCCCACCAGCAACAACCGCGCATCGGGTCGGACCTTCAGGATCTCGCGGCCCACTTGCAGCAAAAAGGCTTGGTTCTTTCTGCGCTGGAAAAGGCCCACATGCCCCACGACCGGGGCATCGACAGGAATTCCGAGTTCCCTCCGCATCTCCTCCCGCGACGGGGCGGTTCGAAATGGGTCTAAATTGATTCCACAGTGGAAGACGCGGAAGCGTGCGTCCGCCCTCCACCCGGGCCCGAACAGAAATTTCGCCGCCTCCTCCGAACATGCCAACCCGGAGGTGGCATACCTCCGAATCGCGCCCCGCATGGCTGCACGCCAGGTGTTCCTCAGAAGGGAATTCGGGTGGAGGTCGTCACTATTGTGACTGTGCGCGATGCGGGTCGGAACCCGTTCAAGCATCGCCTGACACAGCACGAGTCCAGTAGGCAATCCGACATGAGCGTGCACAACATCGTACTGCCCGACACGAAGCATCCGGCGAAACCGGATGGGGAATGTGGCCAGGTTGGTTCTGAGGGGACATATCAGGACCCGCCCGCCCAACGCCGCAACATCAGTGCAAAAGCTTGCCGACGGCGGCCAGAGGGCGCAAAAATCGAACTTGAACTGGCTGGGGTCAAATTGTTTTGTAATCTTCAGCAGCCAAGCCTCGGCTCCGCCGCCCGGTACGGCCCGTACTACTTGGAGCACCCTTAATGGTCTGTGGCCCATCGCCTCCCCTGCCGAATCTCGCCCGCGCTGCCGCGCCGCTTAAGTCCGTGGTCTACCACTTCAGATGGCAAACGCCAAGCAATCTGAATTCTGCCGGTTGCCATTCGAAATTGCTTTATGTCTTGGCTAGCCTTGAAGACTGTTTTGCCGCGGCGACGCGCGCCATACAGTCCAAAAGTTGCGCGGCCGCCCTGCCCCAGTTAAAACCAGCCGCCCGGCTAAGCCCCTTTTCGACATTCGCACTTCGCAGATTGTCGTCGCCTCTCACCCGCAAGATGGCTTCCGCGAATGCCTGGGGTTCGGTGGGCGAAACCAGCAGGGCCGCGTCTCCGACGACCTCCGGCACAGAGGATGTATTCGAAGCTATGACCGGGACCCCGCAAGCCATCGCTTCCAGCAGAGGTAGCCCAAAACCCTCATAAAGCGAAGGAAATACAAACACGCTACTTCCTGAGTATAGCACGGGTAAGTCTTCGTCCGGCACCACGCCCAGGAAGCGGATTTCGTCGCCGGTCAGGCCAAGACGCCGGATGGTTTCGTCCAGTTGACTGTTTTTCCAGCCCCGTGCCCCTGCCACGACAAGTTGGAAAGAGGGTGCTGCGCGATCGCGCAGAATCTTCCACGCTTTGACGAGTGTGGCCAGGTTCTTCCGCGGTTGTACTGTTCCGACCGCGAGCACGTAGTCCTTCGATACGCCGTACTTTCCGGCCACGTATTCCGCGGCCTTTACCCGGTCTTGAGGCCGAAAGGCTGAATCGACCCCAAGGTGAATCACCTCAATTCTCGATCCGGGAAAGTGCATGACGCGCTGCAGGTCACGCGCCGTCGACTCTGAGTCCGAGACGATCCTGTCTGCTTTTTGAGCCGATGGCCAGACCAGCAACCGGTGGGCGTAATAAGTCTTCAAGCTCATTGTCTGCGGATGAAGGCGCCACTCGAGGTCGTGGACAGTGAGAATGGTCGCGACCCTTGAAGGGAGCGCGAAATGCGGAATATACATCGCGCTCCAGAAGACATCCAAATTGTCTCCAAGAATCGCCCTTCTTCCTTCCGTCAAATACCAGACAATCCCGGGAAGTCGAGAGACGCGTAATCCGACGCGCTTGTGCCAACGCGGATTCCCAAAAGGCAGGTTGAACTCGCGGTGTGAATAGAGGTAATAGGAGTTCTCCGGGTCGATCTTTTCGAGTTCGCGGACAAGGCTGCTTACCACCCGGGGGACTCCTGCGGCCTGGACGGCCAGCGGCCTAGCGTCGATGCCGATTCTCATGTGTGAAGTTGCGTTGAACCTGTCCGTTTAGTACCCCAGGTGAGGCGCAGTGGGTGGGTGTGTAGCACACAGGTTGAATTATATCATGATGTCGGCAACAAGGCGGGGTCTGCTGGGGTCCGGGTAGTTTCTCAGTTTGAGGTAGAGGCGGCTTTACGCCGCCACGTGGCGAGGTGAACTCGCCGCTACGAATTCGTGGCTTTGTCCCGTCGGCCCAAAGAACGACATATGTCATCAAAACATTGCAAATTTGTTACAAAGATGTTATAATTAGTCATTACTGAATTTCGGGGACACCAAGACTGACCATGTTAACGAACACCATCGAGGCGGGATCGTGCCAGGTGGTCGCCCGGGCAACCACCTTGGGCCGCGTTTATTGGATCACAGGGCTTTCCGGTGCGGGCAAGACTACGATAGGTCGGGAATTGTGGAGCCGGCTGCGCGCCGCCGGGGATCCGGTTATCTTCCTCGACGGCGATTCGTTGCGCGCTACGATTGCGGACGACCTTGGCCACGGAATGAGCGATCGGCGGCAATCCGCGATGCGCAATGCGCGACTGTGTAAGTTGTTGGCCAGTCAAGGGCTTGATGTCGTCTGTGCGACCATCTCCCTGTTTCACGAGGTGCAGCGCTGGAACCGGGAGAACATCCCCGGGTATCGTGAGATTTACCTCCGGGTCCCAATCGACGAACTACGCCGCCGAGACAGCAAGGGAATCTATGCGGAGTCTGAACGGGCCGCGACGTGCGACGTGGTTGGCGTCGACTTGCCGGCGGAACCCCCAGAGGCGCCCGATCTGGTTCTCGATAACTATGGTGAGCTTGACGTTGGCACGGCGGTTGACAGAATTCTGGAGGTCTGCGAGAGGCGGAATGGCGGCGGAGCGATCCAAGCGGTCCCCGCAGTTGCCTTCAGGACGAAGGCGGAGTCTCTGGAAGCCGTGGCGCCGCTGCTGCGGCTCGGGCGCGTCCTGCCGCAAGTTCGTTTTTCGGTTGGCGAATGGCTTTCTGACCCCGCACGTGTGCTTGCCGCCCTCGCCTCGGAGCCGTGGGGCTCAGGCCGAGTCATCGTACGCAGCAGCGCACAGAGTGAAGACGGCCCTGTTCGCAGCCAGGCCGGAAGGTATGATTCCGTACCCGGAGTGACCGGAAGTATGGCAGTGGCTCAAGCCATTCAGCAGGTGATCGCCTCGTTTGATAGTGAACGTAGCGACGACGATCAGATCTTCGTGCAGCCCATGCTCGAGCGCGTGGCGATGGCCGGAGTGGCCTTCTCGCGCAGTCCCAGCGGGGGCCCTTATTTCATTGTCAATTACGACGATCGTTCCGGCAGGACCGATCGCGTGACGGGCGGCGCCGGCGACGATCTCAAAACCTTTTATTGTCTCAAGTCGCGCCCTGATGCTTGTCCGGCATCGCTGGAGCCGGTCATTGCCCTGGTGAGGGAACTCGAAAGCCTTCTAGGCTGTGATGCGATTGATGTCGAATTTGCCATTGGCGAGGACGGGCAACTTTACCTGTTACAAGTCCGGCCCCTCGCCGTGGATCGCCCAGGGCCACCCACGGACGCGAAGGTCGAGGCCGCGCTGTCCGAGATCTCCTGCAAGATCGAGCTGCTCAGCCGTCCGCATCCCTACCTGCACGGCAACCGTGCTATTTTCGGGGTGATGCCGGACTGGAACCCCGCGGAAATGATTGGCTTACGGCCCTGGCCCCTCTCCTTGTCGCTCTATCGCGAGCTCATCACTGACGCGATCTGGGCTTATCAGAGGGACAACTACGGGTACAAGAACCTGCGCAGCTTTCCACTCCTGGTCAGTTTCCACGGCTTGCCTTACATCGACGTCCGGGTTGACTTTAACTCGTTTATCCCGCGCGACGTATCCGACGACCTTGCCGGACGCCTGGTGAATTACTACATAGACCGGCTGCTGGCAGAGCCGCAACTCCATGACAAGGTTGAGTTTGAGATTATTTTTTCCTGCTACACCCTTGATCTGCCCAAGCGAATGACCAGGCTGGCCGAGAATGGGTTTTCTCAAGAGGACTTGGGCGAGCTTTCCGGCGCTCTGCGACGCCTCACCAACCGAATCATGTACGGCGAGACCGCGCTATGGCGGCACGACCGTGAGAAGATCGACCTGTTGGTTCAGCGAATGCCACTCATTTGGGAGGCGGGGATCGACAAGATCAGCCGCATCTATTGGTTGTTGGAGGATTGTAAGCGCTATGGCACGCTGCCCTTCGCCGGTCTGGCGCGGGCGGGGTTCATCGCCGTCCAAATGCTCCAGTCCCTGGTGGATGTGGGCGTTCTGACGCAGGAAGAAAAGGCAACGTTTATGGCGAGCGTTGATGCCATCGGGTCGCGTATTGGCAGAGATTTTGCCGAACTCTCCAAGGCTGAATTCTTGCAGCGCTACGGGCATCTCAGGCCGGGGACTTATGACATCCTTTCGCCGCGCTACGATGAGGCGCCCGATCTCTATTTCGATTGGGCGGCCCCTAAGCGGCCAGCCTCCCCGCCGCCGCGCTTCGCGCTCTCGATCGAGCAGTTGCGCCACATTGAGCGGCTGCTCAAACAGCACGAGCTCGACATCGACGCTCTGAGTTTGATGGAGTTCATCAAGGCAGGCATTGAGGGCCGCGAATATGCCAAGTTCGTATTCACGCGAAGCCTCAGCGACGCTCTGACGCTCGTCAAGCACTTGGGAGAAGAACACGGTCTTTCCGCCGAGGATTGTGCATTTCTAGACTGCCAAGCGATTCGTAAGCTCCATAGCGAGAGCGGATCGGTAACCGAGGTGTTGCGGGAGAGCGTCGTGCAAGGCAGGGAGCATCATGGGCTCACGCGGCGTCTCGTGCTTCCGCCTGTCATCGTGTCGCCCGACGAGGCCTTCGCTTTTCAACTTCCAACCAGCCGGCCAAATTTTATTACCCAGAAGAGTGTGACCGCGCCCGTTGCCTCCGTCGACGAACCCCCGGAGAGTTTTGCCGGCCGGATTCTTTTCGTGCCTAGCGCGGACCCCGGTTTTGACTGGATATTCAGCCGGGGTATCAGCGGGTTCGTCACCCAGTTCGGCGGGGCCAATTCGCACATGGCGATCCGGGCCGGCGAGCTTGGCATACCCGCTGTCATCGGCGCCGGGGAAGACCTGTACCGGCGATGGCGGACGGCGCGCAAACTCTGCCTGGATTGCGCGAACCAGAAAGTCATGACCATCGCGTGAGCATGGCGGTCATCACCCAGGGCGAAGGCACAATCATCGAACATCGGAGCTGAGGGAGAATATTGATGGGCGCTGCCACTGTGCCGCACAAAGTTACCTGGGATTATACCGAGCATGCACTTCATTACGATAAGAGAGCGGACTACTCCGGCGACGCCATTGGGAGCCTGCTGAAGGCCATTGGCTGCGACACTTCCAGGCCCGTGGCCGATATTGGCGCGGGTACGGGTAAACTCACCAAAGAACTGCTGAAGCAGGGGCTGACGGTCAGGTCCGTCGAGCCTAACGACGCAATGCGAGCCCTTGGGATTCAAAATACAAAAGATCTGGCGGTGACCTGGTCCGTGGGGACAGGCGAGGCGACAGGCCTGCCGGCCGGCAGTGTTTACGCGGTCTTTTTCGGTAGCTCATTCAACGTCGTTGATCAACAGGCCGCCCTCGCTGAAGCTTCCAGAATACTTGTCCCAGATGGCTGGTTTGCCTGCATGTGGAATCACAGGGATTTGGACGATCCTGTTCAGCAACGGATCGAATCAATCATCAAATCCGCGATTCCGGCCTATTCGTACGGGTCAAGAAGAGAGGATCCGACTAACGTCATCAACTCCAGCGGCTACTTCACGGAGACGAAATCGATAGAAAGCCGTTTCGAATGGAAAATGCCGAAGGCAGACGTTATTGTTGCCTGGAAATCACATGCCACTCTGAAGCGCCAGGCGGGCAGCGACTCGTTGTTCGATAGTATCATTGGGCAGATCGCCAGCTATTTGGACGTGTTGCCGGAAGTCATCGAGGTGCCGTACACGACTCGGATCTATTTCGCGCAAAAGATCCGGTAGCGGCGGCTCGAATAATCCCAGAACGTGTCAGCCTGAGAGTGTCTGACTCAAATAGGAAAAACCTGTCGTCCTGAGCGAAGCGAAGGATCTCTGCGGTGATTTGAAGCCGTCGAATCGAAAGACAACTACGGAGATCCTTCGCTCCGCTCAGGATGACAGCACGCTGCGCTCAGGATGACAAGCGGCTGTTTCCTTCGTGCCGTCATTCGGTTGGCCCCGAAGGAGCCGAAAGTTGTATGAAGCTAGTAGCCATTACCCAGCGGGTAGCGATCGTGCCGGAATATGGCGAGCGCCGTGACTGTCTCGACCAAGCCTGGCCACGCTTTCTGGCGGCGTGCGGCCTCGCGCCGTTAGCACTTCCGAATGTACTCGAAGTAGCGCTGGAGCTGTGCGCAGGGGCAGCCGTTAGCGGATTGGTGCTGACCGGTGGGAATGACCTTGCGGCGTGCGGGGGCGATGCCCCGGAACGCGACGCCGTGGAATTTGCCCTGCTCGAGTGGGCAGAGCGGCGCGCGCTTCCGGTATTGGGCGTCTGCCGCGGCATGCAAGTGATTCAGCAGCGTTTTGGGATTGGTTTGCATCGCGTGGAACGGCACGTGGCGCGACGCCAAGTCATCCGCATCGATGGCGAGCCACGCGAGGTCAACAGCTTTCATCGCTTTGCCGCCTTTGAATCGGGGCCGCCGCTCGATGTCTGGGCGGTTGCCGACGATGGCGTCGTCAAGGCCATTCGCCACTCGATGCAGCCCATCACGGGGATTATGTGGCACCCTGAGCGGCTCTCCCCGTTCTCTCCGGCCGATGTGGCGTTATTCCGGAAAGCCTTCAAGGTTGAGTGATGCGCGCAGTTATTCTCGCCGCCGGCCGTGGCAGCCGCCTGGGACATCTGGGCGCGGATCGCCCGAAATGCCTGGTCGAGTTCGCGGGCAAGCCGCTGCTCGAACGCCAGATCGCGGCCCTCCGTCGGGGAGGGGTGGATGAAATCGGGGTGGTCCGAGGCTATCGAGCTGAAATGATTGACCTTCCCGGAGTTTCCTATTTCCTCAACCAACGATGGGCAGAGACCAACATGGTGATGTCGCTCACCGCAGCCGCCGCCTGGCTGCATTCGGGACCGGCCATCGTCGGCTATGGCGACATTTTCTACCGCAGCGAGTTGGTACGCGGCCTGGCCGGCGCTCCTGGCCGGTTGGTTATCAGCTACGACCGCGACTGGTGCCGCCTCTGGACCCGGCGATTTGTCGATCCTTTGGCGGACGCTGAGACTTTCCGAATCAATGCCGACGGCCACTTGCTGGAGATCGGCGGCCGGACCACGCGGCTCGAAGAGATCCAGGGGCAGTATATGGGCCTGTTCAAATTCACTCCCCCGGCCTGGAGCGTCGTCGAAGCGCTCCTTGCCACTCTTGACGCGCCGACCCGCGATAAACTTGACGTGACCGGATTGCTGGGCCGGCTGCTGGCTGGGAACGAACTCAGCATCGGCACTTTCGGCACCGATGGGCAATGGGGCGAAATCGATAATGCCCAGGACGTGGCGCTGTACGAGGACATGGTAAGGCGGGGAGAACTGGTGCTCGAGGATACTGGAACTTCTGACTGGTAGGCCACTGAAGGCCCGGCTGGACTTTGCGATTGGCGGCGGACGGGTTTAGATTTCGGGCAGGGCGAAAACAGGGCGAAAACTGAAAAAGGAAATTGCGGTAGGCTACTTCACAATCGGACCGGTGGAGCCGCATGCAGGTACGCCATAAGCTCATCAGATTCGTGCGAAAATCCCCTCGCGAGAAATTGCGGAGCATTCTCTACCATTTGGAAGAAACCGATTGGTATTGGAAAATCCATCGTCCGGAGGAGGTCAGAACGGCCTACATTATTGGACTGTTCGGCACCGGGCGCTGGTATATCAACGACCTGGTCCGGCAGAACATTGGAGAGAGGGCGAGATATTTCAGGGAAGAGAATACGGCGAAATTCCCCATCCATCCATGTCCGACCTCCATAATCCACAGTTGCCATGCCACCCTGAGGTATGTTTCCCGGGGTCAGAAGCCACCGGCGATAACGAGACGAATATTGGAACTGGTTAGATCGGGATTTGCCGACTTGTTTTTTATATATCGACATCCCCTTGATTCGTTGCTGACAAATTGGGTTTGGTGGCGGACATATCTTGTTCACAACTTGATGATTCCTGGGATCTCGA
>Ga0181532_10000595_pt1 | contig 36896 bp, 20 predicted proteins | sample PEATcosm2014_Bin_33_FD_119768 | JGI IMG/M metagenome (GOLD analysis project Ga0181532, IMG submission 119768) | Peatland microbial communities from MTU Mesocosm Facility, Houghton, MI, USA - PEATcosm2014_Bin11_30_metaG | ecosystem: Environmental > Terrestrial > Soil > Wetlands > Peat | place...
CGATGGGCACGGTGGCCTACATGTCGCCGGAGCAGGCGCGGGGCGAGGAAGTGGACACGCGCACGGACCTGTTCAGCTTCGGCGCGGTGCTGTACGAAATGGCCACTGGTCGCGGGGCCTTCACGGGGAAAACCACGGCCGTGATATTTCATGCCATACTCGACGAAGCTCCCCCGCCGCCGTTGCAGCTCAACCCGGGGCTTCCGCCGCGACTGGAAGAAATCATCCACAAGGCGCTGGAGAAGGACCGCGACCTACGCTACCAGCAGGCCTCGGACATTCGCACTGACTTGAAGCGCCTGAAACGCGATACGGATTCGAGCCGTGGCGCCGCGGTCCCGGTGTTGCCCTCCTCGCCGACCGACGTAGGTGCGGTTCGCGAACCGCCCCTACAGGACTCCGACTCGCAGGTGGTCGCGGGTCTGGTGAAGCGCCACAAAAAATCCTTCATGGCATTAATGGCGGGCGGGATCGTGATTGCCGCCGTCATAGTCTATGCCCTCTACCACGCCTCGTTCCATGCCCCAGTGACGCCCGCCGCCCTAGAATTTACGCGCGTGACCGGCAGCGGAGACGTCCAGCAGGCGGACATCTCATTTGACGCCAAGTACGTGGCCTACGTCCGGGAGAGAGCAGGCAAGGAAAGCCTCTGGCTGAAGCAACTGGCCACCGGCAGCGACGTGCAGATTGCCACTCTGGACGAAGATGTTTGCCCCGGCGTGGCATTCTCTCCTGATGGCAACTATGTCTACTTCGTCCGCAAGGATCGTTTGAAACTCAGCGGCGATCTTTACCAATTGCCGTCCCTGGGCGGAACTCCCAGGAAAGTGCTGGCGGGGATCTCCAGCCCGCCGGCATTTTCACCCGATGGCCAGCGGATAGCCTTTGAGCGGGACAGCAATAGGGGCGCCAGTTTGTTGACCGCCATGCTGACTGGCTCTAACCAGCGGCTGCTGGTGCCCTACAAGCCGCCCGAGGACATTAACCCGGACCGCGTCGTGTGGTCTCCAGACGGCAAGACCCTCGCCTTTGTTCACCAGAGTCCGGCGATGGTTTTGACCATCATCCCGGCGGAAGGAGGTCCAGCACAGCCAGTGGCTGGCGCACCTTGGAGCCATATCAATGACCTCACCTGGCTCTCTGGAAGCCGGTACCTACTCGTTACAGGCGTCCCACGCGGGGGAGCTGTGGGGGAACCCCAGCTATACCAAGTCTCACTTGAGGGGGGCGACCTTCGCCAGATAACTCACGACATTTCGAGGTACGTAGGAGTCCGGGTGAGCGCGGACGGAAAGACCTTGCTGGCCCTGCAGGACCAGATCCTGGAGGCCATCGAAGTCACCGCGCCCGGCAAGGACTCCGAAACCAGGACCTTGAGCGCCGGAAACCAGAACCGCGACGGCGTTCAGGGTTTGGCTTGGGCGCCGGACGGGAAAATCGTCTATGTCTCAGTTCTAAATGGACGTGAAGACCTTTGGGAGATGGACGCAGACGGCTCGAACCCTCAGCGGCTCACCAGCAACGACGCATCCTCAGCTTCCGCCTTCCCCGCCGTTTCTCTACGTGGTGGCTTCATTGCCTTCACCCAGTGGGAACGAAATGGCCAGCTAAGCATCTGGCGTATGGATATAGACGGGAGCAACCTGAAACAGCTTAGCCAGGGTAGGCTGGACTGGCATCCCACCATATCGCCGGATGGCCGGTGGGTGCTTTTCACACGGAATGAGAGCGGCAAAATTTCTTTGATGAAGGTTCCGAGTCAGGGCGGCTCAGCGTCCCAGTTGACCGACTACAACTCGTACTTATCATCCGTCTCTCCGGACGGCAAGTGGATAGCTTGTTTCTACATTCCAAGCCAGAATCAACCAACCAGCCTGGCGCTGGTCCCTTTCGCGGGCGGCCAACCCGCCAAGGTTTTCCCGCTGCCCGCCACTTTTACCGGCGATCTTCTAACCATTCTTTGGACTCCCGATGGTCGCGCCATTTCTTTCATCAACACCATGAACGGTGTGGGCAATATCTGGGAACAACCGGTGGAGGGCGGCCCACCGAAGGCCGTAACGCATTTCACTTCCGACAAAATCTTCTGGTTCGACTGGTCCCGCGACGGCCGCTTGGCCCTCTCCCGCGGCACCGACACGACCGACGCGGTGCTGATCAAGAATTATCAGTAGCACCCGTCCGGCCTCCGTCATAAGACGTCCGGTCCGGCGCGTTACGCGCAACGGGGGGACATGAATCCAACGAAAGGGGGCGTCGCGAGCACGGTTGTAAGCTGAATTAGTAGCGCGAAAACTGACTTGTTCCGCCGTGTGCCCCTGGGATCGTCAGGGTGTCACCTTCCACCTTGAACGGCCCCTGAATTGTCGGTACGTTCGGCACTTCAATGCGGATGGTGGCGCCATCAACAACGAATTGCCCGTGCAGCCACGCGAAAGGAAGTACCAGAAGGCACTTCCCTGCTTCGTCAAAGATCTCCGTAGCTTCAACTCCATGGAGGTCCTCTCTGATCGTGGTCCATTCTCCAAGGATTAAATTCTTTTGATCCGGAACAGGCCCCTTGCGCTTAAGTTCTTGATTGTGGATCTTCCCTTCGTGTTCAGCGGTTATCGCGATACGATTGTCGTCAACAAACTTCACCGTTTGTTTCTGGCCATCCGCCGGCAAAAACAGGCTGTCGCCCTCCAGCCGATACGACATATCGACCACGGCGCCCGGGCTGAAATCAACCGATCCATCCTCATGGAATGCGAAGATTGTTCCCAGCCCCCCCGACGAGGTTCCCGATGACCGCCAACGGCCTACTAACCCACTAGGTGGAACTGCGAGAGCAAAAGCGGCGAGTGCGCTTAGGAGAACGAGCCAAGAAACGCGGATAGACCTCATCGGTTGAGATTACCAGATTCTAGGGTGAATACTTCGAATAAAAGAGGTCCTTGCACCCGTCGTCGCCATACCTGGGAACGGACACAGACGGCAGTCGAGGGAATAGCTCCTCAGTAATCGGCTACCGTGTACTAATCGTCAGTGGCTCTGCAAGCCGGGCACTCTGACGGTAAACTAACGTGAAAAGTGCCCTCCCCACTCTGGGTAGCACCAAAACAGCAGTCATGGACGGAGATCCATGATCGATGGCGTAACACTTCCGAGGTGACGGGGGAGGTGATTGGTGCGGGAACGAGAGGTGGAAATACTTTTGCGTGGGCGCAGATGCACCGCAGGCTGGGTGGTTGAGAAGGATCGCTACCGGACGGTGTGCAAGTGCCGGGTTTTGAGCGGCGGTATCGGCACGTCGCGGTGGTCAATTGGCTACAGACTGTGAACCAATCTAGACCGAACCCCCGAGCCAAAACCGTCACTATTAACCACACAGCGATCGTCCCCGCCCCGGAATGCTCCCTGAGAGTTGACCCCTGACTTCCCGATCAGTAGCACCCCTTCCGAACCGAAGTAACTCGTGGTGTCAGCGCGACGTGTGTGCCGACTGTGTGCAGCGTACGACGAAAGTCTGCCAGGTTATAACCCCCACTCGGCACTTTCCTGGAAAGGCGCTCCCAACCGCTTTCAAGTGCTCGGGCGGAGATTTTGAACGTGAACGGCCAATTGCTGAGTCCTTACTCAAAATCAGGTGTGACCCGCCCCGCCCAACGCCCGCAGGACCTTCGCCGTGCGAGCACTTGCCCGCGCGGCCTTCACGTGATAGCTTTCGTCTGCAAATCAATCCGTGGCGTAGCCGCGTCCGTGATCGATCCTCTTCGAGGATCGGGTGGTTTTGTTGAGCAAGCGCTACATCGTCTCGTTATCAAGTGAAGCGAGAAGGAAAGTTGCGGCGGGGCATGCCGTTTTGCCGGAACTGGAAGGACGGGCATGATCGGAGTTCGAATGCTGCGACCTCCGCTCCTGCTAGAGCGCGAGTGGCGATGGCCCTATGAGTCTAAGTGGCGGGCGTGCGGATCACCGGGCCCGTTCCATGAGATCGGTCCAGCAAGAAAGGAGCATCGAAGATGAAGACGCTTTTGTTGGCAGTCGTCGTCGCGGCGGCGCCGTGGATGAGAGTCTCCGCGAGCACCACCGCGAAGGTTGAGCAGGGTGTCCTGCAAGGCACAAAAGAAGATGGACTCACCGTCTACCGAGGCATCCCGTTTGCCGCCCCGCCCATCGGCGATCTGCGCTGGCGTGCGCCGCAGCCGGCCGCGAAGTGGACCGGCGTGCGTCCCGCCGACAAGTTCGGGCCACAGTGCATGCAGGACGGCTTCGGCCCGCCGCCGGAGGGAGGTAAGCCGCCCGCAATGAGCGAAGATTGCCTCTATCTGAACGTCTGGACGCCAGCCCGGTCCGCTTCCGCCCGCCTCCCTGTGCTGGTCTGGATCTATGGCGGCGGATTCAACGCCGGCGCCACCTCGGTCCCCACCTACGGCGGTGAGGTCCTGGCGCGCAAAGGCTTGGTGCTGGCCAGCATCGCCTATCGCGTCGGCTCGCTGGGCTTCCTGGCGCATCCGGAACTGAGCGCGGAGTCGCCCCAGCACGTCTCCGGCAACTACGGCCTTCTCGACATGATCGCTGCCCTACGGTGGATCCGGAAGAACATTGCGGCCTTTGGCGGTGATCCGCACAAGATGACCATCTTCGGCGAGTCGGCGGGCGGCATTGCGGTGAGCATGTTGTGCGCTTCGCCGCTGGCCAAGGGGCTCTTCGACGGCGCGGTCTCGGAGAGTGGCGGCTCCTTTGGCCCGCCGCGTTCTGCTGGCGCGCCAGGCGAGAACATGCGTAGACTCGTCGACGCCGAACGGGACGGCGCGTTGCTCGCCCGGACGGCGGGCGCCGCTTCCCTCGACGACCTGCGCAAGATGCCCGCTGACAAGATTCTGGCCGCCACACGAGGCCAGCGGGGCCTGGCCTGGCCCACCATCGACGGCTGGGTCATCCCCAACGACCAATACACGCTCTACGCCGCCAAGCAGTTTAACGATGTCCCTGTCCTGATCGGATACAACTCGGATGAGGGAGCGAGCTTTTCCCATGACCGCACGCCGCGGGAATACATCGATGGCGTGCACAAACGCTACGCCGGCTTCGCGGACCGCCTGCTGAAGGCGTATCCCTCCGGCGAGACGACTCTACCCAAGACCGCCCGCGACCTGAGCCGTGATGCGGCGTTCGGGTGGCACACCTGGGTCTGGGCAGAGCTTCAGTCGAAGTTTGGGAAGTCCAAGGTCTTTTATTACTACTTCGATCAGCACCCGGAGCCGCCTGCAAACTCGCCCCAGCCTGACCTCGGTGCCCCGCATGGCCGTGAGGTTGCGTACGTCTTCGGCCACCTGAACAAACTCCACAACGAGCAGCCCACGGAGGCGGACCGCGCCATCTCCGACGCGATGTCCACCTACTGGACCAACTTCGCCAAGTACGGAGACCCTAACGGAAAGGGCATGCCCAACTGGCGGGCATTCAGCGACCAGTCTCCCGAGCTGATGTACTTCGCCGGAACGCCCCACACCGGACCGGTTCCCAACGAGGAAGGGCTCAAGGCGCTCGATGCCTACTTTGCCTGGCGGCGCTCGCCGCAGGGCGTCGGCGCCTCCGCCGTCGAGGATGCGCGGCCCGCCACGACGAACGTGATGGACGCCCAGTATCCTCGCATTCTGGCCGACCATAGGGTGGCCTTTCAGCTCAAGGCGCCGGAGGCCCGCAGCGTCGCGGTTGACATCATGCACAAGCAGTATCCGATGACCCGCGACGCGGACGGCATGTGGAACGTGACCACTCCGCCGCTGGTCGAGGGATTCCATTATTATCAGCTTATCGTCGATGGCGTCCGCGTGAACGATCCCGGCAGCCGCGCGTACTTCGGCACCGGCAAGGACGCGAGCGGGATCGAGGTTCCCGAGGACGGCCCGGACTACTACCTGGCGAAGGATGTGCCGCACGGCGATGTCCGCATCCGCGTCTACCATTCGAAGATTACGGGCGACTGGCGGCGCTGCTTCGTCTACACGCCTCCGGATTACGACACCAACCTGAGCGCGCGCTACCCGGTGCTCTACCTCCAGCACGGCATGGGTGAGGATGAAACCGGATGGATTTTCCAGGGCCATGCCAACCTGATCCTGGACAATCTCATCGCTGAGAAGAAGGCGTTGCCGATGATTGTGGTCATGGATAACGGTTACGCATCGCGTCCGTCGAGGCCTTTCGGGCCGCCCAGCGCCACGGGACCGGCCGATTTCAGGGCCTTTGAGGACGTCATCACCAAGGATGTGATCCCCATGGTCGACTCCGGCTTCCGCACCATTCCGGACCGCGATCACCGGGCTGTCGCGGGCCTTTCCATGGGAGCCAATCAGGCGCTCCATCTGGCCACCCACAACCTGGACACCTTCGCCTACATGGCCGGCTTCAGCGGCACGATGAACGGGCTCAGCACCGAAGCGCTCGATCCAGCCACGGCCTTCGATGGGACCTTCAAGGACGGCGCCGCATTCAACGCGAAAGTCAAACTGCTGTGGATCGGCATGGGCACCCAGGAGCCTGAACCATTCCCGGGCGCCATCGGCGCGTTCCGCGCCATGCTCGAAAAGGCGGGAATCAAGTACGTCTTTTTCTCCTCGCCCGGCACGGCGCACGAGTGGCTCACTTGGCGGCGCGATCTGAACGACTTCGCTCCCAGGCTGTTCCGTTATGAGAACTCCGGGTACGGATTCCATACCAGGAGAACCCGCAGATCTCGTTCCTCGTTGGGTTCGAGCGCTAACGGCTATTTAAATTACGTGACGTAATCAGTTGTGTGGTGTAAGTCCACTGAGTCCTTCAGACAGGGGCTGCAGCCGGTGATCTCTGCACATAATTTGCTGGGATTCCGGGGCTGGTCCCTCACATTCTGGTCGAACCTTTCACTTCCACAGGAGGTTCGACTATGTTTGAACTCATCTTCAAAGCTCTACACGCAAGCTCCCCTGTTGAAGTTGGCGCAGCAAATCGGATGGAACGTGGTGATCAGCCTGAAACAAGAGAACCGCGACCTCTACCCGGATGCCCTGGGGTTATTTGGAGCCCGCGCACCGGATCAGACCTTCAGCGAACCTCAGCCGGGACAGCTAGCTGTCTTGGCTTCCCCTCTCCGCTCAGCACCTGACGAGCGGCCGGGCCACTTGTCTCTCGAAACTGGAACCTGTGCACCCCCTCTCTATTCCCCCCCTCATTCGGCGCTCCCCCATACAACCTCGATACCCTTCAAGACTCCCCCCAAGCGCTCCTTCGACAAAAGTCCACCAGGCGGCACCCGCAAGGTCGCACCGTGCGAAGTTCCTGCCCGTAACGCGGATCGCGTTGACTTGCCCAAAGGTGCGGCCTATGATGCCTTCACCCGAAGTTAGCTTTCAGACCACTCGCAGAGACGCGGCCCATGGTTGGCAAGAGTATTTCCCACTACCAAATCGTTGAGAAGCTCGGGGGGACAGCTTGCATCTGATGAATCCGCACATGCGGCCGGGAACAGGCTTACCGCTGGCCGCAGGCCAACGGAGGAGCACAAATGTACAATGATCGGATTTCACTTCTATCCTTTCTTTTACTCGCCCTGGTCGTCTCTCCGCCGGAAGCGACGCCAGCGTCGGCAAACAGGCTTCTGCTTCGGGAGAGTTGGGCCATCCAGTCCTCCGCCGAAGTGCACGAAACAGGAGCGGCTATCTCGACGCCAGGATTTACGGCACGCGACTGGTATCGGGCCACGGTCCCGACCACTGTGTTTAATGCTCTTGTGCAGGAGCACTGCTACCCCGACCCCTACGTGGGCATGAACCTACGCACGGTTCCTGGCACCACTTATCCGATTTATGGGAACTTCACCGACTATCCCATGCCGCCGGGCAGCCCGTTCCGGCACTCGTGGTGGTATCGCACGGAATTCCAGCTCCCTACCGAGTTCCGGGGCAAGACGTTGTGGCTGGGTTTTGACGGCGTCACCTATCGCGCCAACGTCTGGATGAATGGGCGCCAAATCGCGTCCGCCGATAAGCTAGCCGGCACCTGGCGGCGGTTCGAGTTCGACGTCACCGCTGCTGCCCGCCCCGGAGAAATCAACTCACTCGCCGTCGAGGTTTTTCCGCCCCAGCCGCACGACCTCGCCATTACCCTGGTGGACTGGGCTCCCATGCCACCCGACAAGGAGATGGGCCTCTGGGGCGACGTGCACATCACGACCACTGGCCCCGTCGCTCTGCGCTACCCTGCGGTGCTCACGAAGCTCGACCTGCCTTCGACCGAGTTGGCTCAACTCACGGTCAGGGTAGAGTTGAAAAACGGCAGTGCTCAGGCTGTCGAAGGCTCCCTGAAAGGGAAGATTGAGAACATCGAGTTTTCGCAACCGGTGCGACTCGGCCCTGGCCAAATGCAGGTAGTCCGTTTCAGGCCAGAGAGCTTCCCGCAACTCAGGTTGGCGAACCCGCGCCTCTGGTGGCCGGCCCAACTTGGGCCTCAAAACCTCTATCCACTTGACCTGCAATTCGAAGTTGGCGTACGAGTCTCGGATTCCAGTCACATTCGCTTCGGCATACGTCAGGTGACTTCGGAGATTGATAGCCAGGGTCATCGACTGTTCCATATCAATGGCCAGAACATACTCATCCGCGGCGCGGGCTACAGCATGGACCTCCTGATGCGCTCGTCGCCCGAACGGCAGGAAGCCCAGTTGAATTACGTCCGCGATCTGAATCTGAACACCGTGCGTCTCGAAGGCAAGCTGGAGGATGATCACTTCTTCGACCTCAGCGATCAGTTGGGCATTTTGGTCATGCCAGGGTGGTGCTGTTGCGACCAGTGGGAAAAGTGGGGTAGGTGGGAAACCGAGAATGAGGAGATTGCCGCCGCGTCGTTGCGTGACCAAATCCGTCGCCTCGAGCGCCACCCTTCCGTGCTCACTTGGCTATACGGCAGCGATAACCCGCCTCCCCCCAAAGTGGAGAAGATGTACCTCCAGATTTTTCAGGAGTGCGACTGGCCCAATCCCGCTGTGTCCTCGGCCTCGGCGAAGCCGACTACCGTCGGCCCAAGCGGCGTGAAGATGACCGGTCCCTATGAATATGTGGCCCCATCCTTCTGGTACCTGGATACGAACTTCGGCGGAGCATATGGCTTTAACACGGAGACGAGCCCCGGTCCGGCGATCCCGCCAATCGAGAGCCTACGCCGCCTCCTGCCGGCGGATCATCTTTGGCCGATTGACTCAGTCTGGGAATACCACGCCGGGGGCATGTCCAGCACGCTCAGCGTATTCACCGAGGCGCTCAACAGGCGCTACGGCGCCTCGGACTCTGCCGAAGAGTATTCCCGCAAAGCCCAAATGCAGGCCTACGAGGCCCACCGAGCCATGATGGAAGCGTATGGACGCAACAAGTACACATCCACGGGTGTCATTCAGTGGATGCTCAACAATGCTTGGCCAAGCATGATCTGGCACTTGTACGATTGGTATCTCCGCCCCGGCGGTTCTTACTTCGGCGTCAAGGTCGCCTGCGAACCACTGCATGTCCAGTACTCGTATGACGACCGCTCCATTGTGATCGTGAACTCGTACTACAAGGCCTTTCCGAACCTCAAGGTCATGGCCAAGGTGTACAACCTTGACATGGCAGAGAAGTTCTCGCGTGAAGCGACGGTAGAGGTGGGTCCCGACAGCAGTACCCGCGTGTTCACCCTGCCGGAAGCGGAGGGGCTTAGCTCAACGTATTTCTTGAACCTGACACTCGAATCTTCCGGCAGCCTGGTCAGCAGAAACTTCTATTGGCTTTCGACCCAACCTGAGACTCTCGACTGGGGAAGATCGCGGGACGAACCCGATGACCCGCATCACTCGACCTGGACGCCCACAAAATCGTTCGCTGACTACACAGCACTGAACACCCTGCCGCCAGTCGATCTGGAGGTTGTGGCCCAGTCTCAGCGCGGGGAATCCCAAAGCTCTACTACGGTTGCCCTTCGCAACCCGAGCCGGACGCTCGCTTTCGGCATCCGACTGAAGATCGAGAGGGCCTGGACCGGTTGCTGCGTTAACCGCCACGGTCAGACTGACGAAGGTGTGCTGCCCATCTTGTGGCAGGACAACTATTTCTCGCTCCTCCCCGGCGAAAGTCGCCAAGTCACCGCAACCTACAACACGAAGGACCTGGGCCAGTCCGCCCCGATCCTGGAAGTGGAGGGCTGGAACGTGAAGGCGAAATCAGTCCAGCCTTGAGAGGTTCTGGTGACGTCGGGACTCAATAGTGTTTGACATCGACGTTTTCGTGATGCTAGTTTGGGCGTGGTACCGGTACCGTAACTGGAAATCCGGCATAGTAAGGGGAGGGAGCCTCTGCAAACCGCAGGAAAGCCGCTTGTGGAACCAGAGTGTCAGGACGTCGCCGAGGGCCGGTCATTGCCAGAAAACGAGGGTGAATCACTATGCGGGGATGGGCAAGGACGGTGTGCGGGTTGGTAAGCGTTTGCATGGTCGTTGTGCCCGCCGTGCAGGGACAGGAGCAGGCTGCTGCGAAGCCCTTCGACCTGATCGAATGGAACGGCGGCAAATTCGTCTATGGTGTGGATTACTATCCGGAAGCGTGGGACGAGAGTCAATGGGGGAAGGACGCGACTATGATGCAGGAGGCCGGAATCAACTTCGTCCGGCTGGCGGAATATGCCTGGGTGAAGATGGAACCTCAGGAAGGGCACTTCAACTTCGATTGGCTCGACCGAGTGCTAAAGGTGCTGAATGCTCATGGTATCAAAGCCGTGCTGGGAACGCCCACCGCCTCGCCGCCCGCTTGGCTGTATGCCAAGCATCCCGACATCGCCGTAATGGGCGCCAATGGAATCCGCTATCGATTTGGCTCACGCCACAACTGCTGCATCCACAATCCTACTTTCATCGCGGCTACACGCCGGATCGTCACGGCCATGGCGGAACACTATAAGGACCATTCCGGAGTGATCGGCTGGCAGATTGACGACGACGAGGTCGGGGATCCGAAATGCTTTGACCCTGTGAGCGGCGTCGCCTTCCAAAAGTGGTGCCAGCACAAATATCAGACCCTCGACGCGTTGAACCGGGCATGGGGCACGGTTTTCTGGGGCCACACGTATCAAGCCTGGGCGGAAATTCCACTGCCCGGGAACACGGTATTCAACGCCCCCAACCCCAGTCTGTCGCTCGATTTCGACCGCTTTAGCAGCGATTCGGCGCACAAGTACCTCGACATCCAGGCGGCGATTCTCCGCCAGATCGCCCCCCGCCAAGCCATCACCCACGACGAAATGGGCATGTATCCGGGCGTTGACTACTACGACTTAAATCGGTCAATCGACTTCTGCGGCTGGAACGACTATCCGATGATGGAGGAGAAGGATTACACGCAGTTTACCGTACCCGGACTGGAGCACGACGTGATGCGCGGATCGAAGGACAACCAGGATTTCATGGTGATGGAGCAGGGCATTGGCATACCCGGCTGGTATGTATTCTGGGGACGACAGGCCCCACCTGAACTCTATCGCGTGTGGGCCTACCAATCCGTGGCGCACGGTGCGGACGGCGTCTGCTACTTCCGATGGCGAACTTCACGCTATGGCACAGAACAATACTGGCAAGGAGTCTTGGACCAGGACAGCTACCCAAATTCCCGCTACCAGGCCGTTGTGCGCACCGGGAAGGAATTGGGGAAGCTCACGGAACTTCTTCACGGCTCGAAGGTCGTGTCGCCTGTCGCCATACTGATTTCGCCCGATTCGCGTTGGGCATTTGAGATCCAGCCGTTGGTCGAGGGCTTCAGCTACGACCGGCAGCTCCACGACTTCTACGATGCCTTCCGTAGGGCTGGCATCAGCGTGGACGTGGCGTTCCCGCAGAGCGATGTTTCCACTTATCGAGTGGTTGTGGCGCCCTCGCTGTTCGTCGCGGACCAAAGATTGTCCGACAAGCTCACTGCCTTCGTGACGAACGGCGGGACACTGATCCTCACCTTTCGCTCAGGGGTGAAAGACGAGCACAACGTGGTGACCAACCGGACCCTTCCGGGTGCCTTCGCCGAACTCGCCGGCGTGGCCATCCATGATTTCGACCCGCAACTCAATGAGGAACAGGAGGTGATCGGACCCGGTGAGCAACACTTCCCGGCGCGCGTCTGGTCCGATATCATCGAACCCACCACGGCCAAAGTCGTGGCGTATTACGGCAAAGGCTACTACGCGGGTAAGGCGGCCATAACCGAAAACAGGGTGGGGAGAGGCTTGGTGTACTACGTAGGTACCGAGTCGGCCTCGCCCTCTTTCTACGACCGGGTGATTGCCAGCGCTGCAGAGAAGAACACACTGGCGCTGAATAGCGAGATCCCGCAGGGCGTAGAGGTGGCCGCACGACAAAAGCCCGGCACGAGAATCCTCTTCCTGCTGAACTACACTAGCAGTCCGCAAACGGTGCCGCTCGATCAGGCCTGCCATAACGCTTTGACCGGACAGACAGAACCGAGGGACGTCCAGGTTCTCCCGTACGACGTAAAGGTGCTGACGACCCAGTAGTGGCAGGCTTCAGACTAGTCCGCTGGTAGACCCCCGGCTCGCCACGCCTCTGGAGAACCGCCGGCGGGATCCGATGGCACTTACCGTGCCATCTCAGCAGCCAGTCGCGAGATCACTTGCCTCGCGAATTACCGACCTTCGAAGCCCGCCGAGCGGTCACGCCTCGTCTTCCCCTCAGGGGATGGCAGTTTCAGAAAAAGGCCAGCCCCGTCTCCGCCAGGCCAGGAGAAGAAACACAACGAGGCCGACGGCAACCGTCACGAAGGCATAGAATATGTACATCCAGCCACCGGGCTTTGCCGCCGGACTCCAGAACACATAGAGCCATCCAATCAGGGCTACCACCGCCGGAACCGGGTAGAGCCACATCTTGAACGGCCTCTCAGCGTCCGGACGGCGTCTTCGGAAAACGAATAGTCCAATGATTTGTCCCACGAACTGGATGAGCAAACGAGCCAAGATCAGGGCCGTAATGATCTGCGCCAAATCAAACAAGCTTGCGATTATCACTAGCAGTCCGACCAGAACAAGAGATCGGTTCGGAAACTCTCCAGTCGGGTGCAGGCTTCCGAACCAACGAAAGAAAGTACCGTCGAGTGCAGCCGCATAAGGGATCCGAGAATAACCAAGCATCAGGGCGAAGGCGCATGCAAAGGAAGTGATGAGGATCAGGACCGTGATTGCGACGGCAGCCCATTCCCCATAGATCCGTGCCATAAATACCGAGGCTAGTGCATTATAGGCAGGTGAACCTTTCTCCACGATTTCTTTCCACGGGACCACGGAGACGAAGCTGAACGAAACAATAAAGTCAATCGCACTCACCGCGAGGATCGAAAGGATCACAGCATAGGGGATTGTGCGCTCAGGATTCTTTACCTCTCCACCCAAATAGCAGACCTGGTAGTACCCAAGGTAATTGTAAATAACCAGCACTGTCCCGTTCCCAAGCCCAGTGAGAAATGCAAGATTCAGACTGAACGCATGGGGCGGGAAGTTCAGGGCCAATCCGAGATTCATGTGGGTCAGCCCCGCAACGATGACCCAACCGGTGGTAACCAGCGTCACGATCCAAAGCAACATCATCACGCGGGCTACATCATGTATCTTCCGGTATAATGCAAACATGACGAGTGTGGAAATGCCCGCTGCCATGAATTTGAGCACCCATGGGTGCCCCAGCAGTGCACTCCACAGAAAGCTGAGATACTGCACCATACCAATACTCACGGAAGCTATCTCGAGTGTTCCGCTGAAGAGGAATTGCCAAACAAAGAGCCATGCCATCAGTTTCCCCAAACGGTCTCGACCAAAGCTGTCCCGAAGATAAACGTAGGACCCTCCGGAACCAGGCAGGGCCGCCCCAAGTTCAGCAACCACCAAGCCATCGCACAAGGCCAATGCTGCTCCCACAAGCCAGCTCAGTAGCGACTGAGGCCCTCCCAAGGTGGCTATAATGGGAGGGACGGTGATGAAGATCCCGATCCCGATCATATTGGACATGTTGATGGAAGTTGCGTTAAGGATCCCTAGCTCTTGTCTGACCTGAGCTTGTGCAGGGCCTTGCTCTGCAGGGAAGGCACTCATCTCTGGTGGTTCGCTCAACATATCCCTCCACATCGAAATCCGAACGGGATGACAACATCCGGCAAGGCGTTGAATCGAGCCGGAGAGGCATACAGGGGAACACTGCTCGAAAAGTTTAAGAGACAGCAATGTCACTCAGCTGGTAAGACCGCTGTGCGTGTCCGGTACCGCAGTCTCGCGTAAGTTAGCAGACCTGTGCGCTGCCTGCAATAGCAAAAACGACCGCCCCCGGCATTTCATTGAGGCGAAGCGGATTCCGACAGTGGGTAGGATGGCAAAAAGGTCGAAGGCTAGGGAACGGCACAGCGTACAGAAGATCAGAAAAATGTGATATGCTTAAACAGCGTGCAACTAACTCACTTGACATCGCCTTTTTTCAGTACAAACCATGAGAAGGATTGGACTAAGACAAATCGCAAAGCTAGCAAGCGTCTCTCTGGGGACTGTCGACCGCGCCCTAAATGGTCGAAAGGGCGTTAACAAGACTACAAGGAAGCGTATCTTCGAGATTGCGGAGAAAGCAGGCTATAGACCAGATCCGGCGGCGCGTGCGTTGTCTTTGGGACGGGTACCGATCCTGGTGGGAGTTTGCATTCCAAGGGAGATTCACTATTACTTTGACGAGTTACTGCGAGGCATCCTAACAGAAGCCAGCAGGTTGGAGCGACTAGGGGTCCAGGTTCTCTACCGTCCAACTGCGCGCCTCGGCGCCGGGGAAGTTGAAAGGGTTACGGAGTTGTTGAACCATGAGGTCCAAGCTATCCTTATCGCTCCTGGCGATCTTGCAAAACTGACCCCTGTCATTGATGAAGCTGAGAAAAGGAACGTGCGAGTGGTCTGTGTGGATAGCGATGCGCCTGCCAGCGCTCGATCAACCGTAGTCTCCGTGAACGCGGAAATCGCTGGCAAGGTGGCGGCCGAACTTATGAGTTGTTTCGTCATACCCCACTCGCAGGTGGCGATTGTCACAGGGATGTTGGCCACGGAGGACCACGGCAAGAAGACGAAAGGCTTCTCCGAGCTATATCCGCAATTGAGTAATGGCGGAAGAGTGGTTAAGGTGGTTGAGGCCCATGAGGAGGAGGAAGAGGCCTTTCAAAAGTGCTTTGCACTCCTCCGACGATACAGGTCTCTCGCGGGTCTTTATGTTAACACGGTTAATTGTCTCCCAGTTTGTCGGGCAATCTGTGCCCATGGACTCTCAGGCAAGATCGCGCTCATCACGACCGATCTGTTTGCAGGCATGATTCCATATTTCGAGAAGGGCACAATTCGCGCCTCCGTACACGGACGCCCCTTTGTTCAGGGGGAGCTCGCCATGCGGTTGGTGGTCGATCACATTGCGAACCATCGTCCCTTCCCGCCGTTCTACTACGTATCCCCTCATATTGTTCTGAAGTCCAACCTCTACGCTTTTCGCGAAACTCGTTACTCTGACGGCGAAGTTGGTCTTGTAGCTCCATCCCGCGACCAGATCCTTCCGTGGGAGGGTCCTCCCCAGCAAACCGCCGACATAATGACAGGCGAGCCCAGACTTAGTCCAAAATAAGAAATCTTGTCTGTCCTCGATTTTTGTCACACGAGATGACGATCGGCTGCTTGGAAAGAAGAACGTCGGAGCAGAGGGCACCCAAGAGCGAGGCCGAGGACCCGGCGGTGGCGGCGTGCTATGGCGCGTAGGTTCCAGAGAGGGTGAGCCAGCACCACGGTTGCATTCGACCGAACACTTGGCGTCCGGCAGGCGTCCTGTCGAGGAATCTGCAGATCGGCGCGAGCCTGTGTGGATTCGGCCGACAGGCCTAACACCAGAGCCGGACTGTGGGCGGAGAGATTACCTGCTTAAATAGGACCGGACATTTTCACTTGCTAACAACACTTCTCCAAAATGTCTTGACAAGGGGATTTTTAATGGTATGGTATGCACTCGGTACCGGTACCGTCATGCAAGATGTCTAAATCGCAGGAGGATCAACAATGGCTTATATTGTGCGGTTTGTTCAACATTATCTTCCGGAGCAGCGCGCAGCCTTTATGAAGGCGGAAGCCAAGTTCGCTGCCATGGAGCAGCGCCGAACTGATTGGCCCAAAGGGCGACGTTCTCAGCCTTTTGCTGGGCGCGAACCATCGCACACACTCATTTGGGAGTCCGAGTTTCCATCCCTCGCAGAAGCTGAAGGGGCACTTTCAAAAATCTCAACAGATGCCGAACACGCAGCCCTGTTTGCGGAGCAGGCACCTTACATGACCGAATCCTACGCAGAAATCAATGAAATCCTTGACTCCTGTCGATAGTGAAGGTTGATAGTAATCGCGATTGGGCAGACCTTAAGCTGGGTTCGAGGACCGTGAGGAATCACCGTCTGCCGCTTTCAAATCCTCAGACCAGGGCCTCAGTGGCCAAAGTCGGCATGGAATCCTGATGGCGGTCTCTCTACGTGTTACGATCGAACCTGAGATCTGATCGGCGATGGCGTCACTACATTGTCTCAAGGTCAATTGGTCACTATAGAATTCGACATCATCGGGACGGAGGTAGAGCATGAGTCACGTTGCGCTCAGAGACCTCTATAAATGGTGCATCATCCCGGCTGAAAAGCTACCTGAACGCCACGATTTGCGCGTTCGTTTCCGTATCGTGCGCGACTCTGGTGAGATGGGTCAATTGATGGCGCGTGAGTTCCTCGAATTGATCCAAGAAAACAACACATTGAAGAGGCCGACGCGGGCTATTGTTCCCTGCGGGCCGAATTGCTGGTATAAGCCTTTCACCGAAATGATAAATTCCAAGAGGATTTCGCTTCGGCATTTATTTGTCTTCCATATGGATGAGTGTCTGGATTGGCAGGGTCATCCGCTGCCGACGAATCATCCGTACAATTTTCGTACCTTCATGGAGAAGTATTTCTACGGAGGCATCACGGCTGAACTTGCGGTTCCGGAATCTCAAAGGTTCTGGCTGCTACCCTCAACCATCGATCGCGTCCGTGCGGCCCTGGAACAGGCGCCGGTCGACGTCACAATTGGAGGCTGGGGACAGGATGGTCATATTGCTTACAATCAGGCTCGCAGACACCCCTTCAGCCAATTAACTCTCGATGACGTGGCCAATTCAACCATCCGCATTCAGGAGAACAACCTGGATACGGTTCTGGCCCTGGCCCAACGAACCTTTGGGGCTGCTTACCAGTTCGTCCCGCCGATGTCCGTGACGTTGGGCGTTCGTGAGTGCTTATCCGCAAAACGTGTCCGGGTATACAGCGACACAGGCGCCTGGAAGCAGACTGCGTTGAGAGTGGCGTTGTTTTCAGAACCGACGCCGGAGTACCCAATGACCCTATTACAGCGACACCCTGACGCGATCGTCACTGCGACACTTGAGACGGCCCGTCATCCTGTAAGCGAGCACCCCGAGTGGGAGCTCTTTTGATTCCGGACTTAAAGAGTTCGATATGCGTCCGCGAACACTGCAATTCAATCCTCAATCGCCGTACCGGCGGCTGGTTGGAGTCGGCGGTATCGGGTCTGGCCTTTTCTTTGCGCTGGAAGGCCAACATACTCTGGGCAGGAATGAAAGCCGCCCAGGCCGGTTACTGAATATTCGCGATTACTGCAAACTTCACATCATCAGTCATTACATTGCGATTCTGCTCGGCGCCGAGCCAAGCGGCGCGCCTTTTCATGTTGTCCCCGTCGGCAAGGTGGGCGACGATGACGCGGGCCGTCGGATGATTCAAGAAATGGCTGCTGTCGGCATGGACACCCAATATGTCGATATCCTCCACGACAGGCCGACCCTCCTCAGTGTGTGCTTCCAATATCCTGATGGTTCGGGCGGGAATGTCACGACCAGTGAAGCCGCCGCCTCTGCATTGACGCACGGCGATGTCGATCGGTGCGCTGAACTTCTAGCCTCCGGGGACTCACACAGTATCGCCTTAGCAGCGCCGGAAGTACCTATTGAGACGCGTGACCACCTGCTGAAGCTGGCGGATCGTCATCACGCATTTCGCGCAGCCTCTTTTACCTCGTCGGAAATGCAGACGGCCGCCAGGGAAGGCGTGTTGTCCCATGTTGACCTGTTGGCCATGAACGAAGACGAGGCTGGAATGCTGGTCGGTGAGCCCTTCGACGCTGCCAACGCTCAGGACTTTCTTGACCGCTGTGCTGACACGCTCAGGGCCTACCAACCCCTTATCCAAATAATCGTCAGCGTCGGGAAGCAAGGAGCATTCGCCTTTGCCCACGGAACTTGGGACTACTGTCCGGCTGCAAATGTTCCGGTGGTCAGTACGGCTGGAGCCGGCGACGCATTGCTAGCTGGAGTACTATCGGCACTCGCTGTGGGATTGCCCTTCATCAGGCCCGGCCCAGCTCGATCGTCCTTTTCCGATCGCCCACTGGAGAGCGCGCTCGATTTCGGTGCGCTTTTGGCGGCGTACACTGTTACCTCACCTCACACCATTCATCCTGATGCGAGTCTTGAAACACTTCTGTCTTTCGGCCACAAACTGGGCATAACTTTTTCGAGCGCGCTGACGCGTTACTTTGAGCCATTGACCTGTGAGGGAGGCTCAGACTGAGCCTCAGATATCATGAGGGACACACTCCCGCCGTACGATCCCAGCGCCTGCTGCATTGGACGACCTTATCGGCGAATTAGTGGAAATAAATGGCTTGACACGCGCAATTGTGTGTGTTAGGAAGTCACTGAGCGTGACCGGTACCGCTCAAAGCGAACCCGTATGTTGTTCCAGCGATGTTAACCGCATTTGCGTGCGACTCGGAAAGGAGAGTGCTTCGATGCGAGGACGAGGTTCTTGTCTGCGGTTCCTCTTGGCCCTGGCGATGCCTGCGGCCTTTATTTTTTCCAGCGTAAAGGTTCACGCCCAAGTTGATTCCGGCGCAATTTATGGGACGGTCAAGGACCAATCCGGGGCGGTGGTCCCAGGAGCGAAAGTCACGGCGACCAGCCAAGAGACAGGACTTTCAGTTTCGACGGTGACGGCGTCGGATGGCAACTTTGCGTTCACTCCAATTAAGATTGGCACGTACACTCTGACCGCTGAGTACACAGGCTTTCAAAAGCTGATTCAGAAGGATGTCACAGTGGAGGTGCAACAGCGGGTAGCGATAGACCTTCTCCTCCAGCCTGGCATGGTAAACCAGACGGTCGAAGTGACGGGCGCGCCTCCAGCTCTTCAGACCCAGGACGCGTCAGTTGGACAAGTGGTTGGCACGCGGGAAGTGAACGATCTGCCGCTTAACGGAAGGAATTTCACGTTCCTCGCGCAGCTCTCCGCGGGTGTGACCCAGGGCCAGGAGGACACGCGCGGCTTGGGTGCGACTGGAAGTTTCTCGGCTAATGGCGAGCGGCCGGCCCAGAACAACTACGTCCTGGACGGAATCGACAACAACGCCGACCTGGTCGACTTTCTGAATGGCACGGCCTTCGTGGTCCTCCCACCCATCGACGCCATCCAGGAATTCAAGATTCAGACGAACGACTACAGCGCGGATATGGGGCGGTCGGCGGGCGCGGTGATGAACGCCACCATCAAGTCGGGTACCAATCAATGGCATGGGGACGTCTACGAATTCCTTCGCAATGACAAGCTCGACGCTGCCAATTTTTTCGAGGATGCGGGCAATGAGAAGAAAGGCGAATTTCGGCAAAATCAATTCGGCGGCACGCTGGGTGGCCCGCTCCGGAAGAACAAGACCTTCGTTTTTGGCGACTATCAAGGAACACGGATTCGTCAAGCTTACCCCTGGCTCACTACGGTTCCGACCGACTTGGAACGCTCCAGTGGGTATGCGGATTTTGCTGACCTGATCGTCGGGCAGGGGAGTCCAATGCAGGCCGACGACCTGAATCGGGTATTCCCGTTAGGAACGATCTTCGATGCGTCGACGACACGAAGTGTCACGGCGGGGAGCATAGATCCGGTCACCGGGCTGACTGCCACGGGAAGTGGCTTCGTTCGCGACCCATTTGTGGCGGCAGGAGGGCCGTCCATCGTCGGCACGACCAACTTCATGGGGGCGTGCCCCAGCGGCACCAATTGCTACCTCAACCAGCTTCCGGCGGCACGCCTCGATCCTAATTCCGTCAAGCTTCTAAACCTCTATCCGGCCCAAGACGTGGCGGGCCTGTTTGACAATTACGCCAGTAATCCTGTAATCCAAAACAACGTCAATCAGTTCGACATTCGAGGGGACGAGAACTTTAGCGAGCGCGACACCATGTTTGCCCGGTTCAGCTATTCCGACAATCCGCAGTTTCTTCCCGGGCCGTTCAAGGGAATCGCTGATGGCGGGGCCTTCGCTCAAGGTAATCAGACTGCCACCTCGGTGAACATTGCCGCTAGCGAAACTCATACGTTTTCTCCGACCACTGTAAACGAAGCTCGAGTGGGCTTCAGCCGGATCGGCGCGTCGCGAAAACAGCCTTATGCGACGGACACCTCGAACCTTCCGGCAGAATACGGTATTCAGGGAATTCCCCAATTGGCTTCGAACGGTGGGCTGCCGACCCTCGTCATCTCGGGACTGGGTCAACTGGGAAGCAACGGCTACCTGCCTTCGGTGGAAGTCAACTCGACGAGCCAGCTTACGGAAAACCTCACGCACATACACGGGAAGCATACTTTTAAAGCCGGGTTCGAAGGTCAGCACGTCCGGTTCACGATTCTCCAACCTGCGTGGGGCCGCGGTTATTGGGGTTATGACGGAACTTACAGCGACGCGCCGAATTTGCCTGCCGGGAATACTGGCGCCGCCCAACTGCTCCTGACGCCCATTCCCAGCACGGTTGCGAGCGCTCCGGGCGCTGGTGATTACATTGGCGGCGCCGATTTCGTGGCCGCGTCCAATTTTGCCAATACGGATATGGGCCGCCACTATTATGCCAGCTATATCCAAGATGACTGGAAAGTTACGCCCAAATTGACGGTGAACCTGGGGTTGCGCTGGGAGTACTTCGGGCAAATTAAGGAGAAATATGGTGCGCAGTCGAATTGGCTGCCTGCAAGCCCCTCAGAGCCTTCGCAGTTTCTGGTTCCCCAGTCCCGCTGCGATTCCACGTCTGCCTCGTCACCTTTCCAGACAACCCTTGCCCTGGATCACATCAACTACGTTTGCTCCGACGTTGCAGGGCTCGGTCACTCGCAGAACACGAACTTTGCGCCGCGGGTGGGATTTGCCTATCGGTTCACTCCGAAACTCGTAGCGCGCGGAGGCTACGGGATTTTTTATGGCGGTTTTGAAAACTCCGTGGTAGAAACTTATGTCGATTTCCCCTTCCAATACACCCTCCAATACGGAACGGTAGTTACGGATCAGCCGATCATTGTAACCGGCGGTTCCACGCCAACGGCCTCGAATATTGCGACGGTTGGCAATGGATTCTCTTCGATCCCTTTAACACCGAACGCCGTCAGCCCGGGCTTGGTGTCGTTGACCGGCGAAGACTACCACATGAAGACCCCGTACACGCAGGGGTATAACTTTACGCTCCAGTACGAACTGACGCCGAACCAGACGGTTTCACTTGGGTATGTCGGAAACACGGTGCGGCACATGGGCAGTTACATCAACATGAATCAGCCCGGCGTGATCCTGCCTGCAGGGTATGCGAACCCGCTCGCTTATTATCCTTACCCTGACTTCTCCACTAGCACCGTGTATTCGAGCATGGCGAGCAACAGCTATTACAACTCCATGCAGTTGAACTACGAGCGGCGTTTCAGCCGGAGCCTCCAGATGCTGGCCAACTTCTCCTGGGCCAAATGTCGCACGGACGCGGTAGACGTGCTGAACGGCACAGCCCACAGTGGTTACCGGGCCCCGCTCTTACCGGGCTTCGGCATCCAGGGGGATTACGGCTTGTGTGACTTCCAAATCCCCCACGTCGTCCACGCCAGCGGCATATATGAACTGCCCGTCGGTAAGGGCAAACGGTTCCTCAACTCGGCCCATGGGGTGACCGACGCGGTCCTGGGTGGCTGGCGCACCAACTGGATTTTGACCCTGCAAGACGGCCAGCCCATGACGGTCGGGTGCGCAAGCTCAACCTCGGCGACTTTCGGGTGCAATGCGCTGCTGGTCCCGGGCCAGAGCGTTACCGCCGGGCCGCACAACGTCGACCACTGGATTAACCCCAATGCGTTCGCGACGCCGCCGCTAGCCGCCTCTGTGGGCCAGGGCGATTATGCGCCTCTGGGTGGCGCGCCATCGCAGTTCCTGGGACCGGGCTTTCACCGCATGGACGCGTCATTCTTTAAGGAGTTTCCGACTTCTGAAAGGACGCATTTGGAGTTTCGCGCCGAATTCTTCAATATATCAAACCATCCCAATTTCTCCCCGCCTGGGTTTAGTGGGAATGGCGTACAGGCAGCACCCGGCTCGCTGGATTACACCTCGCCCAGTACCTTCGGAAAAATATCGTCGACACGCGACTTGCAAAACGACCAGCGGGAGATTCAGTTTGCGCTCAAGTTTTATTTCTGACGGCCACTTCAAAGGTAGAATCCCCTATGCGGCGCCCTTCGGGCGCCGCCTTTGTCAGGAATTGTTTTGATGGGTAAGGCGGGCGATGCAGCGTAATCGCTATCGATTTTCCAATCCAGGAAAGAGGCAATCGGCGCAACTCTTTGGTCGGCTGTTGCGTATTGGTTTGTTGTCCGGAGCAGTTCTAACCTCTCAACTACAGTCCGTGTGGCCCCAAGCAAGGGCCCAAGGGACGCCGGGTGAGCACACCCCCGCGGATGCTCAGCTGTTCTTTCAGGAGGCTGAGCAGCATCTTCGCCAAGGCGATACGGAAAAGGCTATTGCCGCTGCCCGTGAAGGACTGAAGAACGCACCCCAGGACGTTGCGGGTTGGAACCTCCTCGGGCTCGCTTACACTCAGCAACAGGATTTGACGCAAGCCCTGGCCGCGTTCGAGCGGGCGCTGGCAATCGCTCCCCATTCCGCCAGGACCCATATCAATCTGGGGAACACTTATTTTGCGACGGGCAAGCTGGACCGTTCCGAGAACGAATTTCGCGCCGCCTTGCGCGACAAACCGCAGGATCGCGACGCGGCCTATAACCTGGGGATGGTGCTGCTCGCGCGGGGCGACGCGCAGCATGCGATTCCCGTTTTGCAACAAATCCGTCAGGCGGACGTCAGCACTCAAATCGCACTCGTCCAAGCATACTTCCAAGCACGTCGACGTGAAGAAGCTCTCGCACGGGCCCGCGCAGTGTCGGAGCAAGCGAAAAACGACGTCCGGCCGCACGTCTCGCTTGGAATACTCCTCGCTCGTGAAAAGCAGTACGACGCGGCAATCCATGAGCTGGAATTGGCAGACTCGATAAGCCCGCGGACCCCGGAAATCCTCCACAATCTTGGGCAGGCTTACTATCGGACTAAGCGCTACGACAAAGCCGAAGAGGTTTTGAAGCGCGCCCTGTCGCTGAGTCCCAATTCGCCGGATACCCTCTATGTCCTCGCCCAGGTTTACGCCGCCGAGCAAAAGGATGTGCAGGCACTCGAACTTCTGACACGCGCGCGTCAGCTAGCCCCCGAAAACACCGACATCATCTTCCTGATCGGGCGGCTCAGCATGATGCAGGCGTATTACGAGGACGCCATTAAGATCCTCGAGGAAGGTGTGAAGCTCGATCCACGCCGGCCAGACCTCCGGGCCGCCCTGGCAGAAAGCTACTTCAGTGCCGGGAAAGTTCCCAAGGCGACCGAGGAATTTGAGAAACTAATCGAGATTGATCCTTCCGCCTCATCCTATGCCTTCATGGGGCTCTGTTATCGCCACCTCAACAGGTTCGATGACGCCCGGAAATACTTTGACGAGGGGTTGAAAAGGGACCCGCGCAACGGCGTGTGTCTGTATAATCTCGGATTTATTGAAAGCAAGCAGGGGAATTACCCGCAGGCGGAAAAGTTGCTGGAAGAATCGTTGAGATCCAGCCCTGACTATAGTGACGCGTATTATGAGCTGGGAAAGGTGAAGATCGCCGAAAGAAAGTACGACGAAGCCATTCCCTTGCTGCGAAAATGTGCTGCCCTGGCGACAAGAAAGGCGCAGGTTTACTACAATCTCTCGAACGCTGAACGCCACACACACCAGGAAGCTGCCGCCGTGCGGGACATGAAGGTGTTCCAGACCCTCTCCAAAGATGAGGCCAACGCACCTTATCCGTTTCAGCATTTCCTGGAAGCGTTGGACCAACGCGCGTCCTTGCCACCGAGACAAAAAGCGGAAATCGACTTGCAGGAACTCTTGCGCATGGACGCCCGAAACCCTAACGACCCCCGCACCCTTTATCTGTTGGTGGAAACCTACTTGAAACTCGGGCGCGTTGCGGAGGCTCGCCAGAGAGCCTCCCAGCTTGACGAGACGAGCGGAAGAGACGTTCGAACGGAGTTGGGGGCTGGGACTCTTCTGGCTCGGTACGGATTGTTTTCCGATGCCCTCCAGCACTATCAGGCTGCGCTCCAGGCTGATCCTGCGTCGGATGACGCGAAATACAACCTCGCCAATGCGTATTTCCAGTTGCGGGATTATGGCCACGCATTGGACGCTGTCTTGCTATGCTCGCGCGAGGGTCAGGAAGACGGAGCCACTCTATCCTTGCTGGGCGATATCTACTCGCATCTGGGGCAAACCTCGGAGGCGGCGAACGCGTTCGAGAAGGCCATCGCCAAGAACCCCGGCAACGATCAGGGATACCTCTCCCTCGCCCTGGCCGAACTACGTGCGGGGGATACCGCAGCCGCTGGCCAGGCACTCCAGCGCGGCTTGCAGCAAGCTCCGAATTCAGGGCAAATTCTTTGGGGACTGGGGGTACTGGCAGTCCTCGAAGGCGCGACCGATCGAGCTGAATCCTACCTGCGAAGGGCCTTGGACCTGATGCCTGAATGGCACGGCAGCTATGAAACGCTCGAAATGCTATATGTTCAGACTGGTCAGGGCGAAAAGGCCCAAGATACACTCGAACTGGAAGCTCCAATTTCCCCTGACAAAGGACGAGTGCCCATCGGCCCAGCGGAGTCTCAGAAATCGCACGTCCTTTCCGCGGAGGCGCGCCGTGAATTCCTTCAAAAGGCGCTCACACTCGCCGACGAGATGGAGTGATTGCGTTGCTCCGTAATCGATGTCTTTCCATCGGGACCGTGGTCGAGACTCTTGACACACTGAATCGGAGTTCCGTGGAGGTTAGCTAAACAATGGACGCAACCGAGGGAGTTAGAGGCCTCAAGCGCGGTCTCGCGTGCACAGCGGCGGTAATCGTCTGGGTCTTTAACCAGGCGACCGGGTCCGCGCAGATGCCTGGACAGGCACTTCCCAACCTGCCGCAGATAACGGTAGAGCAGACCGAGCTCGGTCTTCGCGCAAGTATCGCCCGGGAGGTTGTGGACGTCACCGTTTGCCGGGATTCCGTAATCCATGTTGTGGCGTCTCCTGACGGGCCATTGCCCGCGGAGCCTCCACGGCCCTGGATGCTGGGCCAGCAGGACGCCTGCCCCGGAGCCCCATTTCGCTTTGTGGAAAACAGCAGCGTAGCCACAATCACCACATCGGAACTGAAGATCGAGTTGTCCCTCCAAAGGGGACACCTGACTTTTCTGACTGCGGCAGGCGACCGACTTTTGCAGGAAAACAATTCCGTCCCGAGAACCTATGAACCCACCGAGGCCAATGGCGAGAAGACCTATAGAATAACCGACCGGTTTTCCCTCGAAGCGATAGAGGCTGTGTACGGGCTTGGCCAGCACCAAAGCGGGATGTTCAATTATCGCGGCGCTACCGTTGAGCTGGCACAGAATAATACCGACGTGGCCATTCCGGTGATGCTCTCGGCCAAAGGCTATGCGCTGATATGGAATACCGCAGCCTTTAGCTATGTCGACAACCGTTTTCCTCTCGACCTGGAGTTGACCTCGATAGCCGGCAAGTCCGTGGATTACTACTTTATTTACGGTCCGGAGATGGACCAAATCATTCATCTCTACCGGTCGTTGACTGGCCATTCGCCCCTCCTGCCGAAGTGGGCGTACGGCTTCTTCCAGTCGAAAGACCGGTACGTCTCGCTGGACGAGATCAGGCAGATTGCCAGCAGGTATCGCGAGGAGCGTGTTCCGCTTGATGCCATCGTTCAGGACTGGTTCTGGTGGAAGGAGGAGGGCGATCCGGTTTTCAACTCCAATTACCACGACGTAAGTGCCGATCTGCAGGCGTTACACCGGGAACACGTTCACGCCATGATCTCCGTTTGGGGACTTTTCGATCCGCGTTCCGAGAATTACCGCATTATGACCGCGCATCAGTTCGATGTTCCTGGCGCACATGTCTATGATGCCACCAACCCCGCGGCGCGAGACTTCTACTGGGACAATCTTGTAGGCAGGCTCTTCTCGATGGGCTGGGATGCGTTCTGGCTCGACAGCGCTGAGCCGGAAGAATACTGGCCGCACTTCGGCGACGCGATTCTCCGCAACAAAAGGGTGGCGATCGGCAATGGGGCCGAGTACACGAACGTCTTTCCACTTCTGCACACGCTGGGAGTGCAGCAGCACTGGAAGGCAGCGAACGAGCAGAAGAGGGTATTTCTTCTGACGCGGTCGGCGTTTTTGGGCCAGCAGCGCGTAGGCGCAGCCGTCTGGTCCGGCGACGTGTACAGCACCTGGTGGGGGCTCTCGCACCAGGTCCCGGCGGGACTCAACTTCGCTCTGTCAGGGTACCCGTACTGGACCACCGATATCGGAGGATACTGGCCAGCATACAACGGCACCACGCAAGAAGCCGACTACCAGGATCTCTACGCCCGTTGGTTCGAGTTCGGGGCGTTCTGTCCGATCTTCCGTACGCATGGTCATCGGCCGCAAAGTGAGATATGGACCTATAAGGCGGTCGAGCCCATCCTCGTTCAGTACGACAAGCTGCGCTACCGGCTGATGCCTTACATTTATTCGCTGGCATGGAAAGTGGCCAGCGACGACTACACGATCCAGCGGCCGCTGGTGATGGACTGGCGCACCGACCCCAGAACCTGGAATGTCGGTGACCAGTTCATGTTCGGCCCTGCGCTGATGGTCGCGCCGGTCTTGGCGCAGGGAGCGGTGGGCCGGAGGGTGTATCTGCCCGAGGCGCACGTTTGGTACAACTTCTGGACCGGAGATTCGGTTCAAGGCGGACATGAGATTGAGGCAGACGCACCTTTGAATCGCCTGCCGCTCTACGTGCGCGCCGGATCAATTCTTCCCATGGGGCCTGAGATTGAGTACGCGACCGAAAATCCGGCCGGTCCGATCGAGCTCAGAATCTACCGTGGCGCCCCCGGCTCCTTCGATCTGTACGAAGACTCCGGTGACAGCTACGATTATGAAAATGGCACGCACTCCATCATTCCTCTTCGCTGGAATGAGGAGAGGGGAGTGTTGACAATCGGTACTCGTCAGGGCTCGTTCCCAGGCATGGTCGGCACGCGGCAGTTTCGGGTTATGCTGGTCGGAAACGCACACGGAGTGGGTGAGGCGGTTTCGGCACGCGAAGACCGGCAGGTTACATATGATGGCAGGGAAGTGGAGGTGACCCTGCGTCGGTGAACCCGCTCCGCGCCTTGACGCAGGACCGATTTTTCAGAGCGGCATGCCCGTTGGGCTACGCCGTGAAAGTCAACGTGCAAGTGTCCCCTGAAGCCGGATGTCGCGGGAGGAGGCGCCCACGAAAACCTTTCGTGTTCCACGGGCGATTGCCCACCGGTGCGCATCCGTCGACCAGTAGGACAGTTGCCTGGGATCGATGTGGAACGTTACGCGGGTGGTACGGTCGGGCACGAGTTCGATCCGACGGAAGCCAACAAGAGACCTTGGAGCCATTGGGACGGGCGGATTCTCGACAGGCCCCACGTATGCTTGGGGGACCTCCTCGCCCGCCCTCGGGCCGGTATTCCGCACCGTGAATGTCACATCGAAGCCGTTCGCGACTTGCCTCACGGCGAGCCCGGAGTATTCGAAATGCGTGTAGGATAGCCCGTGCCCGAACGGCAACAGCGGCTCGATTTGTTGTTGGTCGTACCATCGGTAGCCAACTGCGATACCCTCCGAATAAGCCACCGGCGGTGCGGCAGGGACCGTTCCACCCGGCGCGGGCGGCTGCCGGGGCGGCCCGAGGCGTTCTGGATGTCCGGCCGCGCGCGCTGGAGTGTCCTCGAGTTTCGCGGGGAAGGTGACCGGCAGCCTGCCGCCGGGGTTCGCACGTCCGAGGGCAAGGTCCGCCGTCGCCCAGCCTCCTTCCTGGCCGGGGTACCACATTTCCAAGATGGCGCGCACCTTGCCCCCCCAGGGCATCGCAACCGGGCCGCCGGTATTCAGAATCACGACCGTCCTCGGGTTCGCCGCCGCGACCCTCTCGATCAGGTCGTCCTGATCCTCGGGTAGCGAAAACGAGCCTCCCATCCCGCTCCAGGCGAATACCACGGCTGCCCGCGCGGCCTTCGCCACGGCGACGGCGGCGTCAATGCCCGCCCGGCGAAACTGCGGCGTGATCCAGCAGAAACGGATACACAGGGGCCCTTGGCCGATGGAGTTTGCGGTGAGGGCGATCTGGTGGGGACCGGCGGTCAGTCGGATCGTGCCAATGCCGTTGTCCCGATCGTCAATCGTGGGGAGCAGGCTGGACCACTTCTTGGTTACCATGCCGCTCCCACCGAAGCCGGGACCGCCGGTCCTTGTGACCAGGCGGCCGTCGATGGCTAGCGTCCCGCCACCTTCAGACCCGCCCGTCAACGCCGGCTGCACCATGAGCGTATAGTCGCCAGTCTCAGGAGCGGTGAGCACTCCCGTCCACGAATAGTCCACGCCGGAGGCGAGCGCCGACGGGCCTTGGAAATCCACCACCCGGTCAACGTGGGCTGGTCCAGATTCCCCGGCGCTCGGCTGGCGGAGCAGTCCGGGCTGCCCATCGTGAGAGAGCGCGGCGCCCGGGATTACAACGCCGGTCAGATCGACGCCGACAGAGTAGGCGATTTTGGCTCTCGGGGAGAGCCTCCGAAGAGCGGCAAGCGGCGATACCAGGCGGTTCTCAAAACCATAGGCCCGCTCGCCCAGAAACCCGGCGGCAAGCTGACCGCCGGAGGGGCCGATCAGGGCGAGCGACGCCAAATCCTCGGCGGTCAACGGTAGCACACCTGCGTCGTTCTTGAGCAGCACGGCGCCCTCCGTGGCGATCCGGCGCACGACCTTCGCATGCGCTTCGACGTTGATCGCTCGCGGCTGCACGGGTGGCTTCCCTTCGAGAAGACGAAAGCGGTCCATCTGCATCAGGATGCGCGCCAGCGCCTGGTCGATGGCCGAAACCGGAATTGCTCCGGTCCCGACTGCGGCTTTTAGCGCATCGGTGAACTGAGGCCCACCCCGGCGTCCGGCGATCTCGCGGCCGGGCATTTCCAGATCCAGACCTTGGGTGATTGCCTGCGGGCTGTGCACCGCGCCCCAGTCTGAGGTCACGAACCCCGCGAAGCCCCAAGTTCCCCGCAGGATGCCGTTGAGCAGATCGGCGTTCTCGCACGCCCAGGGGCCGTTGATCCGGTTGTACGCGCACATCACCGACGCCGCGCCGGCTTCCGCGCCTGCCTGGAAGGCAGGTAGGTAGATTTCATGCAGCGTCCGCTCGTCGATCGTGACGTTGTCGGAGCCGTTGTAACCGGCCAGGTGCTTCACCTGGGCCATGATGCCCTGACTCTGGATGCCGGCGATCTCGGAGGATGCCAACTGAGCGGAGAGATAAGGATCTTCGCCCAGTGACGTATGGTTGCGGCGGAATAGGGGGTCGCGAACGATGTTGACTTGAGGGGCTAACAGGACCTGCTGCCGGAGCGCCATGGCTTCGCTGCCCATGAGGGCGCCGTAAAGGCGCGCGGCCTCGACGCTGAACGTTGCGGCCAGCGCCACAGGCTCAGGCAGGCCGGTAGATTCGCGATTCACGTTTATGCCGCCAGGTCCGTCGGCGAACCGAAGCGGCGGAATGCCCAGGCGCGGCAGCCCGGGCCAATAACCCGCCTCGCCCAGTTCCTCGGGGTCGCGCGTGCCATGGACGAGCGTCAGCTTCTCTTCCAAGGTCATGCGGCGGAGCAGCGACTGCACCTTTGGATTCGGAGGCTTTTCGGCGGCGAGCAGACCGGTTGCTAGAATGATTAATAGAGCAAATAGTGCGACGGACGCGAAAACACGGCGCAGTAGAAGGTCCGAAAGTATTCGAAAGTTGTCTTGCTGAACAGAGCGAAGCATCCCTGCGGTTGTTCGCAACCCGCCGACTCCGAACAGCCACTGCGAAGATCCTTCGCCCGCCGAAGAGCATGGCGGGCTCGGGATGACGTGGCGGGTCGGGTTATTCACAGCTTCAATTGTCCTGCGACGCGTGCGGCCGGACGTGCTGCGACGACAGTGGTGTCGGCGCCGGGTTGGCGGGAAGAGCCACGCACGGCCTTCTAAGCTACTCCGCACACGACCACACTACCATTGTGAGTCGTTGGCGCCCCGGTCAAGACGGAAGGATATGGAAGCTGCCTTGTCGCCACATACCACCTTCATCTCGGCCGCAATAGGCGCGATCTTCGAGAGCGTGATCTGGCAGCCCGCCGCGGGCGCAGGAGGCCTGATCATGAGCATCGGCACGCGCCCCAGGTCTTGCCTCGAATCGTAGGCGGTGGCCTGCGGGCCGGTCGCCTTATTGACGGCGAGTTGCCACCGCGGACCATCCGTTAAGACGTAGAGCGTGTAGAGCCCCTTCGGAACGTTGAGTCCCTTGAACGCCAGATCGAAAGGAGTATGAAAGGTGCCGACGACGCGGTTGCTGGCTGAGGGCACAGCGTAATCGACGGTGATCGTCTTGGTCTCGAGTGTTACTGAGGCCGTTTGTTGCCCATAGGCAGCCGCACTCAAGCTGAGAAGCACGCCCGCACAAGCGGCAAGGTACTTCTGCATCATTTTCATCGTTTTGTCTCCCATTAAGATACTACCCGGCGGTGAGGACGATTCTTTTCACGAGTTCACCGCCGAGCTTTTCCACGATTTGAGTAAGTTGGCAGACGCCCGGTAAGCGTTCGCCAAGATAGTAAGGACCGGATTGAAACCACCGTTCGTCACGTGCACGCTGGCATCAATGACGTAGACGTTATCCACGTCGTGGAGCTTGCAGTTCTTGTCTACGACGGAGGTCTTCGGATCCGTACCCATCCGGCAGGTACCCGCCTGGTGCTGGCCACCGCTCAGCGATTTTCCAGGCGCGCGTTTCCAGGTCTGGATGGCGCCGGCCTCCTTTAGCCATGCTTCCGCTTTTCCAGCGATAAACCTTCCGACCTGAATGGTGTGAGGGTGGCGTCCACCCGAGAGTCGGGCCACCGGAATCCCCCAATGATCCTTGACCTTCGGGTCAATTTGAATACGGGCATCGAACAAGGGCATCTCCTGCACTGGACCTTGAATGGCAATGGTCCGCTTGAAAGCGCTGCGGACAAATTCCTTGTGCTCCTGCCCCCACTCTGCGACCCAGGCCGGAACTTGAGCCATGAACTGGTAAGGCAAGCGGATAAACTCATTGGCCAGCATCGCGCCGCCCGCCAGCCCGGGGTTGCCGTGGTTGTAGTCGCAGATGGCGATGGAGGCACCCGGCCCCAAGTCGTCGTAGGTCTCGTAGTCGAACAGGCCGGTGGCGCCCGAATAGGAGTGCGACTGAAGGTTGCGCCCTACCCAGTCGTACCGGTTCCCCAAGCCGTTGGAGAACAGCCGGTGCTTCGTATTCAGAAGCAAGCGGGCGGATTCAATGGCGCCTCCGCACACGATCACCAATCCCGCGGGCTGCTCCTGAAGGCGGCCGTGGGCGTCGAAGTACGCCACTCCGGTAGCACGGCCCTGGCTGTCCAGAAGGATCTCTTTCGTCATGCATTCCGTCCGGAGATCGCAGTTCCCAGTGGCCAGGGCGGCGGGGATGACGGTGTTGTGCGTGCCCGTCCGCGCGCTGACCTCGCACGCGAAACCCACGCACCAGCGGCAGCGCATGCACGACCCGCGGTCGTTGTAGGGAACCGTGTTGCGCAGCATCGGAATGTCGAAGGCATGGAGGCCCAGGCGTTGGGCCGCCGGGAACAGAATGTGATATTCCTTATTGGGTGCAAGCGGCGGCATCGGCAAAGGCTTCTTGCGCGGCGCCTGGAAGATGTTGTTCGTAACGTCGCCGGAGACGCCCAATTCCCATTCGGCTTTCTCGTAGTACGGTTCGAGATCTGAATAGTCGATGGGCCAGTCTTCGAGCGTGCTTCCCTCCACCGCACCATAGGTCGAACGCATGCGGAAGTCCTTCTCCATATAGCGCCACGCCATGGCGCCATAGCTGAACGTCCCGCCTCCCACGCAGGCTGCGTTGTTGCTGTATCCGCCGTCGCTGGCGACGACGATGGTCTCGCGCCCGTCTTGGTCCACGAGCACACGAGGGCTGCGCTCGTCGTCGGGACCGAACTTCGCGCCCAGCACTTGGGTGCGCTGGTTGTAGAGGTCGTCCTTACGGCAGTCGGCCGCCGAATACCACTTGCCGCGCTCGATCAGCGCCACGCGCAGGCCGGCGCTGGCGAGTTCCTTGGCCACCACGCCGCCGCCCGCGCCCGCTCCGACAACCACCGCATCCACTCGTTTGAGGGCCATGGGTCACCCGGCCTTCGGCTCGCTGTACTTCTGCCGGCCGCGGATCGGCGGGTAAGGCAGACCGAGCATTCTCCAACTCGCCATGTTGCGATTGCCGCCGTGTCGCGGGTCGCCGTAGAATCCCTGCCGGGTGTGGGCGAGAACCAACTGGAAGAATGACGGTGAACTCTCTTCGAGCGCATTCAACGCCTCGACTTGCGCTTCCGGAGGTAATTCCACGAATCGCTTGCCGTACTTGGCCCGGCAGGCGGCGTCCAGCGCGGCGATGCCTTGGCGATAGGCGCGCTGGTGCTTTTTGAATTGCCGGGTGAGCTGGATATCGACGTAGTTAACCACGAAGGCTTCTTTGGCGCCTGGGTCGCGGTCAGCGGGGATAAGTTGGGCCGAGATGGCTTCTACCGTCTGCGCTTCCGCCTCGGTGAAGAAGCGCCAGGCGCCGGCTCCGCTTTTGGCGCATGAGATCGCATACCCGGCCGCCGTGGCCGCTAGTCCCGCCTGAAGAAACGTACGACGCTTAATTCTGGCATCCCGGCCTTCCATAGGTCACACCACCTGCTTTGGAAACGTGTAGGGGTAGGGCTTGCCCTACCCGCGATCATTGGGGGACGGCAAGCCGTCCCCCTACAACCAGGCAAACGAGGGGCTAAATATCACGAAGATACTCGTCGAGAATGCTTTGCACCGCCTTGTAGGGATCGGGACCATTAGCTTCAGGTACGGCTTCGATCGAAAACAGCCCTTTGTATCCGACCTCCTTCGAAATCCGGATCACCTCGGCCTCGTTCCACCGTTTCGGGTTGTATTGTAAATGGCTGCTGCCGGACGACAGCGGATACAGCGCGCGCAATCCCGGCCACCGCGCCTGGTTGTCCGGGAATCCGCCGGGGTCGGGATTGGCCCAGATACCGGCGGCCTTGATCAATTCGTACTCGTCACGCCAATCTGCCGGTGGTGCGCCTGCGGCCGCACGACCGCCTTCTCCGGGGGGATCGTCGCGGTTCTCAATGGTCACCCAGACCTTCTTGGCTTTGGCGTAGGCGTTAATCTTCTTCAAGGTGTCGATAGCGGTCTGACGCACCTCGGGGGCCAACGTGCCCTGGTTAATCATCACCCGCGGGCAGCCGAGAGTCACCGCGTGATCGATCCATCGTTTCGTCAAGTCAATCGTCTCCACCCGGAGCACGGGATCCGGAGACGAAATGGTCAGCTCGCCGAGCTCCAGGACGAGTTGAGTCATCTGCGAATTGGCCGCCTTCAGCCGGTTTCGGAACTCCTCCAGGTAATCGGGCTCGGTCGAACCAAAGTAAGCGTGCTGGATTTCCACATGATGGACACCGTAGCGTTGGGCGATTATGGCGGGAAAATCCAGGATGTCGATGGTGCGCTGTGGATCGTCCGCATGCGCGCCCCACTTGACGATAGAATCAAAACTGTAACTCATTACCGCTATTCGATTCAATTTGGCTTGATCGGTGGGTTGCCCCCACGCTGTGGCTGCACTGACCGCTACCGCTGAACTGACAAGAAACTCCCGACGGTTGAGCATATGGCACCTCCTATAGCGCGCCTTCACGAGATTCCGGTGTTCGACCCGTAGCGACGCACGTACTCGGCGTTCATGGCGTACTGGTCGATGTATTTGTCGTACATCCCGACCACCACGGCGTCGGTCGGCTTGATGTTCGCGAAAACCTCTTTGAACGTCGCCTCCACGAATTCCTGGGTCTCGCAAAGCCGGCCGGCAGCCAGGATCTTGTACACCCAACAAGGCTTCCTGGTCTGCTTTATCACTTTGAACATTTCCCGCGGATCGCCGCGAACGAAGGATATTTCCCCGCCGTAGTGCGGCGAGCTGCCCTCCCTCGAGTGGCCGAACTCGGCGGGCATCATTTCAGGGTTGGAAGCGAATGCCTTATCCCATTCAGCCTTGGTGCGGCCAAACTTGTACAGGCAGGTCTGGAAGAAATCCACGTCCCAGTCCTGGGACTCGATTTCCATGAACACTTCCGGCCGGTGGCTGTTGACGGCGACCAGCACACCGGTATCGCGCACTATTTTGCACCACTCACGAACCTTGTTGAGCTGGCCCTTCCGCCACATGGCGTCTGTGCCGGACTCGCCCCAGCCGGGGTGGTGAATGGCGATGGGTCCCAGCGCCGCCGTGGCCTTGATGGACGGTGTGGGATCAATCCAGCTCCCGTCCTTGCCCAACTCCACTTCGACAGTGCAGGAAAAGAGCATTTTGCCGCCGTGCTCCGCATTGTACTTGGCCACGCGATCTTCGGCTTGTTCCATGCAGTTGATCCCCAGCTCTTCACAGTGCTTCCAGATCTGCACCAGCCGTTCTGGAGTGTGCCAGGCAGTCATCTCCTCATCGATCATTTGTGACAGGTGCGAAATGCCGTCGGCGGGGTTGGTTCCCATAATCAAGCGCGAAACCATGTGCTTACCGAAACGAACCATCGGCATTGAGGATTGCTGCGTTGCCGGCTGCTGCGCTTCCGGTCGCCGAATTGCCGGTTGGTGCGCAGAAGCGTCTGCCGCGAAACTTGAGACGACGGCGAGTGATCCGATCTTTTGGAGGAAGTCCCGCCGGGAGTTCTCGCCCGTGAGGTTGGGTTTAGATTTTGAGTCCACTTCTGTCCGCCTCCTTTGCGGTTGCAACTTCTACGCGAATGCGAATCCCGTCCTGCCCTCAGGCTCCGAGCCAGAGGTTAACGGGAATCGCACCGGGATCCTTCGGCTCGTAAGGCCAGTTGACCCTCCGCCCCGTGCCGGCGGATTCGTACGCCGCGTAAATGATTTCCAGGGTCGCCACGCCGTCTTCACCTGTCTCGCGAGCCGCCTGGTCATTCAGGACGCATTGGGTGAAGTGCCGCATCTCATGGGGGAAACCGTAGAGGTGTGCTTCCTCGAAGACCGTGAACGTCCACCCTTTGGTGTCGCCGGATTTCTCCACGGCGTACCCGTAACCAGTTACGCTGTAGGTTTCCATGGAACTGCCGTGAAGCAGATCGCAGTAAACCACTCCACTCGTTCCATACAATTCAATCCGGTCGTCCATGCCGCCATGCCGCACCCAACAGTCTTCCAGCACGGAGATTCCTCCACCTTCAAACTCCAGGATGATCACGGAATTGTCTTCGCCTTTGGTGCGCTCGTGAAAAACGTGTTGGCAGTGCGCCACGACGCTCTTCACTCTGGTCTTGCCGTACATCCAGCGCGACCATTCGATGCCGTGGCACCCCATGTCCATGATGACGCCGCCACCGGCGCGCTCGATATCGTAAAACCAGTCGGAGTGCGGGCCGGAGTGCTTTTCGCCTTGCTTGGTCATGTACATCTTGCCAATGGCGCCTTCCTCCACCAGTTGCTTGGCGCGGGCATACTTGGGCGAGAAACAGATCGTCTCCGCGTACATCAGTTTGACTCGATGCTCGCGGCACGCCTCCACCATGGCGCGGCCCGCCTCCAGCGTGTGCGCCAAAGGCTTTTCAATCACAATGTGCTTGCCGGCTTCCGCTGCCGCCACCACGATCTCACGGTGCAGGTGGTTGGGAACCCCCACAACCACCATGTCGATATCCTTGCGCTCGAGCAGCCGGCGGTAATCTGTGGTCGAGGCGGGGATCTTCCACTTCCGTGCAAACTCGACCGCCCCTACGGGATCCGCCCCGCAACTGGCTACGATTTCCGCCTCAGGCACTTCCAGAAATGCCTCAGCGTGAACCTGGGAAACAAAACCGCTTCCGATAATTCCCACACGCACTTTGTCCATTTATCACACCTTGACGTTCAGCAATTGGCGCCGGAACTCTCGCGCCGCGCCTCGGGTGTCGGGGTCTCAATTCGCCCCTGCGGAGAGGGCTTATCCAGGGCACACCGCTGCCTGCGTCTTATATCCTATCTTCCGTCGCAATTCAAGGCCCCGGTTATTGACACAGCCGTTTCGGAACGTGAGGCAGCAGAAGTTGATTTGGGCGAGGATTCTGTAAGGTCCTGGAGGTTCGGGTCCTTGCACGGGGCGGGTGGCTATTTTCAGGGAATGGAATTCCCAGCGGCCG